>Ga0247735_1000323_pt1 | contig 19712 bp, 24 predicted proteins | sample UWRJL178409R2_FD_180934 | JGI IMG/M metagenome (GOLD analysis project Ga0247735, IMG submission 180934) | Plant litter microbial communities from Arlington Agricultural Research Station in Wisconsin, United States - UWRJ-L178-409R-2 | ecosystem: Environmental > Terrestrial > Plant litter >... | reverse complement strand
GGTTTCGTGCTCCATATACGAATCTTCGCGTCTAAGCCACCCGTTGCAATCCGTGAACCGTCTGGATGTACGTGGACGGAGAATATGGAAAGCCTTTTGGTGTTTTGGTCCTTAGCATTGTCCTTGTGCATGACCCATGCCGGTTTAGTGAAGTGCATCTTGCGCAACCACGCCTCGAGAGTCCAGGTTCTCCGCTGGTAACTGATGTGGATGCAGGGGATAGAAGATGGTCTATCTCCTGAATGGCTCAATGCTGGTTGTGATCAAGCTGAGAATTTGGCCGTTACCCATCTCAAACGCCAGAACCGGGCCGTTTGCGACCCTCATGAGAATAGATGTGCTTGAGTCTTTCAACTTCAAGTACTTACATGAATAGGTATCTATGAATACTCTGATAGGTGTATAAGATGTTAATACTGTTCAATGGGCGAGCAACCAATTTGAACCCATTTGCGTTCTAACGATACTTGGTTAAGTTTCCAAGTCTCGATCACGTCGTTCTTGTGGAAGGTTGAATCTGATTATCGGTGCGAAGCTCGATCGAAAGGTAACAAATTGTGTTTTTCCATCTGAGAGACAATTGAGTAATGGGTTATTGAGTAGCTTCTCATAACTTGTCTTGTGTTCTAGATCAAGATCAAAGATGCTATTCTCTGGTCTTAACAGATACTCAGGGTCTGCGACGAGCAGCAAGTGAAAGAACACACTACTGATTTGTCCCAGCTCAGATGTGAAACCTCAGTGAGTGACGTGAATTGAGTACTTCCAGACAAAGAAGTGTCGCTTCAGGACCGTCGAGAATCGGGAATGTTCGATATTGGTCAAATTGTCTTTTGTGGTTGAAAAGTTCTGCTGACGCCGAGAGCTAGAGATAACCAGTGCATGATGAACATATTGGCATGGAGCCTTGCAGGATCTAGAAGGGTGTGGCATTCAACATTGTGTGTGTCGCCACGGTACAGCCGAAAGCTTATCCAGCTTCAACGTGCCCAACACGCTTTACGCATTCCTTGCTGATCCCATTTATAACCGCGAAGCTGAGAAAGGCTTTCTATTGATGACTAGCACAGATAATCCGATAAAAGAGACTAGATTATGTAGTGAAACAAACACAGCCCTTGTTGGCGGTTGGTGGTCAATGCGTTGTGAGCGGACTTTCAATGGCCTACTATGCTGAGTGAGGTTCAAGTTTGGCCAAGTCGCGTCTCATTTTTCTCCCATTCTTTCCTTCTTCTCTCTCATTCCTCCCTCGCACGATGGCAGAAAAACCCTCTGGTTACCGTGTTGAGTACGCAGCGTCTGCGAGGTCTAAATGCAAAGGTCGGATTATTTATGGTTTCTCTCCTCACCGTTACAGACACTGACAATACCTTCTGAATCTTTTGCGGCGCTTTCGATGTTGGTTGACTTTTAGGTCCCAAGCCATGCAGTGGTGAGCCGTTTATACATATTTAATTTTTCTGTACATTTTCTCAAAGGATCTCAATTACAGGAACCGCTATTGCTAAAGGCGAACTTCGTTTCGGCACCATCGTCGAAATGAAAGGCAATACGAGCTTGTGAGTCGCATCTTGCGTTATGATCCTAGGCCACAGGCTAATGTCCAACTTCTTTTAGCGTTTGGAGGCATTGGGGTTGTGTTACTCCTAAGATTATCACCACCATGACCGAGAAATACGCCGAACCTTCTGATCTTGATGGTTTCGACGAACTAAAACCCGAGGACCAGGCCAAAATTACCACAGCATACCAGACTGGCTCTGTCGCGGATGAGGACATTCCCGATAGCGCCAGGAAGCCTGAGGGCGAGGAAAAGCCTAAGAAGGCGGCAGCTAAGAAGAAGAAGGCTGACGACGGGGAGGAATCTGCCGAGAAGCCTAAGAAGGCCAGAGCTACCACCTCGAAGGTTTTTATATTTTGTATTCCTTGGGCCTTTAACGTTTGTTTGTTAACGAGGCTCCATTGTATAGAAGAAGGCTGCTGAAGTATCCGACGAGGACGAGCATGAGGAAGAGCATGAGGAGAAACCCAAGAAAAAGGCCCCCGCCAAGAAGGCCGCTGCGCAGCCAAAAGAAAAGCCAGCGCCTAAGAAGCGTGCACCAAAGAAGAAGGTGTGTATTGGTCGTATTTTAGATGTCAGGTACATTTTCCTGATTGTCGTTCAGGCTGAGTCCGACGAGGAATCAGGAGAGGACTTCAGCAAGGACTTGGAAGCTGTCCCTGCTGGCTCTTCTGAAGAGGAGGAAGAGGAAGAGAAGCCCAAGCCCAAGAAGAAGGCTCCTGCTAAGAAACCTGCCTCTGAGAAAAAGGAGAAAGCAGAGCCCAAGAAGAAGGCCGCTCCCAAAAAGAAAAAGGTATGTTCTAGTTCTGCAGTCCTGATGTCCTGTTTCGCTGATTTATTTTTGCTCAGGATGAGGACGCCGAAATGGCAGATGGCACAGCTGATGACGATGCTGAGGAGGGAACGAGCAAGAAGCGCAAGGCAAGTTTATTACTCAAATCATGGTTTCAAGCGGAGCTAACCTCTTAACAGCGCGCACCCGCTAAAGTTGCTGCTGATAAACCTGCTTCAAAGAAAGCCAAACCTGCCTCTAAAGCGAAGAAGAGCAAGGCGACTGTCGAAGAAGATGTTGACGAGCTTGACGAAGAATAAATTGAGCTCAACAACTCAATTAACGTACTCCATAGTTGAGACATCTGAGTTTGTTGTTTTCTATCCGTCGCTGTTTTTATGTCGTGATGAATTGCGCTTTGTCCTCATCTTTCCTCGCACTGGACTGCCGTTAGCTATTAATCTGGACTGGCCCCCCTTGTTTGTTTTTTTTCAAGTAATGGTAGTTGCAGATAGTGTCGTCACATGTATTATCATCATCGTATATAATCGCCTTGTTTGGAATATCCTCTTTCTCTATTGTCCTGCGTTCCTTGAATTCTTGCCCTTGAAAACTCAAACGCAGGATGGTGATGCTAATCGTGTAACCAGAGTGGCGAATCTATTTCGATGACATATGTAGTGCTTTGGCCACTACTCTATTAAGTACAGCGGCACTGCCAATGTGAGATAATAATACAGATATGTGGTCGTCAAAGCTAAGTTACATAAAGATGTACATGAAGATCAACCTTCATCAACGATCGTAAAGTGAGGATGTACAATTTATGTATGCGTCATTCATGGATAGCCGCCGTAGCCACCGGGAGCAGAGGAGCCTGCAGCTGCGGCGGTAGGCGCAGGTGTGGTTGTAGTGATAGCAGCAGTCGATGTTCCTGCTCCCGCAGGCTCGCTAGCATTAGCGGCTGTAAGAGGGATGATCTTGGACGGCGCAGACGTGCTAGTGGTGATCGTGTTGGGTGCTGCTGAGGTGGTGGATGTCGTTGAAGCTGACGATGTAATACTAGAAGTGGACGCTGATCCAGTGGATGAAGCAGATTCACTTGCGGACGATGCTGAGACCCGAATGACTGTGGAGGGAGTTCCAAAGCTCGTGCCGGAAGCTGTAGCAGTGGCTGAAGTGGAAGAAGCGGAAGCGGAAGTGGTTTGCGAGCCTTGGGCGATGATGCTCGACAGCACGCGCGAAGCTTGGTTGGGAGCGAGCGTTGTGGTTGCAGCTGAAGACGAGATAACAGTAACGGTTACAGTCACTACGTCTGGAACAGTGGTACTGCTTGCAGCGCCAGTAGTGGAAGCAACAGAACTGGATGTTACTGCAGCAGAGCTGGAACTAGATGCGGTGACGGACGCGGTTGAGGCAGAGGTGGAAATGAAAGTGGACGAAGCTCCGGGTTCAGATGAATCAGAACCTGGGGCATCAGATCCAGTAACGCCTCCAGTTGCCTTCGTAGCTTCAATAACAGATAAAGCACTCTTCTCGCTGGTGCAAATTAAGGCCTAGATAGCAGATGAGAACGAGAACGCTGGAATAAAAGTACACCGACATACCGTTCCTGGAGAACTGACATTAGGAACTGCAAAGCATCCCTGGGTCTTTGGGCACGCTCCGGCAGAGGCGTCCCACTTCCCACTCACACATGCCGCGATGGCACCGTCAACGCAACCAACGGCTTGGCCTGTAGTTCCGTCTCAGTATGTGCCACTCAGTAACTAATCACAACAAGGACATACCCTGGCACGAGTCAGTGGCCTTCAAGGTCTTGAACTCTGTGTTGAGCTTCTGGGCTTCCTGACCATTCTTGAGGAGAGTAGCTGCATCCAAAGCCGTGGGTGCGCCTTGAGCATAATAGTTTGACGCGAAAAGAGCGAGAGCGATAGCAATGGCGAAATGCATGGTTAAAAATGAAGAAGTCCGGGTTGTCTCGGTCAAAAGGTGCTGCAAAAGTGGATAAAAAGAATGTCGAGTGCGTCACTGAGCAGAGGGAGCTCCTGGCTCGAAGAAAATCTAAGATGATGAAGAGAATGTAAGAAGAGGTGAAAAACGGAGAAAGAAAGGCCTGCGAAGTCTCTGGGGTGCTCGTACCATTCATCGCCGGTGCCCGTGGCCTTTTTAAGGGGCAATAAAAGAAAGTAGCATTCTTCATTTCGAAGGTCAGCATTGTACTGAGAAAACCATTGTTCTGCCCTGAATGGTTTGTTCCTGAAATGGTCATTGTTGCGGGCCGTCCTTACCGGTTGCCGTGCTGTCCGTTGTCGCCGGTTGGCCCGTGAGAGGGTTTACGGCCCTAGCCGAGCCACCAACGCTATCGACACATCTGCTGCTCGCCGTCTATAACATCGTACTCGACCCCGACACTCAAAAATGGTGAGCATCCTCTCGACTCACTGGACGTTTCTGTTATGTATCTGTGAAGTCTTGGTGGAATCCTGGCTGAATACAGGCGGATTGAGTTGGATGGGTGTGTTGAGGATCAGATGTCAAGTTTTACACTGGTCTGCAATAGTTGAAGAAAGATGCTGATATACACATCCCCTACGATCTTCCTATCTAGACCAAGAAAAGAAGAAATGGTGGCCGTAACAAGAAGGGCCGTGGCCATGTTACCTTTATGCGTTGCTCCAACTGTTCTCGTTGCGTTGGAAAGGACAAGGCCATCAAGCGCTTCACAGTGAGGAACATGGTTGAGAGTGCTGCTGTGCGAGATATCTCTGAGGCTAGCGTCTACCCCGGTGCGTATCCAATTGTATGCTTTGAAGAAGTTATGTTAAACCTTCCATTGGCTCTCAGAGTACGTTATCCCAAAGCTATACATCAAAATCGCATACTGTGTCTCATGCGCCATCCACTCCCATGGTGAGATATCAACGCTAGTTTCTGCAAGTGTTTACCACGCTGACACATGGCGAATTTTCAGTCGTCCGTGTCCGCTCGCGTGAGGGGCGTCGCAACCGTGCCCCTCCCCCGCGTGTCCGATGGAAGGATGGAAAGAAGGTCAACCCTGCTGTGGCTGCTGCCGAAGACGCAAAAGCTGCGACGAAAGCTTAGGATTCGTGTACCGCAATCGCATCTTTTACATTTCGTTTCACAATTATATTGCTTTGCCAAACCTCCTTGCCGATCTGGAGACGTCGACAGCCCGTACAAAAATATTATCCCCAGGGATTGTGCATTAGTCACGTGCGCTTTGAGGGTAGTTTCAAGTGGTTGTTAGCATGCGCCGTCTCTTTGAAACTTTCGTAGATCGAGCATCCGAGTTGAACTTGCAAAATAAATCATTATTCCAAAGAACTGTAGCTTGCACTACTATCTAGAAATCCATCATGGTCTAGAAAATCTAGACTAGTGTTGCTAGCGAAAGCGAAGCCTTACTTCTCCGACGTCGATAATAGGAAGACCCGTCCTCGCTCACGTTGGCGACTGGAAGGGGGGCAAAACGTCGTAAGGAAAGGCGCACAATGTTTGTACGCCTTTATACGAAGGAAACCATATTTGTGCTTGTATTTCCTTCGTTGCTCTTGTGATCACGTGGCTGTGGCATTGTGGCGATCCCTACATGACATCCAGCGCACACTTTTACCACTGCACTCGCCCTCCCTTTCACCTCTTCCGCCTTTTGTCCATCCCGTCCCCCTTTTTTGCATTATTAACGAACTCAGGTCTGACGGATCTGCACGACATTGATGGAAGACAAGTACATTGGCCTGCTACTAGCGGTGTCCGGCTCTGTAGCCATCGGGACAAGTTTCATCGTGACGAAAAAGGTATGTTACTACGGCTTTTTGGCATTTGCTTGGAGCCACATTTCTTAATGGCTTGATATCTTCTTTTTATCTAGGGCTTGAACGATGCGGCTGTAAACTCGACGTATGCGCAAGCATCGGACAACTTGGCTTACTTGCGGAATCCCATATGGTGGGCTGGCATGTCGATGAGTGCGTATTCTCCATTCAGTGTGGACGGTGTGCTCATAGTCATTGATTGTTTTATTGTAGTGGTATCTGGTGAAGGTAAATTTCGTGATTGAAACCCTCAAACGATAGATTGACATGACCATATCCGCAGTTGCGAACTTCGCTGCGTACGCCTTTGCCCCTCCGATCCTGGTCACCCCCCTCGGCGCTCTTAGTGTTATCATTGGGTTCGAACACCTTACTGCGTGACATGTAAACACCAGCTAACATTGAGCCCCAGAGCCATCCTCGCATCCTTCCTCCTCAATGAGAAACTCGGACACCTCGGAAGGCTAGGCTGTACTCTCTGCCTTTTAGGGTCGCTCATCATCGTGTTACACGCTCCCGAAGATAGACCAGTCAATACCGTCGATGAAATTCTGCACTTCGCTATACAGCCCGGCTTTCTACTCTACTGCTTCACCGTCGTCGTCGTCTCGCTTGTTATGATATACGCCATAGCACCCAAGTACGGCCGTTCAAATCCGCTGGTGTACATTACCATATGTTCTCTCGTTGGTTCTGTCAGCATTATGGCTATCAAGGGTTTTGGTGTCGCCCTCAAGCTCACATTCGAAGGGAACAACCAGTTCACGCACCCGAGCACATACGTGTTTGGAATCATCGTGGGGTTATCTATTCTTGTCCAGATGAATTATTTCAACAAGGCGCTGGATATATTCTCAACCAACGTGTATGTTCTCGTTTTGATCATGTAGTGATTCAGCTGCTGAGCCTTTTTTATCCAGTGTCAACCCCCTGTACTACGTTGGATTCTCAACAGCAACAATTGTCGCATCCCTTATCCTTTTCCAAGGTTTCAATACCACAGATGGCGCAAACACGTTGTCTCTCCTTACAGGGTTCATTGTGACTTTCCTCGGTGTTCACATCCTGAACCTTAGCCGTGAGCCCGAGCTGCCTCTGGATCATCCCAGTGCGCGAGGCCACAGCACTCTGGAAGGAGGCCTCATGAATCCCCGCCTCAGTCTCCAGGGTCGTATGTCCCTTGATGGTTGGAATGGAGGCAGTGATGGAAATGGGATCGACATGCACATGGGCGGCGGGGGAGGCAGACACGGCAGAACAGGCTCGATATACCGAGCCCAAACGACAACCCTGTTCAATGCGTTCGAGGGGGAAGGGGGTGTCAACATGGCCCCAATACCTTTACACCCACACCGGAGACAGCCAAGTGGCGATTTACATCAGCTACGCGAGGCGGACGAGTGGGAGCAAGAATACGACTACGACGACACGGACGACGAGCGGACGGCGCTAAGAAAGAAAAAACCAAATGGCCTGCAACTCCAATCAAAATTGACGAATGGGTCACATTCGCCTAGGAATGGACCTGGGAGCGCTGGCTCGAGAAGCCACAGCCATTCGCCAGTGCCCGACTCATCATTAACAGATGTACGGATAACGCCTCGCTCATGATGCGTGGTTTCGTCTTCTTGTAGTGTTATGGGACTTTGAAGCTGGTTTCTGTGTTTGTTGCTGCAGTAATATTTTTTTTACCACACCCTATCCGAATTGTTAATTCCACTACGTTCTCCACCCATCATCCGCCCACTCTACCTCCTGCTTGCCACCGCAGCTTTCCAGGAACGAAAGGGTACACACCCCAACGACAGCCACTTCGCGTGGAAGATGCTACGTACACTACTCGGCCTTTCGCAAGCCGACTGCCTGACACAAAACCCTCCACGTTATACTGTTGGGACCTTGTTTCTGACTTCAGTGACGACTATTATACATATAGACAGAATACCCAGGACTTTTGATGCATACCTACTTTTACTTCATCTGTCCGCCTGCAGACTTCTCCCGATTTAGGATCTGGTACGTCCGAAAGGCACGCGGTGCAGGCTGTGACAACTCGGGTATTGTAGAGTATGAGTACAAAACTCCATTAATATGTTAAATGTATCAGGTGTTTCCGTGTTTGGTTGGAAAACTTGGCTCGTTGTCCCTCGTCTTTCAGTTGAGTGCGCAACCCCCCTTCACAGTTAGCTAATAGCCAAGGATGGGAAATTAGGAGGTATCTTTCTCAGAGAAGTTTGTAAAGGTTACACCAAGCGGTGACGATCTACGTCTCTGGGGGTGTTGTGTTTAGGGCTTCGAGTCCAGCGCGGGAATACATGTCCCTAGGAAATGGCGTAAGTACTTTGCACTGCCAGTGAGTACGGGTGTCCAGTATGAATTACTTCACCTTCATCGCAATAAGGTAAATAAATTATAAAAAGGGTGCATGAGATGTCCTTGACACCTTAAAATCTACCCTCTATCCACTTATTGCCTGATCTTTCGTGCAGTTGGTGTAGTAACCAGAACGATTAGGGAATTGTGTGTGATATTTATTATGCAATGCCCTCTTTACATGGCCTTATGGTCTAGTAGCATGATTCTTCCTTTGGGACTTGCCTCGGCAATCTAATTGGAAGAGGTCCTGGGTTCAATTCCCAGTGAGGCCCTTTTTGATTCGCTTTTATGTTGCATACTACCACTACCTTACATTTTCATACAACCAATAGGAAGTCTTTTCGAGAATTCTTTTTCAAAAAATTCTGAGGACGAGAAAAGGTCTATGTTAGCAACCTCTAGTACGGTCTCTGAATTGACCCTGCAAATAATGCTTGGCGCTTTAAATAGCAACAAAAAAACGATTGTTATATGGTCCAGTGGTCTAGTGGTTATGATTTCTGTCTCACAGTTGCAATGTCAACGATGACCACAGAAGGTCCCCGGTTCGATCCCGGGCTGAACCACTTTTTATTGTTATTTATGCTGGGTTAATACCTGATTACTTGTATATGAAAGACCGCCATTATGATGATTCTTGTTCCAGTATGCAATTTATATTTATTGAACGACCCTTCGAGTGAAATCTGAGCAATGTGTACTACGCATGACTCCTACTTCAGAGCATCTCGTGCTCTCACAACTCGCCTACGGTTTTTCTCCCTAATTGTCGCGTCAACAGCATCTGCATCGGCGTCGAGAGGTAGATTCTCAGCGTACTCAACAGCAGCGAGAGCGTAGTACAGTGCCCTCTCATATTTTTCGTGGCCTAACCCCATTTCTGCTGCGTTACCAAGGCAGAGCACCAACTCCCGACGCACACCCTCAAGCTGATTCTTGTACCCGCCATCTGCAACATGATCAAACATAATCAAGGACACTGCAAGCTCAGCCGCCGTAGAATACGCCTGCATAGCAAAATCCATCTCGCCATCGATACGGAAACGCTTGTGACCAAGTTCCCGACGCTTTGTCAATCGCTGCTTGGCGAGCACCAGGCCACCTTGAATGGTATCGGGGGAAACGATTTTTTTGAATTGTGCGAGCGTGGTGCGGGACGAGATAGCAGGTGGAAGTTTGGTGAGTTTGTTGATCTTCGGAAGGAGGCCGCGCTGCGAGAGGAGTGTAAGAAGTCGGGCTTGGGTAGTGGGCCCCATGGCCGGCTCCTCCGCTACTTGAAGAGGCGAATCTACGTCGTCCTCGGTGAAGACGGCAAACATAGGTTTTCGGTAGAGACCGAAGGCATTTTCGATATAAAGATATTGGTCTGCTTCTGACCTTATCTGATCCATTGTCTTGACGGGGCGACAGGCGCCGCTTCCAATGCGAAGCAGGGATAGAAGATCATCATCGGAAATCATGGACGCAGCTGAGGAATGAGATAGTGTGGCGATGAGTCGTTCCATGCAGATACGAACAGAACCTTCAAGAATTTTGGTAAGCCATTCCCCAATTCTAGAACTGGCCACAAACCTCGGTATTCAAATATTTGGAGGAAAGTTTCCGGCTCGTACTGAGACAGTGCGTGATATTTAGTCTTACTCTCCATAAGCATCCTACGAGCAACCACTGGTTAGATTGAGAGGCGAAGAGTCGACGATAATAAGGCACCTTTTCACTGCATTACAGTCTTCATCCTCGATCATGTTCCACACTCCATGTATCAATTCTACCCACTTTGGCCGAGAAACCAATATCTCCACGCATTCCATAACAGACTGCCACTCTTCTTCCACCTCTTTCTGCAGACCTTCATCGTCAATTTTGGTCGTAAGGCCTGGAATGACCAAGTCTGGGACGCGGAAAAGCATGATGATAGTCTCGCACATGATCCCGTCAACCGCAGACTCGGCGTACCACGGCGGGCGTTTGAAAGCGGCCGCTTGGAAGAGCTTATCGATGATGGAGGGATCATGCTGCAGAAATTTGAGGCAGAATTGTTGACTTGCAGCGGGGGAACGCAGAAAAAGGCCTTGGATTACCCAAGCTGCGCTTTCTTGAGACATCGCGTAATATCGTGGGGCATACTTCGCTGCCTTCTCTCTCGGGGTCTGCAGTGAAGATCACATCAACGAAGGTGCTGAAAACGCGAGTCACGGTCAACGCACCCCAAACTTCCCAAAAGACGTAAAACTCTGCCAGGTGAGAGCATGGTTCCCAAACTGCTCAATAAACCTACTCGGCCCTTCTAAAATGTAATCGCACATCTTGGAGGTAACCTCTGAGGCTTGTTCTGCTGATAAAAATTCCCCCAGGACGCTCTCTTGAGAAAGCGATCGTAGAACATTGACCGCCCCCTGGCGTTGAATAACTAATGGAGACTGCATCGCTTTCTGGAGAGTTGTGAAGGAGATCAGTGCCTCTCGAAGCAGTAGATGCCACAATATGAGATCCACTCACTTGCAAGCATATATTCACTGCATCAAGCTCGACGAGTTGCTTCACCAACTCCCTTCGTTCTTCAATGGTGCCAGTCCGTGTCAGTTGCCACATCGAGTCCAACGCAAAATACGAGGCTAGAGCAGGCCACTGATCTGTCCGAGTATCTTGCGCGATCTTGAGCATGGTCTCCACTATTCCGCCTTCGAAGCACGCTTCCCCAAAGGAATCAAAGCCCATATGACCTTCAGGGCGTTTGTCGCGTTCGAGGGCGTCTCGTATTGCTTTCTGGATATGTCTTGATTTAAGAAGATAGACAGTATGCAGCATAGTATAGCTACCGCGTATGTGTACAGAACCATCGCGTCGATGTCGGGTTTGAGCATTTGCTCGAAAACCTCTGGCATGACCTGGTAGTAACGTTCGGGGTAAACCCCTAAGACCGTGTCCACATTATTCACAGTGAGCTCCACTGGCATGATCCTTCTACAGATATTATCTGTCTGGCTGTGAGATATGGCGAGAAAGAATGTCCTCGAGTATCTGTAGATGAAATGGACCTGAAGGAGACCGAACTGACCTCCTTTGCTGAACAAAGGTCTAACATCAAAGCCATTCAAGTGTTTTTCCCACACATATTTTTGACAGCTAACGTCTAAATTATCTCCTTCGAGGTCAGACACGAGAGGATCCATTATGCGACCAACGACAATGATATAACTAGAAATACAGCAGCAGATAATTTGGACAATGTTGAAGTCCGGGATCTAACATACGTGTTATGTTACAGAACAGCAGAAATGATTGTTGAATCTTCTTTTAAAACCCCCTCCCAACAAAGACCTGAGAAAAGGCGAAAGAGAGATGAGGGCAAATATCGCCACCAGAGATTTACTCGTGCAAGCCCTCGGGCTTGGTGAGAGTTGACACGTCAATGCCGGGAAGGGGCCACTTGCTGGCAAAGGCGACAACCTCATCACGAAGTTGCTTGACCTGGATATGTCCCTGTTTGCCTTCCTCAGCGGTGGTGGCAACACGGACAAAGTCCTTGAGGAGCTTTGAGCCGGCTTCCTTCTGTAGAACGAGAGAGAGCTGAACGGCGCGGTGTAGGAATCCGGCAACAACTTTAATGTCCTCCTCTTGCATGTTGCGGGATGTCAGGGCAGAGGTACCAAGACGGATTCCACCGGGGACTTGAGCAGAGGCATCACCAGAAACAGCGTTCTCTGAATGGATGTTAGATCATATACGAACTCAACGCATTTATCGATACGCACTGTTGATAGTGATGCCCATGAGGTCGCAGACCTTCTCAACCTTGCTACCAGTCAAGCCAATAGGACGCAGATCCCACAGAACCAAGTGGTTATCTGTGCCGCCAGTTTGCAGCCTGTATCCATGCTCGACGAGAGACGCAGCAAGCGTACGAGCGTTGGCGATTACCTGCTTGGCATAAGCCTTGAATTCAGGTTGCGAGACTTGCAGAAGGGAGGTGGCGATGGCGGCAATCGTCTGCAATAATGTATCGGTTAGGCCAACTCATTAAAGCTAATAAATTTTAACTCGTACGTTATTGTGAGGTCCACCTTGGCAAGCAGGAAAAACGGCATCGTTGACTCTCTTCTCGAGATCAGAGGCATTCTCCAAGTCTTTCCTGAAGAAGATCAAGCCAGCACGAGGACCACGGAGTGTCTTATGTGTGGTGGTGGTAACAACATCACAGTGTTCAAAGGGGCTGTTGAGTTCTTGAGCAGCAATGAGACCACTGGTGTGGGCAATGTCAGCCATGAGCCAGGCGCCTTCGCGCGAGGTGATTTTCTTTAGTTCGGCGTAGTCCCAGTCGCGAGGGTAGGCCGAAGCACCGCAGATGATGAGACGGGGCTTAAAGATTTTTGCTTGCGCGGAGAGGCCAACATAATCTATCAGGTTGGTCTCTGGGGTGATGGCATACGGAAGAGACTGGAAGTAGATGGACGAGGCGGTCATTTTCTTCTTAGCAGTCTGGAAGTTAAATCACGTGAGAAATTCATTGTTCCTGAGGAGGCATCGAACAACGCACGTAGTAACCATGAGTGAGATGCCCACCGTCGGGGAGACCAAGTCCCATCAAGCGATCATGGGGTTGGATGAGGGCAGTCAAAGCTGCGAAGCTGGAGAGGAAATGGAAATGTAAGTTCCGGAACTCCGTAATTCCGCGAAGCAACCAGCAACGCACTTTGCAGTCTACAGCAGCAATACTAGTCAATAAGGGAAGTATGAACACATTAAGAGAGCGACTGTGTACTCACACTTCCGGAATAGGGCTGAACATTGACGCCCCATTTGGCGGGGTCAAGGTTGAACGCCTTGAGTGCGCGCTTACGGCACAAAATTTCCAACTCGTCAATGTACTCGTTGCCACCGTAGTAGCGAGCATTCGGAAGACCTTCAGAGTACTTGTTGGTCAAAATGGAGCCATTCGCCTCCATCGTGGCCTGACTCGTCAAATTCTACATGAAGTGGTGTCATTACAGTAGTTCGCCAGTGACGGGAAAAGACGTACCTCCGAAGCGATGAGTTCCAGACCGGTAAACTGCCTCCAAGTTTCCTTATCGATGATATTCTTGACTTCTGGGTCGATCTCGGCCAGAGGCTGGTAAAGCACCTTGTTCTGAAACACCCGGGGTTAGACATGTACAGAGCGTGCAGGTTGATTTACATACGAAATCGGGAGTGTTTGCGGTAGCCATTGACCTGGATCCTAATCGATGGGCAAGTGGGGATGACAAGGTGGTGGTGGTCCGGAGGAGGGGTCTGGTCAGCAATCGCAACATCGCACTTGTCCGTGAAGGTCAAAATTTAGATGGGCAAGTCGGCTAAAACCGAAATTCAGATTTTATCATGCGATCGGCCGAACCACGACCCTGATTGACCAATGTTTATCCGAAAGCGTTTAGCGCCCTAGATTCTAGACGGGCAGCGTTCTTCCTTTTGTCATGCATTGTGAGGCAGCACAATTTGTACACTCTTCTACTTATTGCCGGTTGTATTCGTCTGCTTCAGGCTTATGCGGCAGGCTAAGAGAAACGACCGAGAACCCCAACTCAAAGCTTGAATTACTTATTGCGTTGAGAAAGTAAGGACGTGCAGCTAATTTGAATGGATAATCTTAGACCGGAGGCCGATTTGTCTATGAGGTGTCCTTCTCATAGACATCCCGTCACCAGTCTAGGATAATCTGGTCTGCTTCAAGATCCCACGCTCTTTTCACCTCCCTCGGCTACCCAGTCGTCTTTTTCGTCGGGTTTCATCCTATAATCAATCGAATCTGTGATGTTTCAATCCTCGGCTTACCGGCTGAACTCGCCGTCGGAATCCTCACATGTCAGGTGCAAGATGTCCATCACCTTGAACTTTCTATATGTTATCACCACTCGCCGTCAACTCACCCATAATTCTCTCCAGAGTAGTACTGGTAAGGGTTTTATGTCTGCGCGTTGTGCAGGAAAATTCTCTAGATCTTCTCTGCCCTTCAGTGCGATCTTAGACTGCCATGAGACCTATTTCGCGTGTTGTTTAGGGTTCTCTTGGGGTTCTCTTATGTCGCAAGAGGCAGTCACTGCTACTCTGTGCAGCGGCGGCATCGGCTGCGAATTTTTTGGAAAGTTTATCGGAGGGTATTGTATAACAAAATACTTCTCCAAGGAGGTCAACTCACCATTTCCGGGTGTTTTCCCATAGTTTCGTACCCAGTGTTCACTGTAAGTATTGGGCCTCTCATCACACTGAGAACCCCTGGGTCTATATATCGGATAGACGGCGGAATCCTAGAGGGACCAAATTTACAACTATGATGTCTGAGTCCTTGCGAAGCTACTAGTAAATTATATTTTTTTAAGTTTTACCTCAGACCCCAGTCCTGCATCGAACAGTGGCGGGTCATTCCAACGAGCAACATATGTCAGATTCCGTTGGTTCAGGTTCCCACAAGGAAGTTGGGACCCACATTCTGCACGGATTCGACGTGTGTTCTGGTCGTCTCCAAGTGTGCCAGTCGCCCTACATACTATCTCTGGAAAAATAACCCAAGGAGTCGTGCACGGCGTCACCTGTATTCACAAACCTGAGACCTTGTTCTTGATTTCTCATGTCGTACGCGTAAACTGTCGCGCTTGTCATGTAACAAAGCGACGTGGCGTTTGGGTGAGGTAAGTAGTGGTAGTCCTCGCTTGATCACTGGCCGTTGTACAGAACGTACGAGGTTGTCGTAATAGAAACAAAGAACCTTGGCCCAATTGAATGCGACGCTGAGAGTAGCAGCATCAACGCCCACAATTACCATAGATGGAACTGATCGATGATCACAAGACCAAATACAAACACATTGAACAATAAAAGGTTGACGTCTTGACCCTAACCGTAACTGCCACACTCTGCCACACTCTGGCGTTTCAAAGGTTATCCAGTGTGAATTATTACAATGTACACAAGCGAGTTGACCCGAATAAGGATGCTACGACAGATCACTGGCGATGGTTGAACAGCCATCCTACCGTTCGACATCTTTTGCCCGTCAAACCGTGGCTGTTTTCGTAATGGCTGGACTCAAATGGTATATGAAGCCCTGCGCATGTAATCTACTGCGACACCCAGCTTCTCAGTACTCCGTCGAACCTCTAACGCCACTTTACTCTACTTGGACTCGGAACTATGGTACAAGCGCGGAAGGCTACGTACTGCCCACCTGAAAAAAAACCACAGACAGTAAACCCCCTAACGTCCACCACCAATCTCAATGATCGATACAATGTTGTGCCGCCAGATACACCAACCCAACACCGTCGTCGAAAGGACTCCATCCTTCCTATAGCGCTCGACGACTTTTTCAGATGGAGGCCTGAGACTATGTTCAAAGATCCAGGCCATACATCCTCTACCAGTACTCGAGAACCGAAACGGTACGACATGCATCTAGACGAGGCTCTGCGACTCAAGACGGTTTCTGTCATTGACGACCTGCCACAACGAATCGCTGATATCTGTGACGAATACCTCACGGAGAGCAAGCAAGAGCTTCTCCAGTTCAACTTCAAGGACCTCCCTCCTCATCGCCAAGAGGATGAAAAACCGGTCATCAATGAGGAGTCCGTCCACCAGAGATATGCATCTATTGGAAAACACTGCTTGGAAATCGCATCCGCCCTCGCCTTCAAGACTGGAAATGGACAGAGCGTATTTGAATTTAATCTCATTGCCAGTACGTATCAAAAAGAAGCCCGAGCAGATGGTTTCTTGAAAATTGGTACTGGCATTGACAAGACCGTCCTGTCGAAAGAGGATCGACAGGACATCGCTCTCATTGAGAAGCATGATCTTCATCATCCGCTTATTTGGGAGTTCAAAAGTCTTTCTGCAGGCAGTCTTGAAGTCATGGAGTCTATTCCAAGACTGGAAGGCGCTTTCGACTGGATAGATTGCGAAGGAATGGCGATTCATGGCATCTCTTGTCATTCTCAGGATCACAGTACCAATGGAGTCGAGGCTATCACAGGACGGCCTACAGGTCCTGACGCCCAGTGTACCGCAGAGAATCTCATCAACAGATCTCCCAAGAACGACTTGAAACCCATAAGTTCGGTGCCGCTAAAGCCCAATAAACGCATCAAAGGCGTTCACATTCTCCAACAAGTAGGCTTCTCATTATCTTCCCTTTTGTCCGCGTTAGTCTGACCAGGAGCTTTATAGGGTTGGGCAGAGGCCGTTCGCAATGATGCGACTTTCATCGTCTTCAATTCCGGTAATTACGAGATAATCGGTATCCGAAATCGAGCATCTAGAACCCTCTACCTCTCACCGATGATCGATGTCGCAAAATATGAGGGTTATGGCAAGCTGCATACTTCCATCATCCTCGCAGCATATAGAGATGTTGTAAGCCGCGCCAAGCAACTCGAAGCTAATCCGAGGCTGCTTAGTGCCACTGCGCGGTATGAGTCCATTCTTTCAGCCACGGAAATAAACGAGGTGAGTACAAACAGTAGCTTGGCTGGTGATTGGTACTTAATTGCGTCTCCAATGCCAGCTTCTCCTCCATGAAATACTCGACTTGCATGATGTTTCCATAAACATCTGTCCTCAACTTGCGGAGATCTTCCCTATCCGTGGCTGTCGCCGACGTGGGGGCATTCCTATGCCACTCATACCCGATACAAATCCGCCAGCGCTGTATTTTGAGACGTCAAAACGCCTCTCGGAAAGAGTATACGAAGTTTCGCTCTCGCGCAATTCTCCAGGCGAAGACCGTCTTATATATGAAGGTCGCCTCGTGATGAAGTTTGGTAGGAACGACAAGGAGTGCAAAGAATTGCACAGAGAGTTTGAGATGTACAAGCTTCTGGTTTCAGAATCTCTGCAGGATTATGTGATCCCGGTGTTGGCATTTTTCGACTTTTCTCACGCGGGAGGTAAACTGTGGGCATTATTGTCACCCCATGGAGGCATGCCGTTGGACTCTCAAACTTCATCAAGGAGTAAAGTTGGTACACCTACGCTAAGATTTCATAACCACAGGTTTGCTAGCTATTTCGCTTACTCGCCATCTACGATCTGATATATTTCAATAGCGGTGCTTTCAGACATGCACTGGCAAAGCTCCATGAAAAACATTTCGTCCATGGAAACGTCTTGCAGCACCATTTCCTTATCAGCGAAGCCGGGAGCATATCGTTCATCAGTTTAGCACAATGCCAGCAGGATGACGATTCTGACCCTGCTTGGTGGACGATGCGGGAGGTAGAGGAAGATCAAATGGAACGTTGGCTGGCGTGAGGAATTATTTATTTAATGATACTCTTTGTTTCTGGCATAAGTTTCTGTGTAACGCTATGAACTTGAGAGAAGATAGGTTCTATCACATTGAAAATGTTTCTCCATCCCACAATGCTTGTTGTGGAGGAGGTCCATTAGGTCAAATGAAGCCATCGGGACCTCTGCTCTTGAGCCAACTCGAGTGTGGAACGATGTGAAATATTCGTCCGACTGTATGAAAGAGTATGAACTCACACAACACCTTTCATTACACTTGTACAAATAGGGTCTTTGGAAAGTCATTTTCCGACGATTCGGAGTCTAATCGTCCTTGATCACAGTTCAATGCACATTAATTGAAAGAAATTACTAATTTGTTTCTATTATATTGGCACCTCGACCTCTTCTTTCGTGAAAATTTCTTCATTTGAGTGCAAGTATTACATGTCACTCGAGGTCCATGGCCTTTGCAAGATCGCCCACAACTTGGGGGTCAGCGTTACATCGCAACCTACCACTAGCATATAAGCGGCTGAAATTTTTAGTTTGGCCGAAATCTGGGAGATGTCCCCTGTCCATCTCAGGATGGTCGACGTCCAAATTTCGTCCAGCCTGTCCCCCTGTCCCCCCCCTGGCCTAATTGAACGAAATGGTATGGCAGTATCTGTTGTCACTGGTCAATTAAGTACAAGAGATTGCCACGGTGTTAGTAAATCGATGTCACCTTATTATGCATAGCCTACCGTAAAATATACGAGGAAACACGAAGTATTGTTGCCTCGTACTTACCTCGTTTTAAGAGTCGTTGGGCGTCTATTTAAGACCGATAAGTCACGTGGACGACATGTCCGGGCCGTTCATTTATTTTTAGGACAATGGGTTTGGGCCATCAAAATTACCATGCGCGTGGCGCAACCTCAAAACAATGAGCGACTCTTGTATTGTCTTCCTCCACATATATAAGATGGCGGACGCTATGCTACAACCCACAGCCTTGTTTGCTGAACTCAACACCGATTTCACTATCTTCTTCCTTTTTCCTTCTTCATTTCCCTAAGGCCAGGAGCCTCGACTACGACGACAACTTGTCAACGACGATCCTTCATTTATTCTCGATAAACGACAAATTTTACAGCATCATACAGAATGTCTTTCAGAGTCACAGTTTTTGTGTTTATCCTCCTTTCTCTTACTGTTCTTGCTCCCGTCGAGTCAGCACCAACATTCCGGATCCACGCCCGACATGAAGGTCACGACGACACGACTTCATCCAGCACGGTTGCAGCCCCCCCAGCTGCGACTTCATCAGCGCCTGACTTTGTCAAACAGAATGCTCTGGAAGCGCAAAAGCTGAATGCTAAATTCAAGACGATCAAGGAGACGGATGCTTGTCAAAGTGCGTTCGGTTTTGTAGCTAATCGGTTTATTATTTAACCTTTGGTCGACAGATGGCGAGATGGCTTGCGTTTCATCCAAGTTTGCACAATGTGTCGGTGGCAAATGGGCCCTGACAGCTTGCGCTCAACCTCTGAGCTGCTACGCCCTGCCTCTGGTCAAGAAGGCGGGGACTAGCCTAGTCTGTGACACCCAGGAAGACTCTGCACTGCGCTTCAAAGCTGCTGGTGTCGAGGGTGGCACCACTGGAACCTCAACAGGCACCCCCTCTGCCCCTTCTCCTGCCCCTTCCACCGGCGATGATGATGACGATGCAGACGATAACTGCGATGATGATGACGACGACCAGGACGGTGATGACGACTGCGACGACGACGACGTACCAGCTTCCAAGGCCTCACCTGTACCATCTAGCAAAGTGGTCAAATCTGCCACTTCAACCACTACCCCTCCTCCAGCAGCTACGTCCGCCACGCCTAGCTCTCAGTACGGCTCCGAGACCACC
>Ga0247735_1000322_pt1 | contig 19769 bp, 20 predicted proteins | sample UWRJL178409R2_FD_180934 | JGI IMG/M metagenome (GOLD analysis project Ga0247735, IMG submission 180934) | Plant litter microbial communities from Arlington Agricultural Research Station in Wisconsin, United States - UWRJ-L178-409R-2 | ecosystem: Environmental > Terrestrial > Plant litter >... | reverse complement strand
CTCTGGTTTCCATTCATACGAATCTTGGCCTTAAAATTTTGCACTGCGATTGGAGTCCAGAATAGGTGGCACAACCTCGCGTTGAGCGCTTCCCTGGACAGGCCGCTTCCGGATTGATTAAACCTTCAAATCGTTTCAACTTACAGCTCTTCCGAAAAACCTTGTCCTCTGAGCTTTTTTAAAAACGACTGGTAAAGGGTTGTGAAAGGGTTGTGAAAGGGTTGTGAAAGGGTTATAAAAGCGACAGATCCGCATTGGGTGACGTCCGGTGACAGACCGTGGGTGGTCCATCTATTTTGAGCAGCACCAAAGAGTCGTCACATTTGTGACACTATTGAGACGCGGGCATCCTTGTTTCTCGTCGGGGTGGGATTACACATTATAGCCTGAGTGTTTAAACCAACTACGGGCCATCTCAGCAGTGATATGGCCACAGGCCTCAAGCAAGTCCAGCTCAGGAGTTTCACTGTGCATCATTTGTCTCCAGTTCCTCCGAATCCACGCTTTAACTGGTTGTATTTCAGCATAAATACGGATGTTATTTAATTCCCACTTACCAGAGCTGAAGCTCTCCTCTATTGGGTTCAAATCAGGTGAATACGGCGGAAGAAATAGCAGAACACTTCCTGTATAAATATGAGCAATAAGTAGATATCATTGATATCGATAGCGACAACTTTGCTGGCTGGAATCAGGCTTACCTTGGGCCTCAACCATCTCACGAAGGTAGGGGCTCTTATGAATGGCACAATTGTCAAGGATTAGAACACTGCGGTCTTGAGGATATCGCTTCATCTGTGGAAGCTAGGCACGTGAGGATAATTGAAAAAACTGGAGCTGTGTAATACCTACCACTTCCTCAACAATAAAATCGAAGAATTCAGCCCCATCAACAGATCCTTCGACAACTCGTGTTCCAATATATCCTTCAACACTGATTGCGGCGAGCAGACTATAGCGATCTCCACGAACAAAGTCCGCTTCGCTAATCGCTCGTTGTCCTGAAGGTGCACGGCCACGCTTTCGAAATATTGTACGGCCATCTTTACTTGATTCGTCGGCTGTGACTATCATAGATGCGAGTAGATTCTCCTTAGCCCACACCTTGAACGCCTCCCTTGCCACCTCATCCCTCTCTGCTGCAGCCTTACTAGAGTAGATAGCATCTTATAAGAAAACCCAGCATCGCGGATGATCAAATCTAGTGTTGACTTCGAGATTGAAAGATGTGCGAGATAGCGACCCAATCTTGTATTTCGTCAAGATACATCTCTGGTGCCTCCTCGGGGAGTGTAAGCAGATGATGTGTTTGGTTTCCATTGAGTATTCGTGGGCGTCCTTGTAAGTGATTCTTGGGTGGAATTACAGAGCCATATAGGTCGACGTTTCTCTGCCATCGCCGAATACTGCGAGGGCTTACACCAAATATCTCTGCAATGTCAAGCTCAAAGTTGTCCGGACCAATGTCTTTATCAAGCAAAAAGAGAACCCTCTCCTTCAAATCTTGGCTGATAGCCCGGTAAGGCATTTGAGAATGAACGAGGAAGGTGGTAAGTAGATGCTGCTTAATGCGTAAACGCGCGCACGCGCACGACCTCAGCAGCCTGAGAGTGTGACAGTCCGGATTGGGATGATCTCCGAGCCGATGCCACGCCTGCCACCACACGTCACCCGCTTGTACCTTTCACAACCTTTTTACTTACAGAAAAAAAAGCTCGAAGGACAAGGTTTTAGGAAGAGCTGCAACATCAAAAGTCGCACAAATTAGTGGCGCTCTAAGGCTTTATTTATCTGATGGGCTCAAAGCCATTTTGTTCGATCTGTGAGTCGATTTTTAAAACCTAACCGTAATTTAAAGACGCCCACTTCTCTTAGCTGGGCACTACTGGTTATTTCCGTCTTGGTGACTTATACTATGTTCCAACTGACACTACAGTTAGGCCGACGCGCATGACTATTAATTTGCGTGAAGCCTCGATGATTGAAGTTGTCCCAGCCTCCAGAAATCAGTTTTGCCCATAGTCAAAACCTTTTGAATCTCTTCATTTACGCTTACCCCTGAGGGGGTGAGAATGGTACTTGCATAATGGCGATAGACGAAATACGCGAGATAGAAACTCGAAATGGATGTAGTGGGTTTTATCAAGCAGATAAGAGCGGCATAATAACATCGAAGGTATTTTTCTCGAGTTCATGTGGTACTGCATGCAGGCCGGTATTTTATTCGAATGTTACAACAAAGCAATTGGCTACCTGATAAAGACTGATGATGTGTCGCCCGCTGTAACCCAGTCATTTTGGGGTCGGGAAATTCATTTTAAGGGATAGTACATCGTGATTACGAGTGGGGGTACCAGGGGCCACCACCGGAGTAATCCGCCAAATCGACTCCTCCCATTGCCCCCGTGGGAAGTGTCAAGAAAGTGTCAATCAATTGATAACCCTGGAGCGCATACTAGGAATAAGCCCAGATGTCCATGGTAGAAACGACGTATTATTGGATACCTACCTGAAGAGAGAGCCAGAGGAATCCATCGACAGGATGAGTAAATTTTAAAGTGAAAATTCATTCACCTCAAACGTCCACCAAAAGTTCACGGTCAACGACTGAGGCGTGTAACAAGTACTTAGCAACCAGTACTTGTATGCAAAAGCAGAGCAGCAAAGGAGTAGAAGAGGAAAGAACTGATAAATGCGCTACATTTGAGATCTATACTACCCCTTTCGTGAGTCAACATGCCACAGTTTCAGAACTAGACCCGTCTTCAGGATCTGAACGCTGCGCAGTGCGGCATGACCATGTGGACGCATATGAGCCAGCCAGGATTTGTGGATGATTATCGACTGCTAGGCATGAGTACCTTATAACCAGAGGACCTCCATCAGGGATTGATATATGAGTGAAATAATCTTGACGTGCACGACTCAATAGGGGTTATGAGACTGATAGTACAACACGCAAGTCCTAGCAAGGCCTCGACTTGATACCTAGGACTTCTATCTTGTGAACCGACGTGCTAGTGAGTGAGTTTTAGGAGGTATCGTCGACAGGTCCATATGGACGTTGTAATTCAACTGAAATTTGAGCAGCTCCGCGCTTCACTGCTTTGAAATAATCTTGAGGATGAAGGCAAGCCTGCCTCATCGCTGCTGAAGCGTACGCGCTCAAAGACCAGGGTTATCGACCCTTTTTTGACACTTCCCACGGGGGCAATGGGAGGAGTCGATTTGGCGGATTACTCCGGTGGTGCCCCCCTGGGGGGTACCGCCCGATGCTTAAAAAGTTTAATACTAAGTACGAAATTTCTAGTAATTGAGAAGCCGTGAGAAGTAGTGAGAAAAGGAAGTACCAATTATCCTCCATCTAAATGTTAAATGGCTGACCTATGTCACGGTCAGGACACTCTCAGAAGGTGGGAAAGAGTGGCGAACTGATTAGTGCCCATGCACTCACGGGCCGGCGGACCAGTCAGAAGCGCCCTCGCCAAATTCGGTCAAGCCTCAAAATTTAGGCTTTGCGAGCTTGAATCTATCTCAAATGGCAAAAGGCGGCCAAAATGATGCCAAAAATTGGGTGCTGATGTCTCTGCGTTATGAGCGGGAAATCTTATCTCACGCCTCTTTGATTACGATCAGCTTTCGCTGGACTCCGAGTCAGCGAACATATTGCCTCAGCAAATACAATGATGGCATAAACACCTTGAGAGAGGCAAGAACATATATTTAGTTCAATTTTTTCTCCTGGTACAAATCGACTGTGCTGGATAGGAATACATAGAAATCAAGGACAAAAAATGCAAGATGAAACGACAGATCCACATTGTACCATAAAAGAAAGGGTGCAGCGAGGAAACAAGACAAGTAATATTGCAGACCAGTTATTTTGTCAGCCAAAATACGCTCGTTACTAAACACTTCTGCTTGCACCGCACATATCTCTTCTAGTCCACCGTGATCGAGGAAGATCCACTGCTGATATTTTTGCCATTAGTGAATCCTTCTGTTGCTAGAATCTGGTAGTCGTGATTCCCCAATCTCAATCCGACATTATTCCACTCGGTGAAGTGTCGTCCCGTGGTAATTGTTCCACCGACTCGCTTCTCAGTACGGACAGACCAATACTGCTGAAAGGTCCTCGTACCCTCGATAGACGGCTTGTTAACACGAGTGCTTTGGTACAACTCGTACGAACCCTCCTCGAAGGTGAAGTTTCCTTTTTTCGTCCATGGCTCTCCAGGAAGGAGGACGTCATATGAATCGACGATGTAGTATTCAATGAGCGGATTCCTCGTCCATCCGTAGAGAGCCAAGTAGCCGGGGCCGGTGGGAGTATAGGTTCCACTATATTTGATCGTCCTGTGAGATATTAGTAAGTTGCAGCCCTGTAGCGGTCATTTGGCTTCGAACGATATAGCTCACCTACTCCCTCCTGGACTATACCCCTTTCCGCACACAAAGCCGCCATTCCCTGACCAAGTCGTGGTATATGACCCTCCGCCACCATTGTTGCATCGGAAATTACCGCCCCCCTCGGACCAGAAGGAAAAGAACGTTCCGGCGCGTTTTTCTACGTCGGTTGGAGCCCCGACACGTTCAAAAAGCTGTCCAGGCGCAGCGATTACGCCTGAAATTAGGGAGATGACAATGGCTGCAAGGTAGGAGAACAAGAGCATGGTTGCGGAAGTGATTAACGAAGACCACTTTCCTTTTCGTAGTGGGACATTTACTCTTTATATCTTGATCATAAACCAATATATCCGTGCCGAGACTAATTTACTGAATGCTAATTAACGCTTCTCGCGTTTTTGTAAGACACGTGTTTAGCCTAAAAGCTGTAGGGGCTTCTTCGGATTGGTTCCGGTATTTCTCTGTAGCAGGTGGCACTTATGAAACTTTCGATATTCTACCATTTAGTTCCCCAAGCGTCCGAAGTCACTCCTCCTGCCTCGGGCCGGAGGACCGCACGAACCTGTGATACTTTAGTTCTCTGAAAAGGCTTTGCAGATCTCAGACACTAGTAAATAGAATCAATACCGATGCGTCTTTCTGTGTAATAATCTTTTTTTTACACTAAAATATATAAAAATTCTATGGAGCCTGCTGTGAGCATTCGAATGAGCTACACGGGGTAGGGGGAACGGCCGGCCCGTAGGAAAATTTTCGCCCCTCGTACATAGAATACTCTAACTACACTGAAGAGTACTTAAACTCGGGGTATTAGCTCTCATTATTTTTGACATGATCCAGAGAACCAAAGGGAGCAAACACCTGTTTGCGCCGAGACGGACAGCAGGACGAAAACCACATGGTAGCGCGCGAGTTCTCCCGCAACCAGAGAAGACGCTCCCTAGAACCCAGACGACGCAATACAATCTCAAGATAAATATACGGGTACCTAGAGCACATGACCAATAGTAGTATATAAGCCGTTCATACGTGAAGAGGACGTGATCACTTTTTACAATTACATCGGCACAGAAGTGGCGAGCTATGGCGGTCAAAGTGGCTAAACTCGAGTCATTTGCCGCAATTATTTTCAAGTTTTTCTTGGAGGCGTCGCAACTTTTGAAAGAATCTCGTGGTAGGCAGGCAACGGGCCGCCGACACGCGGTTGCAGTTCTAAGGCAGGCAAATCCCTAAGTAGCGTTACCGTTTCACCCTTCCCCCTGACAGGAATACCCAAAAATGCGAGTCACTCAAGTTAAAGAGCAGACTAATTGAATCAATAATTCATGTTTCATGCGGCCTCAGACCTTGATCTTTCGTATGTGGCTAGCTCTTTAGTCTTTCTACCCAAAGTATTTGCTTACGAAACGAGAAGCGGTCAGGGATGCGGGCATATGCATGCGAAGGTTGAAGTTCTTGTGATGTTTCGTGCGAGCGTGAAGTAGTGTAAACAACTACGGTAGTGTACGTGGGGGAGTGAAAAGAGGACGCTTGATAGTCAATGAGCCGTCCCTTTTCCAGAGCGAGGGGCCGATGGCATGCAGGCGGATGAACCCCCAAGCTAGCTATCGGTCCCCCTCTACCGATAGTCGTTGATAATTATCCGAATAATTATATGAATAAAATGATTGAGTATCTGCTCGCGGGCGGAGGAACGCTCGCTTGGAAATATTAGTTCGTAGGTATATGCAGCTTACCAGTGGTTTTGCGTACATAATGTTAAAACAACCTGAATACTGAACCTGAAGACACGTCGGCTGCTAACCGATCGGTGAGAACCAAAATAATCGGCCCCATGAAAAGTTTCCAAAATAGTAAGTTTCTTGGCACCAGGATGAGAATGCCACACTTTGGAGACTGATTACTCGTTACGCTTGTAATCGATCAGGTGTGGGTGGGCGGGAGGAAAAAAGTGGAGACCGAAACTGAGACGTTGACCGAGACTATACGGCGACGAGGGAGGTGCGAGGTGGAGGTACAAAGTAAGAGTAAGTACATGTCACACAAGAAGGCGCACCCGCATTCGTGGGTGTTTCCAAATCCGGGCGCTTCCGAGTCGTGTCGTATGGCGGTCAAAGTGGGTAAAACTCCAGAGACACTAGCATCGTGCCGTGCACTAGGCGCATCTGATCTTGTTGAAGGCTCAGACTCTGGATGTGTTCAAGGCCCTGCACTCACTCTCGTCCGATGCAACAAGCGCATATTTCTGGCAGTCTTTTAGATTCTGGCGATCCGCGATAAAATTTGTCAAGCGTTGGGACCTTACTCCCCGAGAAACAGAAAAGAGTGAGAAAGCCATTGGCATATACTTAATGGTGTAGGAAACACAATACCGGGCTACAAAATAAATACATAAATCTGGCACAAAAGAGGAACTCGCACTGTTAAAACGCTAAGTCCGCGAAAACGTTGAAAAACAACCGTTTAGAAAAGAATTCCGAATGCAATCAGAGAGGAGTCAACTCTATGTAAGACTCTTCAATGGCACCTATGGTCCCTAGTATATCTCTCGGGTCCGCAAGTGGTAGCCTGGGTTTATCACCCTTAACACACACAGGTTTGATTCTGTAGAGCCGGAGTGCGATAATGAGGAAGTGTTTGAGTTCGAAAATAGCAAGATGCCTTCCAGGACACTGAGGTTGATACGTTAGCAACGCAAGAAGAGATCGCATTAAAACGCACCATATGCACTCCTCCTCCCCATGACATTGGCTTAGGAGCCTTGAGGCCTTCTTCTGTGTCGAGGAACCTGTCAATCCTGAACTCGTCCGGATTTGGGTACATCTCTGGGTCGCGGTGCATCGAGCGCACATCTGCTATGAGGCAGTCGCCCCTTTTGATAGATATTCGTGCTCCATCAACGACAATATCAGCGTCTCTCGTGGACAAGCGAATGGTGGTGTTCTTGGTCGCCCATCGCAATGTTTCCAGTATGGCCGAGTCCAACAAAGGCGCCCTGGATTCTGGTCCGGTCGTTGGAGACTCGGACTCGATCGTCTGAATCTCCTTCACCAGTCGGTCCATCGCGTTAGGTTCCACGAGGAGGTGAGACACCATCCAAAAGAGCATATACCATGTGTTGAAATGGAAGCCAAAAAGGAAAGCAAGAAGGACGGCAGCAGTCTCGCGTTGCGTCATGGTGGCTTTCATCTCCTGCACAAAAGTGTAGATGATTTCAGAGATGCTCTCGACCTCCTCACCAGCCAACAGAGGCTCGAGGTAGAACTCGAGCCTATTGAGAATGCGTTCACGGGCTTGAACAGCACCGCGGGTCACAAATGGCAGTCCAAAGACGAGTTGTGGAAGTTTTGCATCGAGCAATAGGAAGTCGTCCACCGTGTCCAAAGGGAATGTGGGGCCGAATAGGGTAAGACAGCCAGAACGATATAGAGGACGACAAATAAAATCTTGAAGCGTCATTATGGTCGATGATTTAGATTTTACATTTCCAATGGCATGCAGCTCTAGTTGAAGGTGTCGATTGATATCGTTGGCTATGGGCACCATTGATGCCGGAGAAAAGGCTTTGATCAACGTGGGGTACAATCTCACGTTGAGCACCTCATGGATATGTTCGCGATTGTGGATGATGCCTGGGACAACTTTGAGCATGCGAATATGGAATGGTGCCGCAGTGAAGGATGTTGGGTCTTTATGCAGTGACAATATTCCCTTCGGATTGGACACAATGAATGTGTTTCGTCCAACCAGAAGGAGCTGGTACACTGAACCGAACTTTTGCCTAGGTGTCAGATTAAACATTAGGTGGTTGTTCATATAAGGAAAATGTCAATACATACTTGCACAACTGTAAAAATTGCGCGTGGTCGAGGAAGAACGCAAACGAGTGTCCCAACCATGGTATGATTGAGGGAACAGTCGGCGGTCCGCATTGCTTTGACATCTCCGCTGTAGAGGAAGACACGAGAAGATATGCAGTCAGGGTCAGTAAAAATGAAGCTGTAAAGACAACGATGGAGTCCATCGCAGAGAGATAGTTGCTATTCGTCACGAAAGAGAGTAACATTAACAGCTACATATATACCGTCCGCTGAATGTGATGTGTACTGCCCCTAGATAAATACCGTGATTCAGCGCCCAGGTGGTATGCACGTAAGTTGGTATTAGGAAATCATTGGATCAACGCTCAGACCGAGCATTTCTCGTGTTACTCAACCTGGTGCGAGGTGTTGATATTGACTTAAGGAAGAAGTTGATCAGAAGTGTAGTAGTCGTCAAATCCGACTCTTAACCCAATCCTTCGCTATCAGCGCCCGCTTGATCTTAATCGTTTCTAGTTCTCAGAAAGCAACATTCGAGAACTTGAAGCTTGGTCGTAGCCGACTGCAGCGGCCCCTTGAAGATCATCAGTGCTCACCATCGAGAATCGATGGCACCATGCGTTGTCCTCAGAGTCCTATGACAGAGAGCAATTGATACGGATGGAAGGAAAGAAGGAATAAAGAAAGAACTGATACGGTGAATCCGAAACAAAACGGAATGACGAAGGTTCAAAATCTTGCAAAACGATGTTATGTGGCGAGAGCATAAATCACTTTTGATTGGGTACTACGCGTACGGCTTGTGTCCTCAAAGGTTGAAATTTTACGTCATAAATGAGGAGGATAGATTTCAACGATAATCGCTGCTCTGATAGAGGGAGGTCGCAGTATGTATACTCGACTCGGACCTACACAGAGAGAGTTGTTAGATTAGAAAAAATTTCACTACATCATGATCGTTTGGAAGATAGAAAAGTCTCAAACACAAATCTATTGTCTATGGTGAGCCGTACGCTCACCGACTAACAAAGCCATTGGCGTGAAAAGCTATAAGTATACTGGTGTGAATCCTTTTGAGGCACTTTAAGTGATGATGTATGTTACCTTGTGCTGTCCTGCGTATACAAGGGCAGTTGCAGCCTCCTTGCTAAGGCCACCGAACGCTCTTGAAGGTTGCCCTGCGATGCTCCATCTTGTTCGAGAGTCGCCGATTGCTACTTCGAGCGGAGCATACCATTCGATCGTGTTTTTGGGAGTGACGATATAATTTCCAGCTCGATCTAGACATTCCAGGACATGAAAATGCGCCTGGCTCAATGACCTTGTCGCACATTCCATCGATCGTTGAAATGGCTGCCTGCGTCCAATCATCGTGGAGGATTCAATGACCTCAGTTAGCTGCTGGTGTTCAATGTTCCGTGGATTAAGAATATCTGTCCAGCACCACTCATATATTGCCAGCTGGACATATTGACCGCTCATTAGACAAAGAATTATGAAAGGAGATACTGAACGTACTTTTCCACCAGGCTTCAGTAGTTCGTGAAGTTGGACATAGATCGATTCGAAACTTGGCAAGTGTCGCAGCGATTCTATCGAAAATATGGCATCGAAAGATTCTGCTGGGAAGTACTCAGAAAGTCGTTGTATGTCTCCTTCAACAGAATGAGAAAATCTATAATCTGAAATGCTTGAGGTCATACCTGCTACAAATGAAAGTTGATTTGACAATCCCATGCTGTATGTCATGCAATTCGCTTCCTCGATCTATCAATTTCCCCAATAATGATTTAATTAGTTTTGATAATAAGACATTAAGCAGAAACCTTCACTTTTATAGCATCATTTTCAATACCGACGACGTTCACACCCGCGAAATTTACAAGCTCCATAGCCGCCAGTCCAGAGCGGCAACCTACCTCTAGCACCCGCATTCCAGGTTTCAACTTGAGCTTTCCAAATAAGTAGTGCTCATGCCGAGCAAGCGCTGATTCAAACTTATCGCCTCGGTGAAAACGTGCGAAATGGAAGTCGACGCGCTGGGGAGACATATGAGGGTTACCACAATACGAAGGCTTCGCGCAGCCTGGTTTTAATGTAACCTTGGGCGATAGATGTGCGGGGATATGCAGTGCGTGAAATCTTCTTCCGAACATGCTCATTCCATTCTGACAGCCAGAAAGCTATGGTCTATGAATTCACCCAAGTACAAGACAAATTTAGATGAGGTGCAAATATCCTTCACTTCCAATAGTGATGGCGCTGACTTACAACAGACTTGAGCGAGCGACCTGGGAAAGTGAGGTGATTTGATTGATCCTTTGTTTGATGGGGTGAGTTCGATAAGGTTCGATTGGCATAATAATACCTTCCAAGGCGCTGGATTGGTCCCTTCTCCCGAAAATTCTCCGTATAGCACCCACCACAAGCTTTCTGATGACGCCTCGGATCCTCAGATACGCTGGAGTAATACTGTCGTCCACGAAGATGCGTCTTTGGATTGTACATTTATGGGCGCTGTATGTTGCAGTACCATCTCAGCCTTCTCTATGACATTCTGGTGGACATTCCGTATCAAAACCAGATCGAGCCCGCTGACTCCAGATATAAATCGGCAGATCACGATGTGTCCGATTTCGATATGTCGGAAGTCATCTGCTTTGTTGATTCCAGTGTAAAGATGCCACACCTCCTCCTAGCAGGAAAAATCTACTTGCGCGAATAGCATTGCTAAAAATAATGTATACATCCGGAATGAATCACAGAACCGATTTGCCCTCTATAATAGAGGGGATAGTTCTGTAAACATTCTCCTACACCATCCAACACTTCTCGAATCCTATGTCAGCACCTGATTTAACACAAATTAAAGAGCAGCTGTTCTATGGCCTCAAAATGACACGGGATGGAGGTTATTCCTCTGGTGTGCACCTTCTTTTGTCTCCTTAAGAATAAATCGTTGAAAAAGCCTGCAGCAGCTGCCATGACTGTACTTTTATATGATATCTCTATGACCCTAGACAACGAAGTGGGTCGGTTTAGACGTCTTTTACAGCCTTCATGACGAACTTAATATCCAAATCAGGTCCGACTTATCTGGGGGTAAGTCTTCAACTTTGTGACTATGAGCTACTTTATCCATTGGCAACAGGTCGAGATGGTCTCTTCCAAAAGTATTGTATCTTTTGGCACGGTACTATGGGGTTGTTTACTTAGGGTAACCAATTCGTCCATTAACCCGTATAGTAGATTATTTCTGACGACGCTTGCTACCTTCAGGATTACAATCATTGGTGATGTCGAATATCCTACCATCGCACGCCGCGCATTTCAGCTGACATCTAAGTGTACAGTCGGGAGCAACACAAAGCTTACGCCCGAGGTGCGTCCTATAATAATTTATTGAGACTAAACTCTGAATTATCGGTGTTCTGCGGTAACTTCGACCCAGTTGTGAGTACACTAACCGTCTCTATCTACTACTGGGATCTCATTCAGCAACAATGCAGCTGTAAGGGATACTTCTATTACTACTCCTTGTAAGTCTAATGTTTTCCCTGTGTTTTCGGGCCTTGATAAAAACTTCATCAGTGGAGGCGACATCTTCTTCACATCGGTCGTAAATGCAATATTTGTCATCCGCATATATGCCCTCTACGGACATAGTCGTAAAAGTGCGTAAATTCACCTCCTGTTACTCCATGATTTCCAAGCAATCTTTTTCTAGTACTAGCTCTTTTTATTTTTCTCTGCCTCAGTGCGTATTTTCTGATCTGACAGTCAGTTACGCAAGGATTAATGTGGAAAATGTTCAGTGGAATTCTGCGTGGGTAATCTTGGCTGAAATACAGCTATGCAATTACCTTACTCCTACGGCTCTAGTTCGAAATCACTGTCACGACGATGTCAGCCAGGAATGCCGCCAACACCGCGTTTGTTTCTCCACTGGGAATTCCTTGGCCAGGATGCCTAGCCCTCCCCCTTCCGACTAAATTGACTCTAATGTCCTGGTGAGTATTGATGTATGCTTCTAGATACAAAGCTGATAGATTTTCCAAGGACTCCGTGTGTGCTGGTAGCACGTAAGTCACGGCGGGTAATGATATCGGAATCAGAAGCTGATTGCACTTCAGTGCTTTTCTTTGTCTTCACGATTATGAAAGTCAAAAGTGCAATTCAAGGAGAAGGCGGCTCATTAGTCCGCTTTCGGAATGAGGTCAACCACTTCTCTCCGCTGATGGTTGTCTTTCTCAGGGATGGCTCTCTGTATTTCTTCCTGTACGTCTTCTTATAGTTACCCTCCTGCATGCACTCACGCAACCGACAGAATCCTCGGTAAGCTCTTCGTTGGAAACACCCAACATAGAAATTAAGTCAGCGCAGCAATTTTGTTGCTTTGCACAATTCTCGTTGTTATACGGGACGCTGCGCTTTCTCCTCCAGTTCTTCCGTGAGTTCCGGTAGTCATAATTTCAATGGTGAAGTCTGACAGCTCGCTTGAAAAGATGGATAATAGCTGTTTATTCACTCTCGGTTGGATTTTACTCTTGTCCTAGGTAGTTGATTTATGACTAACTCCCTTTATCAGGGCTCACATCTGGTCTTGAACATTCGAAAGGCTGGAAAAAGGGGCATGACGGAGGACTCCCAGATTACGGATACAATCCCACTTTCCTCGGATATGAAACTTGTAGTTGCTAGGAATCCAGACTGGACGGCCAACGGTAGCGTTTTATAGTTCAAGTTCTTGATATGCGATGTTGGATGTAACCATTTTATGCCTGCTGAAATTGATCCTATATGTTTTCCTTACAAGATCGGCAGAGCTCCAATAGGGTTCGGTTGCTACCATATTGGCTGAATTGTCCTGATATTTCAAGTATCGTGATTTATAATTTGACCTCTGATCGTATATGCCCCTTCTCCAGCTATAAAACCTCGGTAGTCGATGGCAGATATTTCTTATCAGCCCGTCGAAATTGACGTTGAAGTCTCGAAGACAGCATTCAAATATGGAAGTTGTAGAAAGACCTGATGGTCTAAGAATTGAATAGCAGATTCTCATGTTGTGTGTGCGAAGGGGTGCACGGTGCCCACACGCACAATTCGTCGTTTATCACGTACGCGTTTGACCCCTTGGTAGTATCATTCTATTTGATTTTTCATCATGTACGTATTTCATTATTCCGAACTCTGACTCTACTCTCTCTGCCCCCTATTCCATTTTATCTGCCATTAAAACCTACACTACAATTTCTGTAGTGGAATCGATCCCCCACTCACCAGTCGTCGTCGTCGCCCCATTTTGTTCAGCTCGTCCCCGGTCGTCGCATAGTTCCGTCCAGTCCGCCAGTTCTCACCATTTCGGTCAAGTCGCGTCAAGTCCTGCTCACGAGAATTACTTAGTTCAGCCGGTTCATGTTCATATTCAGCTCACGAGAAGCTACCTACGTTCACGTTCATGCAGTTCCAATTCATGCACAATTCCACAAACCACACCCGTTTCCTTACATATCACCGTTCACATATTTCAGTATCTATCTCAGATGCCCGCTGAGATTCTCGCACCACCCTTTACACAACACACCGAGAATCAATCTTTCGATTCTCAGACCATCAGTTCTAACTACAGGAAGCAGGGCAAGTATCCAGCGGTCATCTCAGATAGATCTGAACAAAATCCGTGGAATGAGTGGTGAAGGTCATGACTGGTGCTCCACAACTCTGGACGTGCACTCGAAGTAAGCTTGCTCCTCGTAAGCTGAAGCCTGAACTTGACTTCTTCCGAACGAAACTGGGAGAGACAACTGATGAGTGGGGAGAGTCGATTCCACTACAAAAATAGCCGTGTAAATGCAATTTTTTATAGATAAGAAGATATGAACGACGACTTGCAGGTGCACGTGTTTTCGGTGCTTAGCCAGTAAGAGCACTTTACAAAATCCTGACAGGGATTCGCGACAAGAAAAAATTCCGAGTCCCCACCTACAGAAGGTTCCAATGGAATACGACCACGCGGTTCAAGAAGTGGACAGCGCTGCTAAATTTAGCTGAAAGCTTGACAGCGAATTCTACATATCCGTATGCTCCTCACAGTGCACGTTGCAACCTTCACCCCCACTATTACAAGACAACGACGCACTCCTTTTACACAACTCTCTTTCAATTCTTGGAGGTCATGGACAACTTCTCAAAATCTTTCAGCCCAGCTCTCTTTGGCCTCTCTCAAGCCACAGTCATTGTCTGCATGATTCCAGGCTTCCTTCACAGGTCCCTTCGCATTCCCGGCTTCGCGTTCGTCACTGGAATATCCTTCACTCTGATATCTACTCAAACGACGGGAGATTTATCAGGAGATTTTGGAGTAGGATCAGCGATAATGACACAACTTGTGTTCGCATTCGACCAGCTCTTCCTCTCACACCCAAATGACCTCAAGAACCTCGTGGACAAGAACCCCAAAAAAGTGACCGAAAGGTCCTTCAAGGAGAGATTCGCTTGGGCGGTGAGCCTGTACACGAATCCACGTGGTATTGGATGGGCCCACGAGCCGCCAGCACTTTCCAATCAACGTCCACCTCCTACAAATCGCTGGACATTCGTCTGGTCAAGGCTTGTCCGTCTTCTGCGCTGGATCGTCGTTGGGGGTGCCGCAATTGTGATAAACGCGTCGAATCCTGCCCTAGCTACTCCAGGAAAGGTTCTATCGCAGGCCACGCTCCCCTTGCGTGCTCTTGGAGCAGCTGGATATGGCGTAGGTGGATGTGCTGGAATGGGTGCGATACATACCGCTATATCCATCTTTGCAGTTGGGTCTGGTCTCTCAAACCCAAGCGGATGGTTGGACCTGTTTGGGTCGCCCTTCGAGGTGTGGAGTATTCAGAGATTTTGGAGGAGAGGCTGGCATCAGCTATTGAGAAAGGTGGGTCAGCTCATAGATATCTTTCTTTTTCATAACAGCTCATTATCATCAGTCGTTGTTGTCTGTTACCGCTGCACTCATCCCATCATCTCCCTCGAGTTTACAAGCTCCAGGACCAAGCTCGGGCCCTCTGAGCACGCCGCAGAAGTTGGCGCGTTTGTACTCTACATTTATCGTCTCTTCAATCATCCACATTGGTGGAGAGTACATGCTCATGAAGAAGATCGGGGCAGGGACCATCATATTTTTCATTCTCCAAGCTGTCGGTATCAACTTTGAAATTTTTGTTGAATCCGTATGGTCCCGTCTGTCCCACCCCCCTTCAGGCTCATCGGTCTCCTCATTATTCACGGCTTCCAGCAAGATGAAGGGTTCGGAAGATGCAAGTCAGCCATTCTGGATACGGCTGGCCGGTTATACTTGGGTGGTAGCTTGGTTTACATTGACTATACCGTTTATGATTGACCCAATGGTCGCTCGTGGGATGTTCATACGCCCCGAGGCAGACTTGAGGACCCTTGGGTGGTGGTGGTAGTGCAAAGGGGCTCGATAAATAGGTAGAGCCTGTAGCCCCCATTGTTAGTTTCAATCCACGATGGAGAGCACTGTGCTAAAACAGTCAATTTTGAATTCGTTGGTCACGCGTCATAGCCCTCCCAATGTCATGGAGGTCACGCCGTCCTCCAGTAGCCGAACGAAATAATTTTTTAGTTCAAAAATAATCGAATTTCGTTAGGCATGGTCACGGTCACACCTCCTAACGAATTGATTATCTTAGTACTGTACAGTACAAGAATGTCCGTCAAAAACAGTGCTATGTGACATAAGTACTCCCCGAATAACCGCAACCGTAACTAGCTGCTGGCGGCGCGACTACGAAACCATGAATCAGAAGGTTCGTTCGAGCTATCCTGTGGAAGTGTGAGTACGAGGCGATTTGTTTATGTGGATACGCGCATCGGATTCCGATGTTATTTCAAGCTCTTATCAACTTAGCTCGGGGAATCCATGTTGTAAATGTGTGTTTGAATAGCCAGCTAAGTACGGTGTTCCTAGAGGAAGCAGTGCCTACTGTGATTCACAAACACATAAGGTTCGTACAATATCCGCCCAATTCTATTGAATGTTCTAAAAACTATCTAGACCCCAATGTCTAACATTCGCATGCTCCCACCTTGCTCTTCTTTCCGTTTCTATGGGGGCTTCGGTGGATGTGGGGGTGTGAAATGAGCATCCTAGATTTTGATGTACCGAATCTGATTGATCTACACACGATTTTTGGGCGCTGTGTGTCTGTCCTCGAATGGACGACCTTCTCCCGTCATTCATTCCATCAGTGAAGAATGTGGAACGATGTGATCCAACCCACTAGCCTTTGTCTCACTAATAAAGCGTCTTTCTCTTGTCTCATTCGCAACTGCTCTCATCCGGCTATGGACTCAACTGTCTCAAAAACTGCAGAAATACTGCAGGATGAATTCACGACCGATTTCCTTCTCAAAGGACGGAGACTTGTGATTGTGTTTAGGTGTGTAATTAAAAAGGCAGAGTGTTCAATGCTCATAATTCGTGTTTAGTTCATTCGTTATAGCATTCTCTCTAGTTGCCATCGACACGACCATTGTTTCGACAGCCTTGCCTACAATTGCCTCACGCTTCGAGGCAGTTTCCGACATATCCTGGATTGCTAGCGCATATTTTCTTCCTCAGGTCTCTATCTTTTAATTAACCCTGACTTACACAAAGACTAAATCGATCATTGGCAAATAGGCCGCGTTCATGTTGTTCTTTGGCAAATTGTTATCGATAGCAGCAGCGAAGCCTGTCTTTCTCTACTCAATCGCAATATTCGAGCTGGGAAGTCTCTTCTGCGCCGTCGCTCCATCCGTCGAATTTCTCATCTTCGGCCGTGCTGTGGCGGGCGTTGGCGCCTCCGGGCTGTGGGTGTCCATTATGACAATTATCGCACAGGTGGAATTTCAGCATTTCACTTGTGACCTCTGAACTGAATGTACTCGAGGTCACCACCATTGATCAACGTCCAACCCTAATGGGAATATTCGGGGCTGTGTTCGCCATATCATCCATCGGAGGGCCTCTTCTTGGAGGCATATTTGCTGACAAGGTTTCCTGGCGGTAAGTCAAAAACAAGCCTCTCATGACGAACATCCAAATTCACCATATTCGCATAGGTGGTGTTTCTGTGAGTCCTCTGCCTTGTGATCTTAACAGCATTTTGAGCTTTATCTTTGTTGCAGACATTAACCTTCCGGTTCGTTTCGACCTTGCATGTCACTACTAATGTCTTATATGCACCGAAAGATCGGAACCGTGGCGATTATTTCTATCTTCTTCATCCTTCCTTCTACCCCAGCTCTCATTTCTGAAGAGGTGCCATTTTGGAGGAGAGCCCTTCGTCTGGATTGGATTGGCACCTTCCTCAGTGTAGCAATGGCAACCATGATACTCTTACCGCTTCAATGGGGAGGTAATCAAAAGGCTTGGAACGATCCGGCGGTCATTGCGACCTTGGTAATGGTGAGATAAATGGATTCTCTCTGCGTCCAGACTTCAATATAGAAATTGCACCAGTTTGGTGTGCTACTCGTCCCACTAATCTTATGGGAGAAAGGGCAAGGGGATGATGCCGTGCTCCTCCTTCGATTTTTTTCAAATAGGAATATGCTTGGAGCCTGCCTGGAAGGTGTAAGTCGTCCATCTTTCCTTCGAGAGCCACAATTCACACATCACCTCAGTTTATGATCTATTCTGCATTCGTATTGGCAAACGTGGGCACTGGCTCACCTTCTCGAGAGCGATTAAGCATACTCACATTGCTCTCCACAGTATTACCTGGTAAAATTCAAGTGGTCCCCTCGGTAACTTGAATTGACGTCTTGATACATCAGCCATTTCTCTATCAAGTCAGAGGACATTCGGCGACGCATTCTGGGGTTGATATAATACCATTCATGATGTAAGTCTCACGACCAGAGGCACGCTACCTTCTAAGCTCGCGACTGCAGATCAGGGGTAATGAGTGAACTCCAAATCTCATCATCATAGATTTTACTGTCTAACGACCAGACTTATAGTGACTCTAGTCAGTGGTGGCGTCATATCAGTAAGTCTGCTATATTTGAAAATTATGAGCTCACCAATTCGGCGTCAAGGCCACAGGGCAACCTTGGCCCTTCCTATTCTTCACCCCATTAATTGCTTCGGTGTCTTTTGGCTTACTATCCACTGCGAGCGGAGGTACAAGCTTTGCGCGTATTGCAGGCTATCAAATACTTACGGGTGTCGGACTCGGAGCTTGCACTCAGAATACGGCATGTATTGATTTGGATTCACCAAACTTCATGACTTATATGGCCCATAGCTCGTCGTCGTTCAAGCTATATACCATGCACAGCCATCTCTCATTCCTCAAGCAACGGCAACATTGACGTTTATGCAGCTCATGGGAAGTTCAGTCGCTCTCGCATAAGCTTTCCCTCTAATCAAGAGCCTTATCGTCCTGACATAATCTTCCTTCCAGTTTGGCAGAGGCTGTTTTTGCTAGTAAACTGAAGAAAGAGATCGTCAAAATTGGAGCAGCGCTTACTGTGGAAATGAGAGCAGCGGTTATAGAAAATATCAAGGCTGCCTTTATGTTGCCTGATAAACAAAAGTCGGCCGTGCTGCACGCATACACCGCGGCAATCAATAACGTTTTCATCATTGGGATCCCAGTCTGCGCCTTGGGGGCATTCGCCGCGCTTCTTATTCCTAGGGGAAGAATCGTCAGTTCAGAAAATTCTGAGAAGTCTGAAGCATCTGCAGCCGGGTTGTAGTATCATTCGAGTTTAAATCTCCTAGCATTTTTTAAAATTCCAAGAAATAATCACTATTGAAGATGAAGGAAGAAACTAGGGCAGGTTACAATATACCGCGGCTTTGGCGACGCTGAGTTATGGGATTTAGGCGCACGTTAGATCAGAAGTTTAGGCCAGATAAAACTCATAGCGAAAGGCAAGTAAAACGTGGAGGTGGATTTAACCGGGCTCGTATGGACTCCCGCGCTGAGAATAAGAAGAGACTCAAAAATTGACCACTGGCATGAACGCGAGGTACTCTTTCACTAGTAGGTACCATTATTATAACAATATACTGGCAATTGCCAGCAATCCATTGTGTCGGTTGACCAGGATAAATTTAACAATGAAAATCACTAAGTTGCCAGGCATTTTCACTTACAATATTTTTAATAATCACTGGTCAATGCTTGGTGATTTTAGGCAGGCAATTTTCGCAGCATTATCAGGCAATTTTCATAGTATTAGCCGGCGATTGTTATGGAGCGATTTTCACAGTATCAGCCAGCGATTGTTACGGGCGCTAATTTTGAAAAAAGCGCCCATCAATGCTAAAAATAGTATGCCTGCTAGGGATAGACCGTGGGGTGGCTTACAGTGGGCCGGGTGGCCCGAAATTGATATGGTGGGGGCTAGAAAAATCTAGGATGGGGTTCCAGGTGTTTCTGGGTGTCAGGGATGCCCGGTTGGCCCGGAATTGCGACCAAACCCGGCGAAAAAATCGAAATAAATAGGTAATATATTCATAGCACATCCAGTTCT
>Ga0247735_1000321_pt1 | contig 19780 bp, 17 predicted proteins | sample UWRJL178409R2_FD_180934 | JGI IMG/M metagenome (GOLD analysis project Ga0247735, IMG submission 180934) | Plant litter microbial communities from Arlington Agricultural Research Station in Wisconsin, United States - UWRJ-L178-409R-2 | ecosystem: Environmental > Terrestrial > Plant litter >... | reverse complement strand
GCCAGCGGGTCGCGCTGGCGCGCGCCATTGTGGGCCGCCCGCGCGTGCTGCTTCTCGATGAGGCCCTGTCGGCGCTCGACGAACCGCTGCGCGATTCCCTGCGACTGCAGCTGCAGAACCTCACGCGCTCCATCGGGCTTACCGTGATTCACGTTACCCACGACCGTAGCGAAGCTCTCGCGCTGGCCGACCGGGTTGTGGTGCTCGACGGCGGGCGGATCCTCCAGGTGGCCACCCCTCCGGAACTGGTGCGCCGCCCTTCCTCCCCCGCCGTCGCCCGCTTCCTCTCCGACGCCACCCTGTTTGAGGGCACCGTGGAGGGCACCGCGTTCGTCGCGACGGGGCATCCGGCATCCATTCCGCTGACCCTGCTCGACTCGCCCGCGGACATGGGCGAGGGGACCATTGCGGTGCTGCCCGAAGACGTCGAACTAGTCGCCGACCCGGATGGAGAGGCCGAGGTGGTGTCGTCCCTCTTCGGTCGCGCGGGCAACGATGTTGTCGCGGACTGGAAGGGCATTCCCGTGCGCAGCCGCACCACGGGCCGCCGATTGCTGGTGGGCGAACGTGTGACCGTCACCGTGCGACGGGCGCTGTTTTACCCGGGATCGCGTGTGCTCACCCTGAGTGACTGAACCTCCGCGATTTGGACCACAAGAACTGGACCGAAACCATGAGCAATTCTGGGAGCGCAGTTCACAGGGAAGTCGCAGCAGCGACCGACAGAAATCACTGCACTTGGTGCGTCGTTGCACTTAGTGTAGTTACGTGCTGCACACCATCCTCCCCGACCGCCGCGCCGAGCTCAAGGCTCGGCACCGTGTGGCGATCCTCGATGCAGCCGACGCGCTCATCCGCGAGCGGGGCAAACCCCGGTTTAGCGTTGATGAGCTCGCCGAACGCGCCAATGTTGCGCGCCGCACCATTTTTAATCACTTCTCGTCCCTCGATGACGTCATCCTGACGACGTGCACTCGCGTGCTGAGCACCGTCGTTGATGAGTTCCGGGAGAACGCCGCCGCGTTGCCCGTGGGCGACGGTAGCCGTTCCTCGCTGTTCAACGAGATCACGGCGAGCCTCCGCGCAATTGATCTCCCCTCGGTCGTCAGCTACCTCTGGGGTGTTCTCGCCGAAGAGGGCGACGCCGGGCGCTCGGCCAACGCCGTGCAGCAAGTGTTCACTCGCACGTCTGAACAGCTCGCAATCGAGATGGCCGCGCGCAGCACTGAACTCGACGAGTTCGACGTCGCCATCCTCGTCAGCTCGCTGATGAATGGCATCGCCGTTGTCAGTCGCTATTGGATGGTCGAAACCGGCGCAACGCTGGACGCCGCCTCTCGCGCACGATGGGACGAACTGCTCGAACGACTCATCGCCAACGTGAGTGCGGGCTACTCGCTCGCCAGCTAACGCCCCTCTCTCTTTCCTTCCCCCGCACCACCCGCAACGAACCTTCTTCACCTCTCGGCTCCCGATGACGCGACGCGAGAACCACTGCCCCGCAACCGCCCACCATGAAAGAACCTGAGGAACATGGCATCCCTTCTCTACCGACTCGGTCGGTTCTCTGCACGTCGCGCCTGGCTGGTGATCACCGCGTGGATTCTGATACTCGGCCTCGCCGGTGGCGCATTCGCCCTCTTCGGCGGCACCCTCACCTCCGCGGTGAGCATCCCCGGAACGGCAACCCAGCAGGTGAGCGACGAGCTCTCCGAGAAGTTCCCCGAGGCCAGTGGCGGACGCGGCACCGTGGTGTTCACCACAACCGACGACACCGAGTTCACTGACGCGCAGAAGGCCGACATCGCCGCCCTGCTCGAGGAGACCGAGGGTCTCGACAACGTCACGTCGACCACCAACCCGTTCGACACCCAGGCGCAGATCGACGACTCGGCGCAGCAGATCATCGACGGACGCGACCAGATCGTCGCCGGCCAGACCGAGATCGACGCGGGCCAGACCCAGATCGATGCGGCGAAGGCACAGGCCGCAGCCGGCCAGGAGCAGCTCGACGCGGCCAAGGCCCAGGCCGAGGCTGCCGGACAGCTCGCCGCAGCCCAGCCGATGCTCGACGCCCAGCAGGCGCAGATTGACGCGGGCAACGCGGAGATCGCCGCCCAGCAGAGCACACTCGACGACGGCCAGGCCGAACTCGACACCCAGAGCACCTCGCTCGAAGAGGGCTCCGACCTGCTCGACCTCGCGGCCGAAATTCGCCAGGTCTCGTCCGATGGAACGACTGCGGTCACAAGCATCCAATTCGACCGCAGCCTCAACCTGCTGCCCGCCGAGTCGAAAGAGGCCGTTGTTGAAACAATGACCGACGCCGACATCGACGGCGTCCAGGCCGAGGTGTCGAACGACATCGCCCAGGCCATCCCCGAGATTCTCGGCCCGGGAGAAATCGGTGGCGTCATCATCGCCGCCATCGTTCTGTTTGTGATGCTCGGCACCCTCATCGGTGCAGGTCTTCCCCTGATCAACGCGCTTGTCGGCGTTGGTGTGGGTGTGCTCGCCTCGCTCGCGCTCTCCGGAACCGTCACCATGCTCTCGGTCACCCCGGTTCTGGGTGTGATGCTGGGCCTCGCAGTGGGTATCGACTACTCCCTGTTTATCCTCAACCGACACCGCACACAGCTGCGTAACGGGATGCCTCTGCAGGAGTCCATTGGACTCGCCAACGGCACCTCCGGTAACGCCGTTGTCTTCGCGGGAGCCACCGTGCTGATCGCCCTCCTCGCGCTCAACCTCACCGGTATCCCGTTCCTCGGACTGATGGGAACCGTTGGCGCCGTCTGTGTGTTTGTTGCGATTCTCATCGCCATCACCATGACTCCGGCACTGCTCAGCCTCGTTGGCGAGAAGATCCTGTCGAAGAAGGCACGCACCCGGATCAGCGCCACCGACCACCAGGCACGTGTTCCCAGCAAGCCCATGAACACCGTGCGCGCCGTGGTCACCGTTGTGGCCGGAATCGCCGTTCTGCTCATCATCGCGATTCCCGCGCTGTCGATGCGGCTCGGACTGCCGGCCGGATCGTCGGAGCCCATCGACTCGAGCTCGTACAAGGCCTACAAGTTGGTCGACGACAAGTTCGGCGCCGGAGTCAACGGCCCGCTGATTGTGGTCGCTGACCTCGCGGACCCCGTGACCGACGACACCCTGATCTCCGAGCAGGTTCGTATCGGATCCCTGCTCAAGGCCGAGAACGACGTTGTCGCCATCGCCCCCATCGGAGCGTCTGAAGACAACCTGATCCTCGCCTTCCAGGTCGTCCCCGAAGAGGGACCGACCAGTGAGTCGACCGAGCAGCTCGTGCGTGACCTTCGTGGTCTCGACATCGACGGTGTCACCTCCCTCGGGGTGGCAGGCAACGCATCCGGCAACATCGACGTCAGTGAGAAACTCGCCGACGCCCTGCCGCTGTACCTGCTGGTGGTTGTGGGTCTCTCCCTGATCATCCTGGTCTTTGTGTTCCGCTCGATCCTTGTGCCGATCACCGCGACGCTCGGATTTGTGCTCTCACTGTTCGCCTCGTTCGGTGGCATCACGGCCGTCTTCCAGTGGGGCTGGCTCGGTCCGGTCTTTGGGGTGCACGACCCGGGGCCCATCCTGAGCTTCCTGCCGATCCTCGTGGTGGGAATCCTCTTCGGACTCGCGATGGACTACCAGCTGTTCCTCGTGAGCGGTATGCGGGAGGCGTACGCCCACGGTGTCCCCGCTCGCCTTGCGGTGCAGCGTGGTGTTCACGCCGGGCGCACGGTGGTCATCGCAGCAGCCCTGATTATGATCTCCGTCTTCGGCGGGTTCATCTTCTCGAACTCCGTAATGATCCAGTCGATCGGCCTGGGCCTCGCCCTCGGTGTGCTGCTTGACGCGTTTGTAGTTCGCCTGCTGATCATCCCCGCCGTGATGCATCTCCTGGGTGATGCGGCGTGGTGGATGCCCAAATGGCTCGACCGCATCCTCCCCAACGTGGACGTCGAAGGTGCCTCGCTCGAGCGCACCCACCCGATCGCCCACACCGCTGAGTCCACAACGGAGCCCGAGGTAGCTGCCGCCCCCAAGGCGTAACAGCACCCGGCACCGCCACTAACGGGCGCGTGACGAGCAGAAATGCTCCTCACGCGCCCGTTGTGCTTGTTGGGTTCGGTGTTACAACGAGGCCGCTAGAAGCGCCCGCCTCCCCGCCGCGAGCGGGTACCGCCACCGCCGAAGCTGGCCGGTCCGCGACGGCTGCTGCGGCCGCCACCACCACCGCCACCACCGCCGAAGCCACCGAAGCCACCTCCGCCACCGCCGAAGAGACCACCCCCGCGGTTGCCTCCCCCGAGTACCTGGTTGATGATGATGCCGCCCAACATGGCGCCCATCATCCCATCACCACTGGAACGACCGCCGCCACCCAGACCGCCGAGGCTGCCGAGCCCGCCCATGCCGCCGCCGAGACCGCCGCCGAACCCACTGACATCCTGCTCGGCGAGCTCGATGGACTGGCCCGCGAGCTGGTCCGCCCGTTGCGCGTGCGCCAGTGCGAGCGCCGGGTCCGTGGACGCAGCAGCGTGGGCCGACGACACCAGCCGACTGGCCTCCGCGAGTCGGGTGCGCGCGTCGGCGCCCACCCCGCCGCGGCGGGCCGAGATGAAGTCCGTGGCGGCCGAGACCTTGCTCTCCGCCGACCCGAGCACCTGGCGCAGAGCTGCCGTCGCCCGCCGGTCCTGGTCCTGCCGGTCGCGCACCGCGGCGAGAACCCCGTCGATGTCGCGGTTGGCGAGCTCGAGTTTTTCGGCGAGTCCGTGCGCATCAACGGCTTCGGCACCGAGCTGACGCTGCACGTCGGTGATGGTTGCCGTGGTGGATGCTTCCACCCCAGCGATCTGTCCCTGCGCGTCACCCGCCGCCACCAGGGCGTGGGCATCCGCGAGGTCTCGCTGGAGATCGGCGAGGGCAGTGTCGATCGCGCTGCGGGTGGACGCGAGGTCGGCGCCCACCTTGTCGATGGCGTCGAAAAGACGCTGCGCCTGTGCCACGGCTTCCTGCGCGGCCTGCACCCCGACGGCCGCTTCGCTCAGTTCGTTGGTGGCAACGTCGTCCTCGGCTCCGGCGAGCGCGGTCGTCGCAAACGCGAGACGCTCGGCCGCCTGGTCGGGATTGTCCGCCACGGTGGCGAGGGTGCGGTCGGTGAAACGGGACTGCAGCGCCGCCAGAGTGTCCCGCGATCCGGCAACCCGGCCCTCGGCCGTGGCGAGGTCGGTGCGCACCGCGGCGATGGCGGCGGGGATGTTTTTCTCCAGCTCCCGCAGCTCGTCGAAGGCCTCGGCCTGCTCGTCGAGAACCGCGTTGGCCTCCTCGCACAGCTGCACAATGCGAAGGTTCCATTCGCGGGTCTGCTCCTCGGTGTCGGGCTCAACGTCATCGAGTTTCTGTTTGACCCGGAACGCCTCGTCGAGCTGCGTTGTGGCTTGCGCCAGGGCGGTGCGGAAGGGGGATGCCGCGTCGCCATACGACGCGATGGCAAAACCAAGTTCTTCTTTACTGGTCTGCACGGCGTCGTCGGTCTGCACCAGCGCGCTGGCGGCACGCTGCTGGAGTTCGGCGAGGGGAACTTCTGGCGTTCCGGCATCCACCCCCGCACCGCCCTGCGATGGCGCACCCTTACGCCGGGAACGAACCACAAAAAACACCACCAGCGCGATCACCGCAACAACAACCAGCAGCGCGAGAATCAGGCCACCGCTGATGCCACCCCCGGCGCCACTGCCGAGACCGCCGCCCACCGCATCGCCGAGACCCTCGGCCGCCGCGATCGCCGCACCCTCCCAGTTGTCATCGCGCAGCAGCGGTTCGATCCGGTCGTTCTCAATGCTCGCCAGCTCGTCTTCGCTGATCGGCCCGGCGGAGTCTCCCGACAGGTAGTACGACCGGCCGTCAACCGCGACAGCAAGCAGATAGTCGGAGGGGCCGAGGTTATTGGCCTCGGCGGTAGTGTTCGCCCAGTCTGCGGCGACCTCCGGGTTCTCGAACTCCCCTACAAACACCACGTACAGGTCGATGCCGTCAGCGGTATACAGATCGTCGGCCGCGGCCTCGATGTCGGCGGTGTCGCCCAACACCCCGGCCTCGTCGACCACGTGGGACGACCCGAGATCAACCGGATCCGCGGCATTCGCGGCGAGCGCGCCCGCGGAGACCAGCACCCCGGTGAGCACCGCGACCGACAGTAGTTTTTTCAGCATTTTGTCACCCTCACACGTGCATTGCGGCGCCCCGCACGGAAGTTGCGCCACCCTCAACATAGAATCCACCACCGTCGCTGGCTAGACCTCGCGCGCGAGTCCCAGCGAATACCCGCACAGGGGAACCGCACGTCAGCGGGTTTGGAGCCGACACCGTTTACCCTGAGGGAATGCCTGATCTGTCCGACGTCGCCGACGCCGCCTCCTCTGCCACCAAGTCCTCTCGCAAAATCGCCGACCGGATCCAGGACAGCCGCGCGCTGACCATCGCCGCGCGTGGTGGGTATGCCATGAATGGACTCCTCCACATCCTCATCGGCGGTATCGCGCTGGGCGTCGCATTCGGCAGCGACGGAGAAGCGGACCAGGGTGGAGCGCTCGGCTCGCTCGCTGCGACCCCGGGTGGCATCGTCGCCCTGGTCGTAGTGGTTATCGGACTCTGGGCGCTCGGCATCTTCCAGGTGCTCGAGGCATTCCTCGTCCGCGGCAACGACAAAGACGCTTGGGTGGATCGAGCCAAAGAGGGCGGCAAAGGCATCGCCTACCTCGCCGTCGGCGGCAGCGCCGCAATCTACGCGCTCGGGGGCACCACCGACAGTTCCGGCCAGACCCAGGAGCTCAGCGGCAAACTGCTGGCCACTCCCGGCGGTATCTTCGCCCTCATCGTTCTCGCCCTCGCGGTTGCGGGCATCGGTGTGTACTTCGTGCTGAAGGGCGCCAAAAAGAAGTTCCTCGCCGACATCAAAGAACCCAAGGGCACACCGACCACAATCATCAACGTGCTCGGCGTCGGCGGGTACATCGCGAAGGGCATTGCCCTCATTGTGGTCGGCGCACTGTTCGGTGTTGCTGCCGCAAAGACTGACCCTGCCGCGGCGACGGGACTCGACGGGGCACTCAAGGCCCTGGTCGAGCTGCCCTTCGGCGTCGCCATCCTCACGGTGGTCGCGCTCGGGCTCATCTTCTACGGCGTCTACTGCTTCGTCCGCGCCAAGTACGCCCAGCTGTAGTCATCGGCACCAGCTACAGATCCGGCATGAGCGTTAGATCCGGCATGAGCTGTGGTCGTCGGCCCTAGCCGCGCGAACTCCGCATCGCCGTTTTCACCACAACGGGGCTCCCATCGGGTGCAGACCCGGCGGCCAAGGCGGCGTACTCATCCGATCCAAGCGCGACGAGGGCGACCCGGCCCTCCGCGTCGGAGTGCACACCCCACCCGTAACGCTTGCCCAGGTCACTCGACCTGAGGCACGGCTGCCCCTTGCTAAAGAACGTGGCCCGCGCGGCATCCATGTCCAGCGGCGCAATGCCCTGGCGCTCGGCCCAGACCCCAAAGATGACGTCGTCTGAGGTGAACACATAGGGATTCTCGGCGATCATCCGATGGGTGAGTTCGGCGACACTGGGCGCTGCGCGCGGTGGGGGGATGGATGCCGCGGCGGCGCCACTGTCTTCCGCGACGGCGATAAACGTGTCGAAGTAGTTGGTCGTGTGCATACGGAAATTATGACGAGCGGGGGGTTCGCGGGCTAGAGGTGAGATGATCGCCGGACTCTGGCGCAAAAACCGGGGTTGGGTAGTCTGGAGCACATGACCGACACTCACATTGTTGAGCGCGCTGAGTCACCCGCACCGCGTGCTTTGTTTCTCGGCGGAGCTTTGCTCCTGGCGTCGGTGGTCGCCACCGTCGCATTCCAGGTTGGTTTCTACTCCGCCGGCTGGGTGGGATACATCCCCACCATCCTCTTCTCCGCGGCGCTGATGATCCTGGCTTTCGGCATTCGCGGCTCGGGCAGTGTGACGGCTGGCCGACCTCTCGGCACCTTTGCCCTGGCTGCCCTGGCGGCCTGGCTGATTCTGAGCGACGTTTTGGTGAGCGCTCTCAACGCCAGTATCGCCGCGGATTCCTCCGCCGCCGTGGTGGTGACAATCATCTACGTCGCCCTGGTGGTGAAATTCGCACTCGCGGTGATCGCCGTGGTGCAGATCGCTCGAGCCGGAGTTGTGCCGGCGCCGTTGGAGTGGACGCCCACCTGGGTGCTGGCCGCCGTCACCGCATCGTGGCTTCTCACGCAGCTGGCAGGTCTCGTTCTGGTCAACGTCAGCCAGGTGCAAATGACCGTCTTCGCCCTCGACGGCGCCGTCCGCATCGCCGGTGTGATTCTGCTGGGTGTGCTCGCGATTGTGCTGGGTGACCGGATGCTCCGCGCACCAGGTGCCGCCGCGCCCGAGCGTTCCGCCGACACCGAACTGACCTCGAGTTAGTCGCCGATGAGTTTTTTGCAGTCCATCGCGACCGTTTTCCGAAAGTATGCGGACTTCACCGGGCGGGCCAGCCTGCCCGAGTTCTGGTGGTTTTTCCTCTTCAGCAACATCGTTGCGTTTGTGATCAAAGCCATCGATCTGTTTGCGCTGGACCTCGAGCCGACGGGTATCGGCATCGGCACCCTGTGGTCCCTGGCAATTGTGCTGCCGTCACTGGCCGTCTCTGTACGACGCCTGCGTGACGGCGGAAACTCCTGGGCCCAGATGTTCTGGGTTCTGGTGCCGATTGTGGGATTTGTCATCATCATCCTGCGCTGGTGCGATCCACCCGTGGAGGCCCGCGTTGACGGCGGCCTCGCCGAGCGGAATGGGCCGTCGTCCTCAACGACCTAGCGACAGAGATCACCTGGCGACAGCGATCATGACTGCCCCTAGACCCCCGCGAGGCGCGATGTAACCGCTTGTGCAACATTCCTCACCCTTTTATCGTTTCTCAAATCGGGCAGTGTCGCCCGAGAGACTCGAGGCCAAGGGAGTCCACAATGGACCGCTCCGCACATTCACGCGTCCGCAAGCCGATTGTCGGCGCACTGCTTCTTTCCACGGCAGTTCTCCTCGGAGCCACCGCCTGCGGAAGCGGCGACACTGCTGGCGGAGGAGGCGGAGGCGACAGCGACATCAAGATTGGCCTCATCACCAAAACCGACTCGAACCCGTTCTTCGTCACGATTCGGGAATCCGCCCAGGCCGCCGCCGACGAGGCGGGCGCTGAGCTCATCGCTCTCGCCGGCGCATTCGACGGCGACAACGAAGGCCAGGTCTCGGCGATCGAGAACCTGGTCTCGCAGGGGGTGCAGGGAATCCTCATCACTCCGAACTCGTCCTCGGGCATCCTCTCGGCGATCAAGCAGGCCCGCGACAACGGCGTGATTGTCATCGCGCTCGACACCGCGACCGACCCCGAAGACGCGGTCGACGCGACCTTCGCCACCGACAACCTCGCCGCCGGTGTCACCCAGGGAATGTGGGTCAAGGCCACCCTGGGCAACACTCCCCCACAGATTGTGATGCTTGACGGCACCCCCGGCGGCACGGTCGACACGTTCCGCCACGACGGATTCCTCGAGGGCTTTGGCATCGAAGAGGGCGACCCCGCCATCGTCGGACAGGAGAACACCAACGGCGACCAGACGAAAGCGCAGACCGCGATGGAGAACCTCCTGCAGCGGGCGCCCGAGGTCAACGCGCTCTACACAATCAACGAACCGGCCGCCGCGGGAGCGTACGAGGCGATTGAGGCGGCTGGCCTCGAAAACCAGGTCACCATCGGGTCGATCGATGGTGGATGCGCCGGTGTGCAGAACGTCGCCGACGGGGTCATCGGTGCAACCGTGATGCAATTCCCATCACTGATGGCTGAATCCGGGGTGGATGCTGTGGTGGCCTACGTCAAAGACGGCACCAAGCCCTCCGGGTTCAACGACACCGGCTCGATGCTGATCACCGACCAACCGGTCGACGGGGTGGAATCGCAGGACACCGCCTGGGGCGCCGAGAACTGCTGGGGCTAGAAAGTGGCTCGCTCCACGGCATCCACCACCGCATCAACACCCCCATCGGCGTCACCTCCGGGCCCGACGGCATCGCGGCAGTGGCTCACCCGCATTCTGCGCGAGCCGCTGCTCGGCCCGATCATCGCACTGCTTGTCGCGATCATTGTGTTCAGCTCAATCTCGAACACGTTTCTCAACCCATTCAACGTGTCGCTGATTCTGCAGCAGTCCGTGGTGGTGGGCATTCTCGCCGTGGGGCAGACGCTCATCATTCTGACGTCGGGCATCGACCTATCAATCGGATCGGTCGCGGTGCTCGGCACGATTGTGATGGCGCAGATGTTCGATGCGAACGGTCCCGTCGTGGCGCTGCTCGCCACATTCGCGGTCTGTGTGGTGCTCGGCGCCGTCAACGGAGGGCTCGTCACGGTGCTTCGACTACCGCCGTTTATTGTGACCCTCGGCACCTTCACCGCGATCCAGGCGGCGACGCGGCTGCTTGCGGGATCGCAGACGTACCAGGTGCCCGACGGGAGCCCGCTGACGTTTCTCGGCACCACGTTCCGCATCTTTGGCTTCACCACTACGTACGGGGTCGCGGTGATGCTGCTCGTCTACGCGGTGGTGGGATACGCGCTGTCGCAGACCGCCTGGGGACGACACGTGTATGCGGTGGGCGGCAGCATTACTGCGTCCACCCTGTCGGGGATCAAGGCGGGGCGCACTCTGTTTTCGGTCTATGTGGTGACCGGAGTGATCGCCGCCACGGCGGCGTGGGCTGCCCTCGGGCGCATCCCGAACGCCGACCCGAACGCGTATCAAAACGCGAACCTCGAGACGATCACCGCGGTGGTGATCGGCGGAACCAGCCTCTTCGGCGGGCGCGGTGGCGTCGCCGGAACCCTCATCGGGACGCTCATTGTGGGCGTGCTGCGCAACGGGCTCACCCAGGCCGGGGTCGACAGTCTCTACCAAAACATCGCCACCGGCATTCTGGTGATTGTGGCCGTCACCGTCGACCAGTTCGCGCGCAGGAGGACCCAGTGACATTTGATCGTGCGACGCCATCCGAGCATCCGGAACCATCTCGCCCTTCTCGCCCCTCTGCTACAGCGGCTCCCTCGGCCACCGAGGCCACCGAGGCCACCGCTGACGGCCGGACGTCCATCACGGTGCTGCAGACTGCGCCCGTGCTCGAAGCCCACGGGCTGGTCAAGAAATACGGCAACGTCACGGCGATCAACGGTGCCGACTTCGAACTGTTTCCCGCCGAAGTGTTGGCCGTGGTCGGCGACAACGGGGCGGGCAAGTCGTCTCTGATCAAAGCGCTGGCGGGGGCGCTTGTTCCCGATGCGGGAGAGATCAAGATGAACGGTGGTGTGGTGCATTTTCACAACACCCGCGACGCGCGTGCCGCCGGGATCGAGACTGTCTACCAGGACCTCGCAGTGATCCCCGCGCTCGACATCGCGTCGAACGTATTTTTGGGGCGCGAAGTGCGGCGCCGAGGACTGATGGGCAGCTTGTTTCGGCGGCTGGATATGCCGCGGATGCGTGCCGAATCGTCCAACCACCTCACCGACCTCGGCATCGGGATCAAATCGGTGACGCAATCGGTCGAGACTCTGTCGGGCGGGCAGCGCCAGGGCGTCGCGGTGGTGCGAGCCGCGGCCTTCGGGCGTGGGGTGATCATTATGGATGAGCCCACCGCGGCCCTCGGGGTCAAGGAATCGGGGATGGTGATCGACCTCATTCGGTCCATCCGTGAGCGCGGGATTCCCGTCGTTCTCATCAGCCACGACATGCCCCACGTGTTTGAGGTCGCCGACCGCATCCACGTGCACCGCCTCGGCAAGCGCGCGGGTGTGGTTGACCCGAGGGAGCGTTCGATGTCGGAGGTTGTCGCGCTTATGACGGGCGCCGAGCAGCCCACCGACGAGGAGCGTGCGGGTGGGCCGCGGCCGGATGCTCGCTGACGACACCCTAGAGGTGCCGGTGATCCGCGGGCGCTGTCGCCCGGGGCCACAACGTGCACCGCTCATCTCACCTGGGGCCAGAAAACGCAGCAGCAAACGACATCCGGGGCCTTAAGGCGCGGGACATTTTTTATCCGGGGCCACCCCGTGCATCAGAAGTGAATTCCTCAGCCCCCGATGAGTTGGGGTGGCCCCGGGCGTGAAGCTGCGTGCGTTTTATGGCCCCGGGCGTGACGATCCGGTCTGGGTGGGATGTGCCTAGATGTGATGTGCCGAGATTTAGATGCGATGTGCCTAGATGACGACGTCGTCGAGCGCCGCGGTGATGCTCGGCGGCACGGGAGCTCCGTGCTCGGCGACCGGCGCGAGTACGGTCAGGCTCTCGAGGTGCGGCGCCGGGGCACCGTCGGCGGAGATGAACCAGCCGCCCACAATGAAGACCTCGGCAACGGCGGACCAGACGGCGAATCCGGTGATGGTGAAGCTCCCGTAGGCGCGCACGTAAAATCCTGCGCGGACGAGGTCGCCATGGGTGAGACTGGCGACGCGGGCGCGGAGCTCGTTGGTGTCGGTGGCTGGCTCGACCAGGTCGGTGGGGGCCGGAGCATCCACCACCGCATCTTCATCGCTGGCAACTGCGTCAGTGTCAGTGTCAGTGTCAGTGTCAGCAGTATCAGCATCGGCCGCACGGGAATCGGCGGTGACGGGCGTGATGAGACGCAGGGTGCGATCGGGTTTCATACCCTGCTCGATAAAGCGTCCGGCAAGGGTGAGGGTACCGACGGAGGTCGAGAGGACGGCATCACCGTCGACGACGAAGGTTCCGTAGCGGTCTTCGACGAAGGTGGCGCGCACGGGCGACGGCGACTCGATCTCGCCGAGAATCGTTCCGAGAGTCTTCACATCGCGGCGAAGCGGGAACTTGAGAACATCCAGTGCGGGCACAACACAACCTTTCAGAGCCGTAGCCAAACCCTAACGGATGGGGCTGGGGTGCGCCCGGGCTCGGCGGCAGTCGCGGGTGCGATCAGGCGTGTGCAAGGTACCGGGCGGTTAGGCGTGGGCTATCAGGCAGGTGCGATCAGGCGTGTGCGAGATATCGGGCGGCGGGGCGGCTTGCGAGGAACATCCCCAACCAGATCAGCGCGACAACGGCAACGAGCCCCGAGGCGACAAGCCCGTAATAGACCCCCGGCGTGGTGTATCCCATCACGTTGATCGCGACAAACGCCGCAACAACGAGCGCCAGAAACACGATTAGGTACCAGACGATGGCGCGGGGCCAGGGCGACGTCGCGACGGTAAACCTGTCAGCGCGGATGAGCTGCACAATGCGAAGGAGGATCACTCCGATGGCCTGCCAGCAGGCGATTGCGGAGACTCCCCAGACGATGGCGGGAATGGCCAGTGGTTCGACCACGGGGAATACGTCCACGGTGCTTTGCACCTCGAAGGGAAGTACCCATATCTGAATAGCCACGGACGCGATTAGCGGCACGCCAATGATGATGAACAGCCCGATCATCGATCCACGATTCATTGTGACCTCCCGTTGTGTTGCAACCCGTGCCGGACCATCCCCGTCGACGCGGTGTGCTCCTCACGGTAGTGACGGGCGGGTGCGAGGGCGTCCCCCTAAGGGATGATTAAGGCGGGGCGACCCTGAATCGCGTCCCCCATTTTCGTGTGTTACGGTTTTCACGGACATGTGACTGGTCATGCAGGCAGGATCCGACGATTGAGCTTTATTGCTCGTGGTCGGGTCCTTTTTTTGTGCCCGGAAGCGCATTGGAGCGCGATTGTCCACCGATTCCAATGGAGGAACCATGAGTACCCAGGAGAGCGCGAAGGCGATCCTTGAGAACGTCGGCGGTGCGGGAAACATCACCAACCTGCACCACTGCTCGACCCGGCTGCGTTTCGCACTTGCCGACGACGGACAGGCCAACGAGGAAGCCCTGAAGGCCATCCCGGGTGTTATCGGAGTTGTTGTTGGTTCCTCGCAGACGCAGGTGATCATCGGCAGCAAGGTCGGCGAGATGTTCGCCGCGGTCGAGAAGCTTCGCGGCGGAGTCAGTGCCGACGAGTCCGGCCCCAAGACCCGCAAGCCCTTCTCTTGGAAGCGCCTTGGCGGAACCCTGATGGACTTTGTGGTCAGCGTCTTTACGCCGATCGTTCCCGCCATCGCCGGTGCCGGTATCTTCAAGTCGCTGCTGGTGCTCGCCTCGGCCGCCGGCTGGATGGACCCGGCATCCGACAACTACAAGCTTCTCTCGTCGATCCCCGACGCAGTCTTCGGGTTCCTCCCGCTGCTCGTCGGCTACACCACCGCGAAGAAGCTCAACGTCAACCGGCCACTCGCGCTCGGTCTCGTCGGAGTTCTGGTGTTCCCCGCCTTCACCGCACTCGTCGCCCAGGAGGGTGGCGTCGCTCTCTTCGGCGCACCCGTCGCGGTCGTGAGCTACAACGCCCAGGTGTTCCCCGCGATCCTCGCGGTTCTCCTCCTTTCGGTCGTCGAGCGCTTCTTCACCAAGATCACCTGGGCCCCCATCCAGACGTTCTTTGTGCCGCTGATGTGCCTCATCATCGTGGCCCCGGCGACGATCTTCCTGCTCGGCCCGCTCGGCTTCTGGCTCGGAACGCTCCTCACCAACGCCATGGTTGGCCTCTACGGCTCGCTCGGCTGGGTCGCGATTATGCTGCTCGCCGGTGTTCTGCCCCTGATCATCTCGGTGGGTATGCACAAGGCATTTGTCCCGCCGACGATCGCCACGGTCGCCTCGACCGGCAAGGACCCGTTCTACCTCGTCGCCTCGCTCGCTCACAACCTCAGCGAGGCCGGCTCGAGCCTCGCCATCGCGCTGCGCACCAAAAACGCCACGTTCCGCGCCACCGCGCTGTCGGGTGGTGTCTCCGCACTCTTCGGAATCACGGAGCCCGCCCTCTACGGCGTCACCCTGCAGAACCGTCGTGCACTGATCGCCGTCATCGCCGGAAGTATGTCGGCCGGCGCCTACCTCGGCCTCACACAGGTCGCGGCCTTCGCCGTGGTCAGCCCGGGGCTCGCCAGCTTCTCCATGTTCATCGAAGCCGGCGACATCTGGAACCTCATCAACGCCGTTCTCGGTCTCCTTGTTGCCGTCGCCGTCTCGTTCACCGTCTCCATGATCATTTGGCGGGATGATGCGTCTGCTACGGTCCGTGCACTGGGTGGCGCCTCCGCGACAGCTCCCGCCTCCGGCAGCGACACCACCGGCACCCTGACGCTCGTCAGCCCCCTCGCCGGTGAGGTCATCCCGCTGTCGTCCGTGGACGACGCCGTGTTCTCCGCAGGCATCCTCGGCGAGGGCGTCGCTATTCGCCCCACCGACGGCAAGGTACTCGCGCCGATCTCCGGTGAGGTCACCGCGCTGCTCGACTCGAAGCACGCCGTGGGCATCCTCGGCGACAACGGTGTGGAGATTCTCGTTCACGTGGGCATCGACACCGTGCAGCTCGAAGGCGCACCTTTTGTGGCCCACGTTGCCATCGGTGACCGGGTTGAGGCCGGGCAGCTGCTCGTTGAAGCTGACCTCGCCGCCATCACTGCGGCGGGCTACGACACCACTACTCCCGTGTTGGTGGTGAATTCTGCGGACTACTCCGTGACGATTCACGCCTCCGGCACGGTGAAGACGGGCGACACGCTCGTCTCAGTTACACAGAAAGAGAAGGAGCTCGCCTAATGGCACTGCCCGAAGGATTCCGATGGGGTGGCGCACTCGCCGCCAACCAGGTCGAAGGCGCCTGGCGTGAGGGCGGTCGCGGAGCGGCTGTCTCCGACGTCTCGACGTACAAGCCGAAGGCCGACCCCAAGGAGTACGCACTCCACCACCAGAACACGGTGGCCAGCATCACCGCCGCCCTCGCAGATAACGACGTGGAGTACTACCCCAAGCGCCGTGGCATCGACTTCTACCACCGCTACCCCGGCGACCTCGCCCTCTTCGCCGAGATGGGTTTCACCACCCTGCGCGTCTCCATTGCGTGGACCCGCCTCTACCCGACCGGTGAAGAGACCGAGCCGCTCGAGGAGGGTGTCGCGTACTACCTGGCGCTGTTCACCGAGATGCGCCGCCTCAACATCGAGCCGCTCGTCACCCTGTCGCACTACGACCCGCCCATGGCCCTCGCGCTCAAGCACAACGGCTGGGTTGAGCGTCGCACCATCGAACTGTTCGAGCGTTTCTCCCGCACCTGCTTCGAGCAGTTCGGGCACCTCGTCACGATGTGGCTGACGTTCAACGAGATCGACGGCATTGTGCGCCACCCGTTCACCTCGGGCGGCATCATCGAGGAGACCGTCGAGGGCAGCCTCGAGCAGGCCTGCTACACCGCGCTGCACCACCAGTTCGTTGCGTCGGCCTCGGTCACCAAAACGCTGAAAGAACTGTGGCCCGAGGCGCAGATGGGCTGCATGCTCACCATGCTCACCACCTACCCGAACACCTGCCACCCCGACGACGTCGCGGCGACCCAGGCCAAGGACCGCATCCTCTACCTCTGCACCGACGTACAGGCTGCGGGTGTCTACCCACGCCTGGCGCTCAAGGCGCTGGAGAACAAGGGCGTCACCATCCCGTTTGTGGAGGGTGACGAAGAGCTGCTGCGCGACAACACCGTCGACTTCATCTCGTTCAGCTACTACATGTCGATGACCGAGTCCGTGCGGGCCGACGCCGAGCGCACCCCCGGAAACACCGTGCTCGGCGTGAAGAACCCGTTCCTCGACTCGAGCGAGTGGGGCTGGCAGATCGACCCCGTCGGCCTCCGCATCTCCCTCATCGATCTCTACGACCGCTACGGCAAGCCGCTGTTCATCGTGGAGAACGGGCTCGGTATGCGCGACGAGCTGACTGAGGACCGGAGCATCCACGACCCGTACCGGATCGACTACTTCAGGGCTCACTTCGAACAGATGATTCAGGCCGTCGACGAGGGTGTGGATCTGATGGGCTACGTGAGCTGGGCTCCCATCGACCTCATCAGTGCATCAAGTTCACAGATCTCGAAGCGCTACGGTTTCATTTACGTAGATCAGGACGATCTGGGTCACGGAACCGGGGATCGCCTGCGGAAGGACTCGTTCTTCTGGTACCAGAAGGTCATCGCCACCAACGGCACCGACCTGGCGTAATGCCAGTCGCCGTCCTTCTGCCCCTGTCACCGGAGACCCCCATGCAGACCATCAAAAAGGTGCTCAACTCGAGCGTTGTACTCGTCGAGGACGAGCGCGGCATCGAGCGTGTGCTCCTGGGCAAGGGGATCGGTTTTGGGCAGAAGGCCGGCACATCGATCGAAGCGAGCACGGCAGACCAGGTGTTTGTCGCGCTCGACGACGCCGACCAGCGAAATCTCGTGGAGCTGCTCGCGCAGATTCCCGGGGAGTTCGTTGAACTGACGCGCGCCATTGTGGTCGACGCGGAGGGCGAGGGGCTGGAGCTCGACGCTCACATCTACCTCGCCCTCACCGACCACCTGCACTTCGCCGTCGAGCGCCAGCGTCGGGGGCTTCTCGGCGTCAACCGTCTCGCCTGGGAGATGCGCACCATTTACCCGACGCACTACGCGGTCGGCGAGCGTGCCGTGACTCTCGCGAACGACCGGCTGGGCATCGAGTTGCCCCAGGACGAAGCGGCGAATATCGCGTTCCACCTGGCCAATGCCGAGGTGGGTAAGGCGGGGGTGGATGCTCTGCTGGTCGTCCAATTGGTGCGCGCCATCACCACCATCATTTCCCACACCAGCGACGTGCGCGTTGACCGTCGCGACCTCAACTCGTCGCGCTTCGTCACTCACCTGCAGTTCTTCGCCGAGCGCTTCTTCGGCGGTCGGCTGCTCACGAGCCCCGACGACTTTCTCTTCACGAGTCTCAGCGAGCGCTACCCCCGCGCCATCGCCTCCGCCGAACGCGTCCGGTCGTTTGTGCAGAAGGAACACAATTCCGCCCTGCCGAACGAGGAAGTCGCGTTCCTCGCCCTGCACATCGCGCGGGCCTCCGCGGAGTAGTTGTATCCCCCGTTTCACCCAGCCCCACCCTATGAAAGGCATCACCATGGCTCAGCGCACCACCACCATCGCATCCGCAGTCGGCCTCCACGCGCGCCCCGCCGCCGTCTTCTCCCAGGCCGCCGCGAAGTCGGGACACACCGTCACGCTCACCACCAACGGAAAAACCATCAACGCCAGCAGCATCCTCTCGATCCTCGGACTCTCCATCTCCCACGGTGATGAGGTCACGATCGACGTCGAGGGCGCCGAAGCCGAGCGTGTTGCCGACGAACTGCAGGCCATCCTCGCGACGGACCTCGACGCAGCGTAATGACGGGCGACGCGCGCATCCACTTCGTCCGCCACGCGGAGACGCTTTTCAACGTCAACGGCCAGCTGCAGGGCTGGTGTGATTCGCCGCTGTCCGAGCGTGGCGAACGGCAGGCGGCTGCGCTGGGCGAATGGATGCGCGCGCGCCCACTCACGGCGGCTTTTACGAGTGACCTCACCCGTACTCGTACCACGACGGCGGCGGCTCTTGCGGGGCATCCACTCATCGTCCCCACACCCCTGACGGAGCTGCGCGAATGGCACCTCGGAGGATGGGAGGGCCAGCCCAATGCCCACCTCTGGACCCCGGTGTTTGCGCAGTACGGCTACGAGTACCCCGCTGGCACGGCCGCGTGGGCGACGATCAATGCCGATGGGCGCGAGTCGGTCATCGACACGGTGCAGGGTCTCGACCCGCTGCGGCGTGCAGAGTCTTCGGCGGATGTGCTCGCGCGTCTCGACTCGGGGCTCGCGGTCATTCTGGAGGCGGCGCAGGCTGCGCATGAGGTCGGCGGCGACGTTCTGGTTGTCACTCACGGGATGGTGCTGGGCACCATCTTGCGGCGACTTGTTCCCGGGCACGCGGCGCAGGCCGGTTTCCCCAACTGCGGCACCGTGACGGTCACCTGGACCAACGGCGAGATCGCGATCGGTGACGTTATCGACTCGGGTGCGGTGCTGACCTAGTACCAGGGGCGTGAACGCGCATGGCCCGACTTAGCCGGGGCTGAAACGCGCACCTGATCGCGCTACCCGGGGCCTGTACGCGCACCCTTGAATTTAGCCGGGGCCAGTAGGTCTTTTTTCAGCGGACTTAGCGGCCCCTAATGAGTTGCGCTGGCCCCTGCTCCGAGAGGCCTGTGATTTTGAGGCCCCGGGCGCGACGAGCTCTCGCTAGCGCTGCGTCGGCGACCGCGACGAGCTAGTGGGTGCGGTGCTGACCTGGGCCGAGCCCTACCGCCATTGCTAGATGCGCGGCAACTCGTCCTCGAGGTCGGGGAACGGGTCTCCCAGCGACTCATCGATGAAGGTGAGCAGCGCCCGCGCGTAGGCGTCGACGGCCTCGCGTGCCTCGAACTCGCGCGGGACTCCCGCAAACACGGTCTCCACCCGAAAACGGTTACCCGGTTGAATCGACAGCGAACGGAACGTCGCGCGCAGCAGCGCCCGCAACTGGTCTTCGCGTGGCAGCCAGAGGGTGTCGTCGATGGCGACGGAGTCGAGTGCCCATTCGGTGGTGCCGTTGAATCCGAGTACGGTGCCCGTCGAGAACTGGTGGGCCTCGACGGTCATGTCGCTGAGGATAAAAACGTCGCCGTCCACTTCGAGGCGGTCGATGCAAAAAGCATCCCCCACGGCTGGATGCCAGACCAGGCCAGAGTCACGCAGA
>Ga0247735_1000320_pt1 | contig 19783 bp, 23 predicted proteins | sample UWRJL178409R2_FD_180934 | JGI IMG/M metagenome (GOLD analysis project Ga0247735, IMG submission 180934) | Plant litter microbial communities from Arlington Agricultural Research Station in Wisconsin, United States - UWRJ-L178-409R-2 | ecosystem: Environmental > Terrestrial > Plant litter >... | reverse complement strand
GGTAAGGACTGACAAAGAGTAGGATCGATTGCGTAAATTGGGATTGATGTGTAGCGGATAACATCACTTCGTCGTCGTCCACATCCATCTCACTAAAAAATATCAATTGTCAGTGAAATCTGGAACATGGCATGAATAGATGTATTACTTGGAGTTGAAATTCGGTGCCGCTGCCTGTAGATCGCCACTTTCGCGGATAGCTTTAATCAACCTATCTGCGAGCTCTATTGGATTATGGCCGGCTAACTGACTCGGTCTAAGAGAATGTATGGTGTCAGCTGGGTGTTTGGTCAGAAAGTAAGGAATGAACAAACCGAATACACCAAGGATGTTGGAAAGCATCATCGAGGGTCATTCGTTGAGCAGGATTGACACAGAGGAGACCCCTGATAAGAGCTGTGGAGACGAATGACATCGTCCGACGGTCTTTACAAGAAATCAGATGTGACGCACATAAGGGCAGTTCTCCGATCCGACTCCAAGGCTCTTCATAGAAGACACTTCCATTAACATATCCACAAAACTCGGGGCTGTTGGCCGTCGGTTCGTCCCAAGGAGTGTCTGGTATATTATTGAATCAGTGCGAACAATTTGATAACTTGATTTACACATACTGCCAGCTAGAAGAGTGAATAGGATGACGCCTACGCCCCAGACATCAATAGGTTCTGCGTGATATGGAGCATCACTGTTCAGCTAGAGAAAGGTAAACGATGGTCTTAGTCTCATTTAAATTGAGCTAGAAGTCTGGCTAGCTTACCTCTGGTGCTACATATGGTAGACTACCGCATCGTTCAGTCAATGTTCTCGTCTTCCCAGATTCTTTCAGTCGGAATACTGCTGATAGGCCGTAGTCGGATATCTTGAGGTTTCCGGCTGCATCCAGCAGAAGATTCTCCGGCTTGAGGTCTCTATGGCAGACTCCTTGGGAATGAATGTAATGCTGCAAATGGTTCCATAAGTACAAGGATTGGTAAGTGGCAAGAAAGCGCACCATTCCAGAAAGTAGCTGGAGAAAGTACAGGTGAGCCAGTTCCTCATCTACACCAACATCCGGAGCTGAAAAGGAAGTTGTTGGAATGCTGTCATTTGAAATGGGAGTAGCGACGCACCGATCTTATCAAACAAGTCTCCGCCGCCTGCAAACTCCAGCAACATATATATTCCCGGAACATATGTCGCCTTATGTTTCAATTCGACGACAACCGCATTGAGAAATTCGAGGACGTGTTGGTGCTTGAGGGCAGAGTGTACACGCATTTCCTTCTCTACATTCTTTCTGTCTTTGTCACTAGTGGTTTCGGTGAGAAGAATGAGTTTGCATGCGGCAACTCTGTGTTCGGAAATATTGACGGCACGAAAGACACTATCAAAAATTGAGTTAGTTTGGGTAACAAAAGGGTTAACCACAAAAACCACAAGGTAGACATAACCATAGAGCCACTTACGTCGAGAACCCCCCGCCACCTATCTCAGCTACAAGTTCATATCCTGGGTGCGCCTGGTCATCAGATCTGACTGTCCACTGCACAATATTGTGCGAACTTACCAACAACCTTTGGGTACTTTGGCCCTCCCATAGATAGAACTTCAGACAAGAGTCAACAGAGAGGATAATGACAATGTTCTAGCGACAAGTTAATGTCGGTGGACGTCTAAAGCAAAAGACAACTGTCACGTTGACCGAAACGAGTCAATAACCGCGACATGTCACTGTCAGGTGACTTCTGTCACATTTTCCCCGACAACAGGTTGAACCAGGTTGAACCTCAGGTTGCAGATGGGTTGGTTCGAATTTTTCTATACGACCTTCTCTAAGAATCCGGTAGAAGATTTTCACCGCAGTATTCTACTTGAATTATTCGAAAACGAGGTCCAGTATACAGGCGGGGCCACATGTCTAAAAATAGACGCGCGTTCGACGCTCAAGCGCTCAAGCGCTCAAGCTCAAGGTCGAGCCTGGCATTTTGCTTCGGAAACTAGAGTTGAACTAAACTTACTTCAGGTTACCAATTTTTTGTATAAACTTCAAGGGCTGCGGTGATAACCGCTCATTAATAGGTGACCTGAATCGTCGTTTGTAGCTTGAGATCCACATCGGACTTACTCGCGAAGTAGATCCACCATACTGATCCCCTTTCAACTGGGACCTGAGCACTAAATTGATTTAACGGCGGCAGCTACTGTTAGCCTTCACATAGTTGCTCCGTTAGATAGGTAGTTTTGTCAATTTGTTACGTCGCACTTTCCTCATCCGGTGCCGCTAATGACACTAGGATGTTCGGAGAACCCAAGCCTGTCTGCATCGGGAAAAAAATCTCGAATTACAAAAATCCAGAGTGAGTCGATTCCGCTATTTAAAGGGAATCAATCGAGGTTTAAACTTCACTGTTCCATTCGTACAGTTTCCATAGCCTCGCTTTCACTTCTCTCTTCTCACTCAACCTCCTTGAAAATGCCTGGCCTTGACTTCTTCAGCAACACACCCGCCCCTGCACATGAGACCGCTCCCGAGACACGATCAGACGTCTACTACAATGCTCGCCTAGACCCCAAGAATTATCTCGAAGGCCCGTTGTCACCAATTGCCTCCACTCGTCTGCGTCAAATGCTTGCCCGCCCTGGCATTGTGGTAAGTACTGACTCTGCGTGTGGAAGTTATGAGTGGTAATTTAATGTGCATAATAGGTTGCACCTGGCATTTGTGACGGTATTAGTGCTCGATGCGCACTTGAAGCTGGTTTCGACTGCATGTACCAGAGGTTCGTATCGGAACAGCCTTGTTATTGAAGCGTACTAACCAGAGTAATAGCGGCGCTGCCACAACTGCCTCCCGTCTGGGCCAGCCTGATCTCGCCATTGCAACAATGAACGACTTCGTCGGAGCAGCTCAGATGGTTTGCAGCCTGGACCCTTCTGTTCCAGTTATCGCAGACGCTGATACTGGGTGGGTTCCATTCCTCAATCCCAAAACGTGGACATCGTTTATTAAAAAATTCTCAGCTTCGGTGGGCCTGCTAACGTCGCTCGCACTGTGAGACAGTACATCCGAGCCGGTGTCGCTGGCCTCCACATCGAAGATCAGGTTCAGATCAAGCGATGCGGTCACCTAATGGGCAAGCAAGTTGTCTCACGCGAGGAGTTCTTGACGCGTATCCGGGCTGCCGTCATCGCTCGCGACTCTGTCCCAGGAGGCTCGGACTTTGTATGTCTTTGCATTGACCGATGGTGGGCGACACTCACCTTCTCTACCAGGTCATCATCGGTCGCACAGATTCTGCCCAAGTCCTGGGAATGGAGGAGGCAGTCACTCGTTTGAAGCTCGCCGCTGACGCTGGAGCTGATGTCTGCTTCATTGAGGGTGTCAAGACAGAAGAGCTACTCCGCTCTACCGTCGCCGCACTTGCCCCGAAGCCTGTCTTGGTCAATGTTATCTCTGGAGGGCTCACACCATCCTTTACTTGCGCAGAAGCGGAGGCTATGGGGGCCAAGATAATCAGTACGTCTCTCGCACTATTCAGTACCTATACATTTGCTAATAGCCTTGTTTAGTCTTCTCTCTTGTCTCATGTGTGGCTATGGTACACTCCGTCCGCGACGCTATGCGGTCGCTAAAGAAGACTGGCACTGATTTTACCTCAGCCAAGGGCATGGACCCCAAGTCATTTTTCGAAGTAATGGGGCTGAAGGAAGTCATAGAGCTTGATGCAAAGGCTGGTGGATCCGCATTCCAGGTAGTCTAGCCGTTTAACTACGTACATCTTTTCTTTCTGTTGGTATCTTTTGAGTGTTGGGCTTTTTTTGCATCACAATTGTATAAGTGTTTAGATAGAGCAGAGATTTATAAACCAACAAATTAATTCCAAAGAACACAACGCAATTAAGCTGAAGGATAAGGTTTAATACTCAGCTGGTTTTATTAGGAACCATTGGAAAGCACTATCAGCGCAATCTTCTCAGATTTGAGAGCTCGATCGCTATTGCGTGACCCAGTTTTTTGTGAAAAGTTTCGAAGTGGAGGGCCTATCAGTCAGGAGCGGCAATGGGGTTGTGTAAACAGGAACTCTACAAGTAGACAGACATCAGGTAAGTCACATCAGGAAATTACAATATATGACTTGGCTTACCCATGTTTCGAGTCCCAAGTCTAATTCTGTGATCTAGGTATCTCTGCGATCCTTGGCTCCTAGATACCGTGTACAATGAGTGTGCCTTGGGCTAAACCCCTTCTGAGATCTAAGCTCCTCGGGCTATGCGCAGCGCGTGGGACGCACTCTTTGATCGTGCGCGCCACATCGTCTATATTTAGAAGACCTACCCCGATCAGGCGTCGAAACGCGCTCGTGGCTCCTCGCTGCACAATAATGTCAGCAGTTTAAACAGACTTTTAGATCCACCGGGATAATTTAGTTATGTATCAAGGGAAATATGCAAACTAAAGAATCGTAGCCGATATTCAGATGCTCAGAATAAGTCCAGACGCATGGCGCCAATAAAGCGGCTGTTTTATTGTGGACGTCTTGAGGTATATAATTTGATTCTTTTTGTGGGGCTGTGAAATTGACTTTTTTTCCCTTGGTATATACACCAACGCAGTCTGTACGGTGCGCCCTATTTCCACCAGAGGACGGTTCTTTGTACATTTTTGTGAACCTACTGCCAAGGTGAAAGTAGAAGGTGAGTTTATTACACGTGTAACAGCTTCTGCTTGCGACTAGCATGCCAGTGTTATTGATGTGGTGAAACTCAATGCACGGGCTCATCTGCCTGGGGCCCCGTGTCACTACGTACATATGCTTAGTAGAAATTGACTCCTGAACCTCAGGCCTCAGCGTCTAGGCAGTGCCTGCGATTTTCCATCTATCAACTGTATGCAGTGCCTTCGTTGAGCCACGTATTCTGATCTTCTTGACTTCTTGCCTTCTCAATCTCCGGTGCATTCCTGATCTAGCAAATTGGTCTCATGGTTGTCCATAACCACGCGTAACTGAAGTTACAAGTCCATTGACACATTCCTATATTTGGATGCAATGAAACCCTGAATGCAGATCAATATAAGGAAGACTTGGTGAATTTCTCCGCTCTACCTTTACCTGTCTCTCTAGAAATGGCCGGGAGCCCATTCATCGACCCATCCTTGCTGTGAGCCACACATTAATTTCTCCCCAACAATCCACATCTTGACCACCATTATCCAGTCTCGGGCCTTTTCTCCTTGGGAGTTACTTCAACGCCATTCTATATGGAGTGAGTTTGGGTGACACGACGCGATAATTATTAACTGATTTTCTGATAACGATTATTTTGGTCTCAGCTCTCCTTGCTTCAGGTATGAATCCTGTTCAAATGCGAAAGCCAGTCTTGAAATTGCCGTAGGTTTTCATATACTACAGAAAATATAAACGGCACGTCTCTCCTTCCAAACACATCTCGCAATTCACTGATAGTACCTAGAGATGCGGCCTGGCTCCGATATTTCGTGAGCAAGACTTTGTGCCTTGCTATACCGACTGCTCACTTTTATTCTAGGTGTTATATATGTTCCTTCTGGACACTGTAAACACTGGGTGCATCATGGGCATGGTGTATGAGCCCCTTGTACTTAACTATGGCAAGTTTTACATACGCCCACTGGCAATTTCATTCAAATTCTAACATTCAACTTCAGGGAAGCCGGAAATTTCCTTAACCACGTCGCCGAAGAGTAAGTGGGACTGTAGATGGGCAAATATATGCATAGTAACCATAATGCCTCATTGTAGTGCTGGTTTTTAGTGAGTCGTAGTTTTGAGTCTAGCGGTTCTAATTGTGCTCACCACACTGATCCCTTTACGACAAGATCCTCTCACAACTGTGAGTTCCCCTTACCATAGTATTGAATGATAACCAAGGGATCTCAATGCAGTCGTTAATATCCACATCGACTCAACTTTTCATCGCCTGGAGGATTAAGGTCATCAGTAAATCCCTCGTTATGCCGTCAATCATCTGTGCTCTGGGATTCACTGCGCTGGGTAGGATATTTTGCTTCAGGAAGATTCCTCACTCACTGAATATGGCTACAGGTGGAGGCCTAGCTTTATCTGTGTTCACTGTTATCAAGCCCCAATACTTCCACTTTATCGAATACAAGAATGTCATCATTACATGGCTGACCGCGTCTGCGGTCGCTGATGTACTGATCACTATTACTCTCACGTGGACTTTGGTGCGAGGTTATGTATATTTTGCTTTTAATCGGTCTAAAATGAAATTTCAGACGAAAAGGAAAACCGGGATGAAGGATACAGACGATCGGGTCTCGAAGATTATTCGATGTACGAGGCCCCATCTTGAAAGACAACCTACTTGACAAATTTCTACAATACACAGTCACTATTCACACAGGTCTTCTGACTTCGACTCTGGCAGTCGCCGATCTCATCGCCTTTCAAACTCTTCCGGTGTGTGTCCATATTCCAGGCATTCTAGGTATAGATGCGGCTTGCTAATTGTATCAAAGGGCACGACATTCAATTTTATTTGGGATCTGACGCTTGCAAAGATGTACATCAACTCACTTCTAAGCACGTGAGGCTCTCATCCAACCGTATCTCTCGTTCTCCCTCAAACATGTGTAGGTTAAACGCTCGAGATGGGTTTAGTGATGGAAGGTCTAGTGATGGAAGATCGAGTGTGGTCTCTCACAACATTCTTTTTGGCCATACTGTGTCAGCATGGTCAGCAAAACCAGGGGTAAGTATCAGTGCACTTGTCCTCAAAGCAATTCACCATCTAAAATCATGAGTAGCCTCATCAAGACACAGTTGAACCGCACAGTCCAACGGTGAGTCTACGCATTCAATCATTAGATCTCATATAGTCTGAGCCTCGATATTTGAAATAGCAAACCAATGCCATTGAGCTCGAAATGGGTCGCTACTCACAGCACACCGGGAAAGCTGGATCGCTGAATAATGGTATTGCGGTAACCACCATCATTGAGCGCATGGGAGACGCAGGACTCGAAGAAGGTTATGGGAGAAGTTTATGTACCCCTTCACGATCTTCGACAGATACTAAATCATGAATCGGAATTACATAGTAGTACAAGGTTTTGATATAGTTATAGCTGTAAGTCAATTAATATAAGTTAAATTCAACGACATTAGCTATAATAACAAAGTAGGTGCTTCAAGGAAGGGTGTTAATTTCATTATGATAAAGCTTGTATACTGGTAGTATGGTGCTCCTACACCTCGAGGAAAAGTTTTATGTTCACAAGATCACTTCCATGCCTGGTTCGGCATCTGATAAATTTAGTGTATGTGTTTACTTTCTCTTCATGACGCCCGTCTCCCGAATGCGACTCATTTACGACATCAGAAATAGCCTACCCGATCCCTAAGCCCAATTCTGTAATCTATCACTGAAATCCCTGGTTCCCAGACCGCGGTGTTGAACCGACAATGTATCATCCCGGTTAACCCTCCTCCTCACTTCAAAGCTCCTTGCTCCACGCACAATGCTACTCATTTGATCGTACGCGCCACAGTACCTATATTTAGAAGTTCACTCACTTACCGATCAAGTGACGAAGGGGACTTGTGGCTCCCCGCGGAACCCATATGTGAAAGGAACGCCAGCCATTCCATCAAACAAACCTTTGGATCCATTTGGGCTATTTATCTGTCGATCGGTAAAAGATTCGCTGATGATATTCTTCGGGTGCAAATAGCTCTCGACTCCGTGACGCCCGTAGCCGTCTCGATTGTGGCACGCTTTTGAAGTATATATAAATTGATCGCATCTTATTCTTATTTGACAAACTTTCAATGGATACCAGCTCAGCTGCGCACTTTTTCCACCAGAGAACGATTCTTCATTCATTATGTCAGAGCTCCTGGAGGACCGGAGGGTAATCGTATCAGCTTCTGCTTGCTACTAATACGGAAGAGCGTTCTTGGATGTGGCGAAACATCTTCAAAATCCAGTGCTACCTTGGTTTGTCCTGGGTTTGTCCGCTATTGTTCGTTTGAGACAATCACGGCTGGGGTTAAAATCGGTGAATGCCAGTATCGTGTCCTCCGTGCCTGGAGCCCGAAGTTCAGGGACCCAGGGTATATACCATAAATTGACTGTTGAAGCCCACCGTACAGGCAGTGTTGATACACCCATCATCTACAGGCAGTGTCTCAGTTGAGCCCAAATCTGGGCGTTCTGATCTTCTTGACTTCTTGACTTCTTGATTTCTTGACTTCTCAATCTCCCATGCTTTCCAGATCTAGCATCATTTGCCGCGATGGTAGGTGGTTGCCCATACTCACGTCGAAACCGTGGTGGCCAATGTCATGTCCCTGATCGGCATACTCTGAAACTCAGCAAATCCTAGATATAAGCTGGGAGCAGGAGACTTGGTGGATTTCCACCTTACCTCTTACTGGTCGCTTTAGGAAGGACTCTGAGCCTAATGCCCGACACATCCCTACTGTGAGCCTTACATCAATTGCCTTACATCAATGACTGCGTCTCTTGACCACCATTCCTCAGTTTCGGACCTTTTCTCATTGGGAGTTACTTCAACACCATTCTGTATGGAGTAGGTGACGCGATAACTAATTAGCTCAGTTGCTCATGACGATCATCTGGCTTTAGGTCTCCCTAGTTCAGGCATGAATCTTTTTTGAACGAGAGAACCAGTCTTGACATGGGCATAGGTCTTCATATACTACAGGACATATAAACGGTACATCTCTCCCTAATGATACATACAACAATTTACTGATATTACTTAGAGATGCTGCATGGATTCGGTATTTCGTGAGCAGGGATCCAAAATTCGCATATCGTGTACTGTATGTTGACCGTCAATTTTAAAAAATAGGTTCTGTATATGTTCGTCCTGGAAACTGTGAACACTGGATGCATCATTGGCATGATGTACGAGCCTCTTGTATTAAACTATGGCAGGTTGCCTTCATGTTTATTTTATTTTTCATTCTAACGGTCGGCTTCAGGGGAGCCAAAATCCTTAACCACATCACCGAAGAGTAAGTAGACTTGTAGATGGGTAAACATGTACGCGTTGATCATAATGCCTTCGACTTAAAGTGCTTGTTTCCGGTGAGTTCTAACTTGAGTCTAGCAGCTCTCACTAAGCTAACGTCACCTTTATTTCTTTCGTCAAGATCCCCTTATGACTGTGAGTTTTCTCGTTATGATATTGTTAGATGACAAACCGAGTTGTTTAAACGCAGTCATTAATCTCCACATCGGCCCAATTATTCATCGCTTGGAGAATAAAAGTCATCAGTAGATCCCTCGTTATGCCCTTGATCATCTGTGCTATTGGAGTCGCTGCTTTGGGTATGTCCATTTCTAATCAGATCCCTGTAGCCCTTTCTCAATCAATATGGTTCTAGGTGGAGGCATTACCCTGTCTGTTTTTGTTTCTTTCAAACCCCAATACGCCCACTTTCTCGAATTCAAAAGCGCCATTATTATATGGCTAGCTGCGTCCGCAGTGGCCGATCTACTAATCACAGTTACTCTCACATGGTCTCTGGTGCGAGGACTTGTATCTTTCAGGCTCTTTAATCGCCTGAACATTGATTTCAGACGAAAAGAAAATCTGGAATCAAAGCTACAGACGATCGTGTTTCGAGGATCATTCGACGTACGAGTTCTATCCTTTAAAAACAAGAAGCCACTTAACAAGCTTCTGCCAATCTATAGTCACAGTCCATACAGGTCTTTTGACTGCGACTCTGGCAATTGCTGATCTCGTCGTTTTTCTTATACTTCCGGTGGGTCTCCTTATTTAGCGCATTCTAGAAATTTTTAATCCGATTGCTAATTGTATTAAAGCACACGACATTGAATTTCATTTGGGATCTGGCGCTTTCAAAGATGTATACAAACTCACTTCTAAGCACGTATGTCTTCCATTCTACTTTATCGCCTAGTTTTACTCAAATATATGTAGGCTAAATGCTCGCTCTGCTCACAACGGGCTTCAAATAGGAGGATTGAATGCGGTCTCCGACAGACAGAACGTTCTTTTTGGTCGCATAGATACGTCGACTTTATCGACAAAATCAAGAGTAAGTATCATCCTAATTCTCCAAATCTTTTTATATTGTGTACCAATTGAACTCATTTTTATCAGAGTGCGATCGACCCACAGAGTCTTACCGTGAGTCAATGCGTTTAGTTCTCCGATCGGATATGTCTAATCTTTGCAATAGCGAACCAACGACGTCGAGCTCGAAGTGAATAGCTCCTCTCAGCGCACCGGGAAAGCTGGTTCGTTGGTCGACGGTATTGCAGTGATAACTGTTGTTGAGCGCATGGACGACATAGCACTGGAGGAAGGTTATGGGAGAAGCCTCCATGACCCCTCACGATCATCAACAGATACTAAATCGTGAATCGTAATCATATGGTATGAGGCTTTCCATCTCCAAGTCAAGATAATTTCTGACGCAATGGTTTGTCGTGCTCAGTCCGCCATGAGAAATTTAATCTAAAGCGTTGGTACATACACCGTTTTATCAAAATCCTGTAATTGAGTGCCACGATACATATCCAAGCGCCGAAAAAAAGTATCTTGAATGCAATCGGGAACTATTCTTCAAGAAAATCTAAGTAATCCTTCGGCTTGGGAAAGTGGGAGTCTGCCAACTATGAGAGAAGCAAAGGCGTGCACATCTGCGCCCCCTCTAACCTCAAAGACGATCTTTAAGGTCTCTTCCTCCGACGCCGATTTGACACCCAGGCTGCCACAAGTATTGGCTAACGCGATCAATATTTCGTCGAGCCTCCTCCAATCCACCACGTGCAGGTCGACATCCCCTGCCTTCTTCAGCTTCACGTTTAAGGTGACGGATCTGAGGGCGGGTGCCTTCATCATTCCATTCGCATGGGCGCCCAATTGGCAAGGGCCGTAGAAGAGAGCTGCGGTCCGTGTTGGATCAGAATAGTATATGAAATTGTCGATACGGACGGTCCTCAGAGCCGGCAAACCAATATTTCCCTCTTCATATCTGCTACACCGACATCCAACGGTAGTGGTCTTGGTTTGTGTAGGATGTTGATTTTCGCAAGGTACTTTGAAGTCCAGTCCCTGGGCGTTGGGAGCTCCCTCAGGCAAAACAGGCAGGAAGGAGTACATCCCATCGACATCCGATCCAATGGCAGATACCCCCCCGAAACAGTTGACGTGGTAGGAAACCGTAAGGCTCTTGATGCTGTGTTTTATGGACATGATGTAGTCGAAGAGCTGTATAGTATCTTCTGGCCCAACGTTTCGAAATGAGAGGTGAGGGATGGCAGGTACTGACGGCTGCATCATAAGTCTGCTAAATAGCTGACGGAATTGACAGTCGCCAATTTGAAAATACTGGACAGAGGGTGGAATGAGAGGATACGGTGCGCTAGAGCTTGGACCGCCTTTGGCGCAGGAATCTAGACCCCAGTCGCCGGTCAGGGAGGAAGATGGGGGAGTATCGAGACTCTTCCACGAAATGCCGTCGATTGAGAGTCGTTCCAGATTTTTATATTGTGATATGAAGTCCAAGACCTCGGTCAATGAGTGAAACGTCGTTCCTGTTCCAAGAGAAAGGTGCTTGAGGTTTCCGAGGAGCATGAAGCTGAATCTTGTGCGGTTGTATGGTTCCACCAGCGTCCAGTCAAGGTCCTTGATTTCGAGAGACCTGATAGTGGACAGGATTTGGAGGAAGGGAATGAGGCGTCGAAACCATTTCGCATTCACCGAGAGATTGAGGGTGTTAATGCAATGAGGAAAGGTTGAGAAGGGGCTCATGAGGAGCGAGGTAAAATCATCGACGTTTGCCGTGGTAACTGTGACTTTGCGGAAAGGTAAGGAGCGCCGTGTGGACGCGAGCCATGAAGAGCAAACCAGACTACAACGACGCAAATTTTGGTGGTCAGGTTGCGAGTCAAAGTGGTCGAAGATAAGGTCGAGGACCTCTTGAGGAGGGTTTTGGGCGGCCATCTGTGTTTTCGACGTTTGCGAGTTTTTTAATGAGGGGAAATAGGATCAATTAGCATCTGCACACACTGTCCGCGCTCTTTTATTAATTATCGATGATGCAGCCGATGACTTGCAGTCCTCGCCCACGTTTCAGGCAGGGCCATAGTAGAGAGTGTATTTTCATCTTTGTCTTCGCAGGGTCATCTGTGGATCTATAAGAGTAAGATGCTTTCAGAAAGAATAGGGACACAAATTAGTGCCCAACTTACTCAATCCACATGTATGGGGATCGCTAAATCCCGAGTCTTGCGCATTCTATATATTTGGACCAACAGACGTTTATTTTCCAACTCAATACTGGCGGTCAATCTGCCCCACAGAATCTCAATAACCACATGGTTCGGATGCAATGGGGCTCTCTTGCCAGCAGAATTTCGAAAGCAGGTTCATCCACTCCTCCGACTGAGAGTTTTAAGATTGTGCGGCCCGTACGTCTTGTTCTTGCTAGTCAGTCGAATGAAAGGTCCCATTCAACTTGTCATGATTAATACCATGGGCATTTGTATTCCCTACGTTCCTGAGGTGAGCATTACCAGCGTCGAGATGGTTTTCCAAGGAAGCCTCCGCCAAACCGAGTAAGCACCCATGGGCCAAGTTGCAAGACCATGTTGACGTTCCGAATATCAGGGAGAGATATTAGTGACGAAGGATGATCGATGAGCTAGAAAAGGAAGCCGCGTATCCCGCAACTGGTTGCAATGAGGTGTTGGGATCCGTAGCATATAGGGGGAACTGTTGGGTAAGCAGCGAATTTGAATACGGAGGAGGCGTCGACAAACACCATCAATGGTGAGCCGTACAAGCGCCAGGAAGCGGCAGACTGTAAAGGTGCTGAGCAACATACCGCCTCCAAGTTTCCAACTTCCAAGCCGTAAGAATGGGCGGAGGGTCGGAGCCATGAGCAGCTACGCAAATGCATTGGCATTACTCGCTTTAATGACCGCCTACGGAAAACGCAAGCACATCTCGACAAAGCAAGCTAAAAACAGGGTCTGATGGGGCAACTGCATTTTAATCGTAGGATATGCACTACTGAGCGCTGCCTCTGAGGTGGTGAAGGGTTACTAAAGACCCGACATTCCAAAATGAGTTTATCAGTGGACTGAACAGATAAACATGTCGGCGACTAAGAACGGTAGCATGCCCACGTTCAATGAACCCTGCACAATCTTCCGCGTGATGAACGGGTATTATGGTGTCATCAGTGGTTTTGAGATGACTCAATTGGCGTGGAGGTTATAAAACAAAACGTTTGAATTGAGAGGGTGATAGAAAGGTGAACCAAGTAAATGGTTGAATAGTTACAATCAACGACTGACCCACCGCTGACAGTGGCAATCGCACCTCTAAACCTTATTCAAAGGCGGAGTTGAGAAATTTCAATAGTTCCTCCCGGTTTGCATCGCGCTCGTGATCACCCTTTTCCTTCTTGACTTTGAGCTTGATCTGAAATTATGCATCGTCAGTCATAAGAATAAGAAAGGGGAATGGACATGACAAACCTTTTTACCGGTGAGAACACTTCGCCTCTCTTCACTATCACCATCGTCTTTTCCCTTATCTCTCTTCCGCCTTTCCTTGTCCTTTCGTTTTCGGCGCTTTCTGTCCCTCGAGCTAGACCTGTCGCGGCGCTTACGCTTGCGTTTAGAATCCGGCTTACGGTCGTCATCATGTCTGTGAAGTCCATCTTCTTGCGAGTCCGAATCGCTTTGATGGGCACGAGAACGACCCGAACGCTTGTTTAAGCCCCGTTCTTCGCGACTGTGACTCCTGCTGCGGCTGATAGAACGACGTCGACGAGAAACGGTTGAATGTCGCTTCGATGACAAGCCATTTTGAGTGGTATCCTCATTGTCAGATGACAAGGAAGACTCGTCCCCAGAGACAGTCTCCGACGATAGAAGTTGTTGCACCCTGGCAGTTTTTATTTCTTCAGGAGAGTCACGGCGCCTTCGATCCTCTCGGTCGTGATGACGACCGCGTGAATATGAATGACCCCGCTTGCCATCGCTCGCAGTGGACGACTTTTGATAGGGTGTGCCCTGGTCAGTTGAGGCCTGCAGAACGATACGGGCAGATTAAGGTGGTATGTGCCGCGACACGTATACCTTCGAAGATCAACAGTCTACCTTGTCAGGAGGAGTCGTAGACGTACCATGCTTCTACGGTCGTACTCCACAGATGGCTGTGTGCCAAGGTCTGCGTAGGCAACACGAGTTTCCTGGTATGAAGGCGATATGTCATGAGATGAAGAGAGGTCAATAAGGAGCATACCTGATCCCATTTTGAGTGGTTCGGCTCGACTTTCGTCGACTCACACAATGAGCTGCTAGATTCCTTCAATCCATGAGGGCCCTCGTGTCGACGGCGGTCTTGGTGTGAAGAGTCTGACATATCTTGTCGTTCATCCCGGTACTTCTATCAGACATGGTCTTAGATCACTTTGGGATAATTCAGATTGAAGGACCATACTTCATCACGTCTAGAGAGATGATGACGCCGTTCGCCGTGAGGCTCTCGGTCGTAGTGTCTAGAATCTCTTGAACGTTCATAATCTTGTTTATACGACTTGCGTTCGTCACTGTTTCTATATCGTTCACGTTGGTTGTCCTCGTCGTCATGGGCTAACTTGTAACGACGTTCGCGGTGAAACTGATAGGAATCCGAGCGATGGTGGTCTAACAGTACACAATCAAGATGAACAGCATTATTGTTCCAATTCAATCATTCGAGGGAGAACCGTATAGGATAATAAACCTACGAATGAGCCACCTTGAATTATAGGTTCAATGAGGCAAACTCACCAGTAGTACCAGACATCGAACTACGGTTTAAATGGCTACTCTCGTCATCCCTAGTTCTCCGGTAAAAGGTTTTGAAAGAAAGATCGTCCATGCAGTAAGTAGTGAGTCCAAGAAAGCTGAAAACTGGCATCTGACAGTGACTAATCACGTATGTCGGAGTTTGAAACCACTTGAACTCCTGACTCAGTCCGAAATAACCTTCTCCGACTCGCTAACGCCTCCTTTTCTAACTTTCATTTTCTACTCTTGCATTGAACTTTTTATAAGACTGTTGCAAAGCGTGATAGAATGTTACCAGGGGTCGGCCAATCACAGGTCACGATACGTGTCCGATGGGCGAGGACGAGAGGCATCTGGGAAGCGAGCATGCGTGGCGCGCTGCAAGCGGATTCACAGCCACGAAAGTCTATCCGTGCACATCGCTCTGGCTTTTTTTTTCTAAGTATCAAAATTGTGTTAATACATACTCTCGACAAGAGGAACAGGTATGGATTCAAAGCCAAACTTACCTGATTTTAGACTGATACAGAGCTGCAGGAGAACATTATTCGCCCATGTAAATAAGCGAGACATGCCTGAATCGATCACTGGACCGGACCTTGTGGACATGGGAAACCTTCCGTATTCTAGTTCATGACGTTCGTGATCATATACCGATGTGAGGTTGGCGCGAAGCTATGTTCCGGATCCGACGCGCCATTCATAAATAAGGTCCTGGGCAGAGCATGCCATCATTTATCTATCTTCATCTATCTTCATCTTCACCACCACAACCGAAGGTGGATCTCACATCTTAGAATTTTTCTGGTTGCGTTTCGCGCTATAGAACGAGCCTCGCATTCACCCCTATCGCGCATACGATGTCCAACCATTTCACTGACATCCTCTTCCAACCACAGAGCTTGGCGGCCATTGCACTATGCATGACGCTGCTGGCCCTCATCCACAAACGAATCACTGGCGCCTCGAAGATACCTTTACCACCCGGTCCACCAGGGAACTTGATATTTGGGAACACTCTGCCCAAAGCTTTGTGAGTAACTTCTCCTATGATCATGAATTCGCAGCTCATGATCCGGATCTTAGCGCATATCGGCATTTCGAAAAATGGACTCAAGAATATGGTCCTGTCTTTTCTCTTCGTCAGGGTTTTACGACTACCATCGTCGTCGGTCGTCTGCAAGCCGCGAATGAAATCATGGAGAAGGAGGGTGCTGCCCTCGTTGACCGGCCACACAACATCTCGGCGGGAGAGACTTTGTCGGGCGGTATGAGGGTGCTTCTGACACCAGCAGGCGATCGTTTCAAGAAAATGAGGAGGTAAGTGGCTCGAATTGTTACAACGTGGTTATACGAACCCAGTCATTGAGTTGTTCCCATCTTGTATCGCGTTTCCTTGAGACAGAATTGGCTGACTTCTAACTTTTAGGGCACTTCACACCCACCTACAACCCAAATCGGTCACCGACTATGCCCCAGTACTAATGCGCAAAACAAGACAACACGTCTTCGACATCATTCAAATGCCCGAAAGACATCAAGATCATGCGAAGAGGTGAGTTACGATTGACCGATCAGTCGGACGCGAGGCATATGTACTCCGATATGGCTGAATTGGACATCCTCTGATCTGCTTTCTTGAATTTGGCGTTGGACTCATAAAATCGATACAGATACTCTGCGTCCGTCGTGATGGCACTTGCATATGGAAAGAATAGCAAAGAATACGACGATCCCGCGATCCAGGCTGTTAACCGATGCCTAACCCGCCTTGGTAATAATCTCAGACCTGGACTGTGGAAAGTCGATACATATCCCTTTCTAAAGTAAGCGGTTGCCGTCCTTCTTTGCCTTCTAATCTCACATTCACTTACCTTGGTATCTCCCACAGATACATTCCCGGATACCTCAAAGAGCTTCAAGATGGCCACGCCGAAGAACTCACGTTATTCAAAACCCAGCTGAACGACGTACGTCAACAAATGGACCACAACGAGGAAATCCCGCAGTCCTTCGGCAAGTATCTCATTGAACGTCAGAAGGAGCTCGAGCTTTCAGACGACGAGACGGCTTATCTAGCAGGGAGTATGTTCGGCGCCGGATCGGACACTACCGCTTCCGCGGTCAGCATTAGCGTGATGGCCGCTGCTTGCTATCCGGAGGCGCAGAAGCGTGTTGTGGAGGAGTTGGACTTAGTTGTGGGGAAAGAAAGGGCGCCAACATTTGCTGATCAGGATATGCTGCCGCAGACTATGGCGTGGGTGTTGGAGACATTTAGATGGCGGCCTGTCACTGCTGGTGGCTTTGCGCACAAAGCGACGAAGGATATTATTTGGGTTTGTCTTTATTTACCTTATGCCACCCTTGAGATGTTCACCGATCTGGTCTCTTTAGCGAGGATATCTCATTCCAAAGGGTGCTAGTGTTATCGGCAATGTTTGGTCCGTCGGACGCGATCCAGCGTACTTCCCCAATCCCGAGAAGTTTGATCCTCAAAGATGGCTCGACGATGACGGAAAAATTAGAGATGAACTCAAGGCCTACACTTTCGGTTTCGGACGAAGAGTATGCCCTGGGCAATACATGGCTACTGCGTATGTCCTTACGTTGTATTTTCATGGCACAATGGCTCAACTTTTACAGCTCCGTCTTCATCAACACGGCGGTGCTTTTCTGGGCGTTCAACATCAATGCTGATCCCACCGCACCGATCGACGACTGGGCGTTCACAGAATCCGCGAACACCCACCCACAACCCTTTAAGGTTATCTTCGACTCAAGAGTTTCATCAACGATGGATGGTGTGAAGGAGCTGATGGAAGACTATGGCCTCTAGAAACGACTGTCAAGCAGCTGCACGACTCATGACGACCTATATTACTATCTTGTCCTAGACATCTGAACCTTACATTTGTACTGATATGACTCCATTAGCATTGGTATCCATTAACTGAGCTAGCTCCGTTTTCTAATCTATACGGTGAGCGATTCAGGGAGTCCACTTGTGGTTTGAAGAAGGACGGAGATGTCTAAACCGTGGCCCAGGTTACTACTGGTATCGCCTTCTCAAGTCAAGGTTATATAAACATCACGACAATCCACAATACATTCGTACACACAATTCCAGCGAATAGGTACCTGTAGTACTCATAACAAGTGTACAAAACACCCGAAGCACATAACACATACAATAGGCAGAAAAGACAGTGAAGGTTAACTTCGTATGGGGGGTATAAAAATCATAGGCGCCTACTAGAAGAAACAAAGCAATGCCAGAGCAACGTCATGGCTAATCATCAATCATTACACATCCATCACTGATGGTCGTGGTTCGACTATTCGTCGAGGCGAATCCTAGGTCTACCATTGCCACGATACTCATTGTACCCAGCCCCAGTCGGAGCAGGCATGCCACGATTATAATCTGCCCCCTCCCTCAGAAGCTGCGAAGGAGGTGCGTAGCCCCTTGCAGGTTGAGGCTGCTGCGCGTAAGCCTGCGCCTGCCTAGATGAGGCGTATTCTACGGTGGAGCCCTGTGGTTGTCCATACATTCCTTGTGATGCATACCCTCCAGAAGGTGTGTACCCGCCATGGGGGTAAGTGGGTTCAGTGATGTAAGCATCTTGTGCATAGGCATCGTCCACGTTAGGGCTAGGATACCCGCCTTGTGACGGGTAGGCATTGGCATCCGATTGTCCCTGCCACTGTGAGGGGTACGCATTGTAGCTGCTGCCTTGAGTGCCCATCACTGTGCTCGTTTGGGCCGTAGGGAGAGTCCGAGCGCCAGGCCCAGGACTTTGGTCGATAACAGCCTTAGGAGGAACCGCGGGCGGACCCCAGTCTGATGCAGATGAGAGATGAGCGACTTGGATGTGTAGGATGACGGGGTTGTACTCACAGGTCGAAATACGAGACATAGAATTTCGCTTATTACGCTGACGTCTCCGCCAGAAGAGGAATCCAGCAGCAATGATAAAAAGAATTAGCACTGCCCCAATGATTCCGCCTGCGATTGCTCCAGTGTTTTTTGAGTTGTTAGCGCCAGCGCCAGTTGCCGAGCCCAACGAGCTTCCGCTGGGATCAGCAACAGTGTCTGTCCTCGATGCCGAGGTCGTTGGAATTGAAGTCACTGTTATAGTGACGGGGGTAACAGTGCTGGTGGTGCTAGATGTGGATGCGCTTTTCGAGGTAGATGACGATGAGGAAGACGAGCCCGAGGTAGACGTTGACGTATTCGGAAGCGACCCGCCTGATAGCATGTCTACGAGGTAGAAGTCGATAAATAGAGGGTCAGATTGCAGTGTATTCATGATCGAAAGGGTGTGGGGACCATCGTCGAGGGTTTCGGATTGGAAGAATAACTGGCTGAATTGTGGTTTGCTCGCCTGCTTGGCCGTAAATGTCGCGATGGGACCGTTATCGACTCTGTAGATTGAAACTGGTGCGACTGAGCCACGACCTCGAGCGCTAATGGTACCATAAACCGCCACACTGGTTCCTTTTCGAGCGCGTAGTTGATAAACGATTTGTCCACAGATATCAGTTGGGACTCACCGCGAAATTTCATTTGAGCCGTCATCCTAGGTTGATTTGCGAATGTAGTGGTGCTGTTGTACTCGACCGCTACGCCATCCTGGCTCCAAGCAGGTGAAGTTGAATATACGATGGACGGGTCTCTGTCATCTAGAGTTAAGACAGCCATTTTCTGATGAGGCCGCTGGCCTTAGATAAATTAAAACTTGGTCTGAGCGCAGACAAGGAGCAGGTGGTATCAAAAGAGTGGAAGGCGCTCGAACATCAAGGAAGAGGAAAGCAAAGGATCAGATGTACGAATTCTCGGCGAGTCCGCCCAGCCTCCTCCCATCGTTACCGGAAGCCCACGCGTTGCCATGCTACTTTGAAGTTGCTGGATGTTTACCAAAAACCTCCGTTCCTGTTTCTCCAT
>Ga0247735_1000319_pt1 | contig 19857 bp, 15 predicted proteins | sample UWRJL178409R2_FD_180934 | JGI IMG/M metagenome (GOLD analysis project Ga0247735, IMG submission 180934) | Plant litter microbial communities from Arlington Agricultural Research Station in Wisconsin, United States - UWRJ-L178-409R-2 | ecosystem: Environmental > Terrestrial > Plant litter >... | reverse complement strand
CCCCCGGCCCTCGCGGCACCCCGCACCCCGCTCACACGCAGAACCACACGCCCCGTCCCACCGAGACTGCACACATGGCACGTTCCGAGGGACACCACCGCACTTTTCTGCAGTCTCGCCGACGCCACAGCGCCGCAACACCCTCTAGGGGTGCCCCCACACCCTCCAGCAGCGCCCGGCGCCCGGGGTCCTAGCGCCCGGCGCCCCAGCGCCCGGCGCCCCCGCGCGACCGTTAGGCCAGCGCGGCAGCCGTCTGGCGGGCGATCTCCAGCTCTTCGTTTGTGGGGATCACCAGCACCGCGACGGGCGAGCCGTCCGGGGAGATGTAGCGCGCCTTGCGCGACTTGAGCTCGTTGCGGTCGTTGTCGACGTGGATCCCCAGGAACTCGAGGCCGGCCAGCGTGCGGCGACGCAGCAGGCCGTTGTTCTCACCAACACCGGCGGTAAACACGATCGCGTCGATCCCGCCGAGGTGGGCGATGTACGCCCCGATGTAGCGGCGGATCCGGTGGCGGTACACGGCGAGCGCGGCCTCGGCGACCTCGTCACCGTTGGAGGCGGCTTCCTGCACGTCGCGCATGTCCCCGTTGCCGGTGAGCCCGAGCAGGCCGGATTTGCGGTTGAGCATCGTGTCGAGTTCGTCGAAGCTGAGGCCGGCCTGGCGGTGCAGGTGGATGAGTGCAGCCGGGTCGATGTCACCCGAGCGGGTACCCATCACAAGTCCCTCGAGCGGCGTCATACCCATACTCGTCTCGATCGACACTCCCCCATCGATAGCCGAGACGGATGCCCCGTTGCCCAGGTGCAGCACAATCGTTTTGACGTCAGCCAGAGGGCGGCCGAGGAAGCGCGCGGTCTCCTCGGAGACGAACTTGTGCGAGGTGCCGTGGAAGCCGTAGCGGCGGACACTGTACTTCTCGGCAAGGCCAGCGTCGATCGCGTACGTGTACGCGGCGGCGGGAAGCGTCTGGTGGAACGCGGTATCGAACACCACAACGTGGGGGATGTCGGGCATCGCGACGCGGGCCGCGCGCACACCAAGAAGGTTCGCCGGGTTGTGCAGCGGGGCGAGCGCGGACAGCTCGTCGATCTGCGCCTCGACCTCGTCGGTTACCAGGGTGGCGGTGGCGAACAGCGATCCGCCGTGCACCACGCGGTGGCCGACCGCGGTGATGTCGTGGTCGTTGCCGAGTTGTTCGAGCACAAAGCGCATGCCTTCTTCGTGGTCGGCGATGTCCGATCCGGGTTCTCCGATGCGCTCCACCAGCCCACTGATGACCGCTTCTTCGGTCTCGAGGTCGACGAGCTGGTATTTGATCGATGACGAGCCGGAGTTGACAACAAAAATCTGGGTCATGCGGGAGTCCTTGTTCTGCGGGTGGGCGAGGGGGCGAAAACGGTGAGAGCGGTCATAACGGTGAGAACGCTCAGATCGGTTGGGAAGGCGAGAGTGATCGGATGCTCCGTGCGGCGGCGCTCAGGAAACCGCGGCAGCCGGCGCAGCGGCCTGGATGGCGGTGATGGCGACAGTGTTGATGATGTCCTCCACCAATGCGCCGCGGGACAGGTCGTTGATGGGCTTGTTGAGGCCCTGCAGCACCGGGCCCATGGCGACGGCGCCGGCACTACGCTGCACCGCCTTGTAGGTGTTGTTGCCGGTGTTGAGGTCGGGGAAGATGAAGACCGTCGCCCGCCCGGCGACCTTGGAGTCCGGCATCTTGGTGGCGGCGACCGACGCATCCGCAGCGGCGTCGTACTGGATCGGGCCGGCGACAAGCAGGTCGGGACGGCGCTCCTGCACAATGCCGGTCGCGGTACGAACCTTCTCCACGTCTGCACCGGAACCGGACGTGCCGGTCGAGTAGCTGAGCATCGCGACGCGCGGGTCGATGCCGAACTGCACGGCCGTCTCGGAGGAGGAGATCGCGATGTCGGCGAGCTGCTCGGCGGTGGGGTCCGGGTTCACGGCGCAGTCGCCGTAGACGAGCACCCGGTCGGCGAGCGCCATCAGGAACACACTCGACACGACCGAGACCCCTGGGCGGGTCTTGATGATCTCGAACGACGGGCGGATCGTGTGCGCGGTGGTGTGGGTCGCGCCCGACACCATGCCGTCGGCGAGCCCGAGGTGCACCATCATGGTGCCGAAGTATGAGACGTCGGTCACGGTGTCCATCGCGAGCAGCTCGGTCATACCCTTGTGCGCGCGAACCCGGGCGTACTCCGCGGCGAAACGCTGGCGAAGCACGGGGTCGAAGGGACTGATGATCGAAGCATCCGCCAAATCGAGCCCGAGTTCCGCTCCGCGGGTGCGAATGGATGCTTCATCGCCGAGGATCGTGAGCTTCGCGACCTTGCGCTGCAGCAGGGAGCTGGCGGCCCGCAGGATGCGGTCGTCCTCGCCCTCGGGCAGCACAATGTGCTTCTGGCTGTTGCGGGCCTGCTCGAGCAGGTTGTACTCGAACATCAGCGGGGTGACAACGCTCGACGGGTTCACCGCGAGAAGGCGAAGCAGGGCTGCGCCGTTCACGTTGTTGTCGAACAGGGCGCGCGCGGTGTCGTACTTGCGCTGGGAGTCGGCGGCGAGGCGTCCGCGGGTCTGCGTGATGCGCAGCGCGGTCTCGTAGGTGCCGAGCGGGCTGAGGGCGATCGGCAGGGTCGACTGCAGGCCGTTGACCAGGCGCTCGATTTGCGGGGGCAGCTCGATCCCGCCGTTGAGGATTAGCCCGGCCAGCGAGGGGAAGGTGTCCGAGGAGTGCGCGAGCAGCGTCGCGACGATGACATCCGAGCGGTCGCCGGGCACCACAACGACGGCACCCTCGATGAGGCGGGGCAGCACGTTCTCGAGTGACATAGCGGCGATCACGGTGCCGAGCGCCTCGCGCTCGAGCAACGCGGGGTCACCGGACATCATGGTGGCTTCCGTCGCTTTGAGCACCGCCGAGACGGTGGGTGCAACCAGGAACGGGTCCTCGGGGATCGACCAGACGGGAACGCTCTGCGTCTCGTCGTCGAACGAAGCGGTGACGCCGGCGGCCAGCTCGTGCAGCAGCTCGGGGTCAGCCCGGTTGACGATGACGGCGAGCAGGCTCGCGTGCGCCAGGCGCAGCTCGGTGGTGGTGAGCTCGGCGATCTGCCGCATGTCCGAGGGGGTGCGGCTGCCCGTGCCGTCGGAGCGGCGGCCGCCCAGCACCAGCAACACCGGGGCGCCGAGGTTCGCGGCGATCCGCGCGTTGTAGGACAGTTCGGTCGGGCTGCCGACGTCGGTGTAGTCCGAACCGATGATGATGACCGCGTCGCAGCGGCGCTCCAACTCGTTGAAGCGCGAGACGATGTCCGTCAGGGCAGCATCCGGATCGCTGTGCACCCGCTCGTAACTGACCCCGATGCAGTCCTCGTAGGGAATGTCGAGGCTGGTGTGCGCGAGGAGCAACTCGAGCACATAGTCGGGCTCTGTGGTTGTGCGGGAGATCGGGCGGAAGACGCCGACCCGTCCGATTTCGCGGGTCAGGGTTTCGAGAACCCCGAGGGCGACGGATGACTTACCGGTGTGGCCTTCGGCGGAGGCGATATAAATTCGAGTTGGCACGTTACTAGCCTATGTTCTGCTCGGTTCGTTGCTACCAGCAAGTTACCGGTAGGATGCTCTATGGTTCTGAAAGTCTTCCCTCGGAAAGACCAAAGATCCAGACCTGGAGAATTCGCCTAGTGGCCTATGGCGCACGCTTGGAAAGCGTGTTGGGTGCAAGCCCTCGGGGGTTCGAATCCCCCATTCTCCGCCAGGTTGATCGCCAGAAGTGGCACAAAAAAGCTCCGGACCATCACGGTCCGGAGCTTTTTTGTTTCGGTGATTCCCTCCGCGGGAGGTTACCGGCGGGAGCGAACGCGGAACGGCATCCACCCCGGCACCCCGATGTTCGGATGCCCCGAAGGGACGCCCGCCGTCTCCGGCGAGCATCCCCCGGGCATCACCCGGTCGCGCAGGTCACTCGGTGGAGGCCTCGAGGATCGCCGTCGCCTCACTGGACTGGTAGCCGCGGATGCCGTCGGCGCCGCTGACCACCCACCAATCGCCCTCGTCGGGGTTCGCGGAGGACACGAGCCCACTCGGCGACATGGCGAACGCGGCATTCGGGGACCGGTCGATCGCGCAGCCGAAGATGTTGTCGCCGGTGACGTACGTGCTCAGTTCCCCGGTCCAGCTGGTGGCCGTGGAGAACATTGCCCGGTCGCCGGTGCAGTCCAGCAGTGCATCGTCCGGGATTTCTTGGGTCTCACCGCTCAGCACGTCGACAAGTACGGGCTCGCCCTGCACAACGACGGGGCGCCATGGTGTGCCCCCTCCGAAGCTGGCAGCCTCACCGAAAGCGCCATACAGCGACGGGTCCGATCCGGCCTCGATTGTCCAGCGGATCTCGCCCGTTTTGATGTCCACCCCCACCATGGAGATGTCGAGGTTGTCGACCGTTGAGGTTCCCGTCTCCTCGTTGTAGGTGACGGTGCCGGAGTTGGCCAGGCACAGCGGATAGACGTCGGTGATGAAGTCGTCGCCGATCGCCGTCGCCGCGCAGGTGGCCGCTGTCGATTCGATACTCCACAGCTGCTCACCGGTCACACGGTCGAGGCCCACGGTGGACCAGGACCCCACGTCACTCGTCGAACTTGTTTCTGCCCGAGCGATGCGCCCGGTCCCCACGATGACCTCGGCGTCTGCCGGCGCGTACCAGATCCATCCGGCATCCGACGATGCGCCCTCTCCGAATACCTCGGCGTAAGGCTTGCTCCACAGCGCCACACTCTCGTCCGCCACGATGAGCATCTCCGGATCGGCGTCGTTGCCGCGGCTGTTGCTTGAGTAGACCCCCTGCCCAAGAGGCCGGGAGTTACTCGGCGCGAACGACTGGGTATCCCTGCCCGCTTCGCCGGTCGCGATGTTGACACGCATGGCGCCGTACGCGAGCCGTCCGCTCGGGAACGATCCCGTGAAGCAGATGTCCTTCTCGTCGGCGCATTCCGCGGGGATGGTTGTCGAATAGATTTCGACTTCGCCGGTGTCAGCCGAAAACTTCTCGGAGAGGTGCACGAGGGTCCCGGTGGCGAGTTCAGCCACCCGCAGGTTGCGCCAGTCGGACAGTGAACCCGAGGTCTCCTGCAGGTAGACGACATACCAGGCCCCCTCGGCGGAGCGGGCGACCCTCGCGGACGCCATCATTCCCCCGGGCGCTGCCCCCATCACCACGGGAGCCCGCCATACTTCAGCTCCCGTTGCCACATCCCACACCACAACGCTGAGGGTGCTGTCGCCGTCGTCGAGGTACGAGACAACGAAGCCGTCGATCGCGCTGGCGAGGCCAATCGGAGAGCCGGCGACACTCCAGCTCGGCGCGACCGCCGTCAGGAAATCGGCGGGCACCGCCTCGGGGGTCTCCGTGGCCGCCCCCGCGCCTGAAGTATCCGGTGTTGTGCCCGACGGGGTGCAGCCACTCATCACAAGCACCAGCCCGATTCCGAATGCGAGCCTGCCCCACAGGGGGCTCCTGGGCGAATAATTCCTGTTCGACATCGCGAAGCGACCCCCGTCAACCGCAGAGCGGCCTCGTCAACAAACCGTCATGATGCATCCTCAGCAACATTCGACGCAATGACCGAAGCTTAGGGTAGACAGCTCCGTCGAGGGCACTGCTGCGGATGCTCCACTTATGGCAGCCGTGCCCTCGGCTGGCCCAGCATTCCGGGTTTTGGCTTCGTGGCTGCCCGGCTCCCCGGGTTCTCGTCGACTCGTCTTCTCGCCTTCTCAGCACAACGTTTCTCCACCGCATTGCGCGGATCCGGACCCTTCCGCCGGCAAAACCGGCCGATTTAGCAACTTATGCTCATGAATTCTTGGAGGCGCCCCCGAACGGGGGCTATTTATGCGACACATGATTCATAGATGGCCCTAGGGTAGACAGGTCGGATTACGGGAACTTTGGAGCGCGGTGGTTATGGCGAGGTCGGATATCGGCGTCACGGTACATCCGCGCAACGAAATGATCCAGTCGGGTCTTGTCACCTTTTTTGTCACAACGATCCCGCTGTTCGGCGTGCTCTACTGGTACACCGCCAGCCTCGGCATCTGGCCGGAGATCCTCGCAGCACAGGTGCTCATCGCGGTCGGCAGTATCGGCGCCATTGTCCGCCAGCGCATGGTGCACACCACCGTCACCGATAGCACCCTCAGCGGCAACGGTATCTTCAGCCGCCGTGTGGTTGTGCCCCTCGACAGCATCAACAGTGTTGCGCTTGTGCCGGTGTTCGGCGCAGACCCGAACGAGGTCACGACCCAACTCCTCGCGATCGGTGAGGGTGGCCGATGCGTTTTCCGGATGCGCGGCTACTACTGGCATCCCGGTGACCTCACCATGATCGCATCGGCGATCGGGCGCCCCATCTGCACCCCGACCGTTGCCCTGAGCGAAGAAGAATTCTTCGAGGAGTACCCCGGCAGCCGGTACTGGTTCGAGAGAAACAAAGCGATACTTCCGGCGATCATCGTGGCGACCGTGGCGCTGGTCGCCATCATCGTGTTGGCGATGGTGCACATCGCCAACATCCGGCTGACGTAATACCCCGGCTACCTTTCTGCTCGTTCGCTTGTACGTCGACCCGAGCCGTACTGCGTTGGGAAAAACGGCGTTGGGAAAAACGGCGTTGGGAAGTACTGCGTCGGGCCGTACTGCGTCGAAATCCGATGCGGAGCGTCGGGATAGGTAAGAGGGCTCAGCGCCGTTTGAGGGTGCCGAAGATGCCCCGAAGAACTTCCTGCACCACTGCCTTCCCCGTAGTGGAGCCGAGGATCTGCTCGAGCGGACTTTTCTCCTTTGCGGTGCTCGGCGCGCGGGTCTTGGTACGGGTTGACGTGGGTTGCCTCGTTGACCGGCTCGCCCGCTCATCAGCTTCCTCGAAATCGCGCAGGGTGCGGTCGTAGTCCTTCCGGAGCCTGGCCTCATCCGCGTCGGCATCGGCCCGGCGCTTTTCCGCATCCGCGGTGTAGCGGGTCCCTTCCGGGTCGGCCCCACGTTTGGCAGCATCCGCTTTGGCCGCAGCGTTCATCCGTTCCGCCAGCATCTCGCGAGCCGATTCACGATCAACCGCGGTGCCATAGCGGGCCAGCAGGCGCGAAGCATCCACACTCTTCTGCATTGCATCGTTCGGTGTTGGCGACATCGAGGCCTGCGGGGCCCGCAGCCGGGTCCAGGCCACCGGCGACGGCGCACCCTTCTCGTTCATCACCGTCACGATGGCTTCGCCGGTTGCGAGGGAGGTGAGCACCTCGCCGAGGTCGTAGCCCGACGTCGGGTAGGTGGAGACGGTGGAACGCAGCGCCTTCGCGTCGTCCGGTGTGTGGGCGCGCAACTGGTGCTGGATTCGACTGCCGACCTGGGCAAGGACATCGTTGGGGACGTCCTTCGGGGTCTGGGTCACAAACACAATGCCGACCCCCTTCGAGCGGATCAGGCGCACGGTCTGGGTGATCGACTCGAGGAAGTCGCGCGAGGCGTTCGCGAAGAGCAGGTGGGCTTCGTCGAAAAAGAACACCAGCTTGGGTTTCGCCAGGTCGCCGACCTCGGGAAGGTCGTTGAACAGGTCGGCGAGCAGCCACATCAAAAACGTGGAAAAGAGTGCCGGCTTGTTCTGCACCCCGGGAAGTTCGAGCAGGCTGACGATGCCCTGCCCGTCGAGATTGATCCGCAAAAATTCACCGGAGTCGAACTCGGGCTCGCCGAAAAAAGCATCCGCACCCTGGTCGGCGAAGGTGATGAGCTCACGCAGGATCACCCCGACGGTGGCCTTGGAGAGCCCTCCGAGGTCGTCAAGTTCACCCTTGCCCTCGTCGCTGGTGAGGAAGCTGAGCACCGCGCGAAGGTCGGAGAGGTCAACGAGCGGAAGCCCGGCCGTATCGGCGTAGTGGAAGACCAGGGACAAGCTCGACTCCTGGGTGTCGTTCAGCCCGAGGACCTTCGACATCAGCAGGGCGCCGAACCCGGAGACGGTGGCGCGGATCGGGATGCCTGTACCGACCCCGCCGAGGCTGAAAAATTCGGTGGGGCACGCCTGCGGTTCCCACTGCTGGCCGATGCTCGCGGTGCGGGTGAGCAATTTTTCGCTGGACTCCCCGGCAGTGGCCATCCCGCTGAGGTCACCTTTGATGTCGGCGGCGAAAACGGGGACGCCTGCGGCGGACAGTTGCTCCGCCAGCAACTGGAGGGTGCGGGTCTTTCCGGTACCGGTGGCACCGGCGATAAGGCCGTGCCGGTTGAGCATGGAAATCGGGATGCGCACGGGAACATCGGCCATCACCTCGCCATTGACCAGGGCGCCCACTTCGAGGGCCGGGGCATCAAACGAGTAGCCCGTGCGGATCGTGTCGACCTTGTCCCGGGTCAGGGGGCCGAGCGGGTGGGTCGCCAGGCTGCCGGCCGGTGGAGTGGGCGGCGAGGCGGCAAGATCCGCGGCGGTCGCCTCGGCGGTTGGCCCGGCGGTCGCCTCGGCAGCTGGCCCGGCGGTCGCCTGGGCAGCTGGCTCGGCGGTCGCCTGGGCAGTCGCCTCCGCGGTGCCGAGAGCCGCACCCACAGGATCGGGGTCGGTCAGGAATGAGGGCAGCGGGCCGCCAATTTCCAGCGGATCAACAACCGGATCCGAGGCGAGGTCAACCACCGGGTCGTCCGTGTGTCCCGACGCCTGCGGCGATCCCGAATCTGGCTGGTGTTCCGCTTCGTGTGACGCAGCGCTCTGCTCGGCGGCGAGGGCCGCTTCGGCTTCGGCCAGCGCTTTGCGTGCGGCCTCGACATTCGACTGGGCATCCGACATGCCGCCAGCATAAATCGGGATGCCGCCCGGGCGCTGCCCCTCGTTTTCGAGAGCCCGGGATGTATGTGTTGCCATGCCGGGGCCGTCCTGCCCCTGGTCAGGCGTCAACATCTCGCTCTGATGATGCCAAATAGCGTGGGATGCTGCCTCCTCACGCCCGAACAAGCCTCCCTAAGTCTGGTCAGCCCGCGCGCAGCAGCAGGGAGGGGCCGACCGCCCAGTCGCGGACGAGGTCCTCGCGGACAGTCACCCCGGAGCCGGGGCCGGTCGGCACATCGAGCTGGCCGCCAGTGAGCATAAAAGGCTCCGTCAGGTCTTCGGCGAAATACCGGTTCGAGGCGGAGGTATCACCCGGAAGAAGAAAATTCTCCAACGCGGACAGGGCGACGTTCGCGGCCCGGCCCACCCCGGTCTCGAGCATCCCGCCACACCACACGGCGACGGACAGTTCGGCACACACATCGTGCACCCGCACCGCCTCGAGGTACCCGCCGAGCCGGCCGGCCTTTACATCGATGATCGCAGCGGCGCCACGCTCGATGAGGTCGACCGCGACGGCGGCACTGGTAACGGACGTGTCGAGGCAGACCGGGGTTTCGAGGGTTTCGGCAAGCAGGATGTGGGAGCGGATGTCCTCGGCGGCGAACGGCTGCTCGAGCAGGAGCAGGTCGAACTCGTCGAGCAGGTGCAGGTGTTCGAGGTCGGCGGCCTCGTATGAGCCGACGGCATCCACCTGCAGCAGCACAGCATCCCCGATCGCCTGCCGCACGGCACGCACGGGCTCGACGTCCCAGCCGGGGGCGATCTTCAGTTTGATGCGCAGGTATCCCTCATCAACGTAGGCCGTAACCTCGGCGAGCAGCGCCTCGATGGTCGGCGCGATGCCCACCGCGACGCCACAGTCGACCTTGTCGCGCACCGCACCGAAGTGCTGGGCGAAACTCACCCCGTTCGCCCGGAGCTCGGCGTCGAGCAGGGCCGTTTCGAGGGCGGCCTTCGCCATCCGGTGCCCGATCACCGGCGCGACGAGGCCGGCGAAATCTTCTGCGGTCGTCCGGGGCGCCTCGAGCAGGGCAGGCACGAGGTAGTCCCGAAGGACGGCCTCGGCCGAAGCGGTGTACTCACTCGAGTAGTACGGGTCCGCCCCGGCGACGCATTCGCCCCACCCCTCCGCGGCATCCGTTCGCACCCGCACCAACATCACGTCGCGCGCGGCGTAGCGGCCGACGGCGGTCTCGAAGGGCCGCACCAGCGGCATGGCGAGCCTGTGCAGTTCTATGGCTTCGATTCCCATAACGCCCACTTCATTGTTAAGGCCCAGTTGGAAAAGCCTAACGACCGGGGGCAACGAGAAAAAGGGGTGCAGCCCGCTGTCCGGGCCTGTGCTGGTGGGTCCCGGAGCATCCGGGTGCTGGTGCTGGCGCTGCTGCTGTGGCTACTGCTGGGCGCTGGATGCTCGTGGCGAGCCGCTACTGCAGGTCGGAGGTGAGCCGCATCACGTTGTCGACGTAACGGCGGTACCACGGTTCCTTTTTCCAGTCGTCGAGGGTGAGCAGGCGTGATGACGCGCGGTACCCGTCCTGGATCTTCGCGAGGTCTTCCGCGAGGGAGGCGCCGAACCCGATAAGCATGATCTCGTAGTCGAGGGCGAAGGACCGCATGTCCATGTTGCTCGAGCCGATCACGGAGATCTCGTTGTCGACGGTGAAATGTTTCGCGTGCAGCACCGTCGGCTTCGGGTAGAGGTAGATCTTCACCCCGGCCTCGAGGAGCACCTGGTAATAGGACCGCTGGGCATGCTGCACCATGAACTGGTCTGCTTGCTCGGACACAAACAGCTCAACATCGACCCCGCGGTAGGCCGCGGTGGTGATGGCGCTCAGCAGTGAATCCTCGGGGATGAAGTAGGGGCTGGTGATGATCAGCTTGTGCTGCGCCCGGTGCATCATCGACACAAACATCCGCAGGTTCGGCTCTGTCGGGAATCCGGGGCCGGAGGGAACCAGCTGGAAGGCACCGTGACCGTCGTCGGTGATCGCGGCATCCTCGCTCTCCGGGTGGCTCTCGAAGTCGAGGACCTCGCCGGTCTCGGTGTACCAGTCGATCGCGAAAACGGCGCTGAGGGAGTCGACGATGGGACCACTGACCTCGATGTTGAGGTCTTTCCAGTGACGCCCCGCCTTCCGGTGTTTGGGCTTCAGATAGCCGGAGTCGATCATGTTCTGCGAGCCCATAAATCCAACCCGCCCGTCAACGACGAGCAGTTTGCGGTGGTTACGGAGGTCCGGTCGGCGCCAGCGACCGTGCAGGATGTCGATCGGCATCATGCGGTGCCATTTGATCCCCACCGCGGTCATACGTTTGAGGAAGTGTTTGTAACCCGGGTACCCACGGGTGCCGATGTGGTCGAAGAGCAGCCGGACGTCGACACCACGGGCGACGGCGTCGGCGAGTGCGGTGAAAAACACGTCGGTGGTGTCGTCCCAGGCCATGATGTAGATCTCGACATGGACGGCGACCTCGGCGGTGTCGACCGCCTTCGCCATCGCGCGGATCGAGTCGTCGTAGTCACCGTACAAACCGTCGTTTCGACCGATTGTCAGCGGCAGGGAGGTGAGCTGCTGGTTGAGCGCGACGATCGACGGGATGCCCGGGATGTCCTTGATGTAGTTCTCCGCCAGCGGATGAGCCGAGGCCTGGCTGGCGATGAGTTCATTCGCCTGGCCCTGCAGCGTGTGTCGCCGACCACGGACGTACGGGCTGCCGAGCAGCAGGAACAGGGGCAGTCCGACAACCGGCAGGAAGAGGATAAGCATCAACCAGGCGAAGGAGGAACCGGTTTTGCGGTTCTCCGGCACGATGCCGACGGCAGCAAGTTTGATCGCGTACTCGATGATCAGAAAAACGATCGCGAACCAGGTCATCGTCCTATTACCGGTCGTTGGGTGTCCGCGGCAGGTGGGCTCAATCGGGGCATGCCGTTAGGTTACGGCGTCTGAACCCCGGTCAATCGCGCGAAGCGACCCGAGGACCAGGTCGCTTACATGCCGCACGGCCAGTTCCGGAGGCGTTCCCTCGGCGACACGTCGAACGCCCACATCGAGCAGCCCTCCCAAAAGATCGAGGTCGAGCGTGAGGTCGTCGGTGGGCCGGAACTCCCCGCTGCTGATGCCGGCGACGACGATGGTTTCGAGGCTGTGCCGCAGGTCCCGGCGAGGCCCCGGGTTGGCGGTGGTGCGGGTGGCGCGGGTGGAATCGAGCTGGTTCTGCAGGATGAAGATCCGTCGTGCCCCGCCGGTGAACGCGCCGAGGAGCAGCGCGATGACCTGTGTCATCCGTTCACCGGCGGAGATGGAGTCGTCTTCGGCGACAACGTTCACTTCGGCCGCAAGCGCCGCGACCAGATCGGCGACGGCCTCGACCAGGAGCGTGGCCTTGTCCGAGGTGTAGTTGTAGATCGTGGTTCGGGAGACGCCGGCGCGCGCGGCGATATCGGCGAGGGAGATCTGGTGGTACGAACGTTCGCTGAGCAACTGGTCAAAAGCATCCAGCAGGGCATGCCTGGTGAGCTCCCGATGGTCCGCCAAGGTCTCGGCTTTGATTCTTGGCATGCCTCATTATCGCCTGTCCCTGCGAACTCCCATGGTTTTTGCGACCAAGTGTCATTATCGTTATGACAGGAAGTCGTAAAAGATTCCCCCAAAAGAAACGGCCCGAATGACCGGCACCTGTGCCGGCATCGAGTTTTCCAGCCCAAAGACGCGCTGACGCCGCTCTCCTGGTGTGCACGTTGTCCCGAACCGCACAGCGCACCACCTGCGACGCAAATTTGCACCCGACAACCAGCCCGCACAGGAGCATCCGTGACCGACACCCTTCACAACACTGAGACTTTTCGCACAGACTCCCCCATCCAGAGCCGTCGCGAACCACTTCCCTTCAACGAACGCCAGGAGCAGGAACAGGATCGGGACCGAAATCCAGAACACGTCGCGGCCCGGGAATCCCGCAACCCTGACGCACAGCCGGGCGCGGTCGTACATCCGCTGATGTCGCCTGAAGCCAACGTGCAGCGCATCATGTGGACCGGCACGATCTGGTTCACCGCCGCGGTGGCCGCGGTTGCCGTCACCCTCGGGCTACTCCTCGGTTCGGGCTGGCGTCCCGCCGTGCTCTCCGCCGGAGTCAGTGTGCTGTGGTGGATCGGATCCGGACTGGTTGCCCTCAGTGTGGGGCTGATCGGCTGGTCGGGATGCCCCATCCTCGAAGTGGACGTACCCACCGCCGACCGGAACAAGACCCGCACCATGCAACTCGGGACAATGCTCTTCATCGTTGGCGGAGCAACCGCGCTGCTTGCCGTGCTGCTGGGCCCGGCGGGCTGAGTCCGTCACCCAGTGCCGTGACCCCCGGCGCGGCAGCGCGGACTTTACGCGTAATTCGGCACCTGCATGCCACCCGTTGACGAGACCTCATACCCCCACTAGCGTCAGAAAAACAGTGGGGTGTACCCCAAATGGGGCTCATCCTCGCGGGGGCTGGCACAGATCAGGTCCCTTCGGGCACCAACGGGCGCAGTACGAGGGAGTCGCAATGACCGCAGCACGCATTGACCAGGTGCGCACCGGGGGTCTTATCTGCGTGACAGCCGGCCTTGTCGGCGTCGCGATAGCCCTGGTGAATGAATACACGGTGCCAACGGTGCTGCCCGGCGCAACCAGCTATCCGCTCAGCCCGGTGGCTTTTGTCTGGTTCGAACTGCTGCTCACCCTCTTCCATGTTGGTGTACTCGCCGGTGTGCTCGCGCTCGCAATCAGCGGCGTTGTGGGGCGCAGCCGCAACGCGCGCCTCGGAATGAGCCTTGCGTTGCTCGGCTTCGCCCTGCAGATCCTCGCCGAGTTCGGCTACGTTTTCGCCGGCACCACCACGGTCGACCACTGGTGGCCAACAACCCTCAGCACCCTGTTCGCGCTGTCAAGCATCCTCATCGCCGTCGGCATGATCCTCGCCGGCATCGAAACGATCCGCACCGGGGCGTGGGGCGGCTGGAGGCAGTATGTGCCGGTCGGCGTGGGCGCGATGACCGTGCTGCTCATCGTGCTGCTACTGAATGACAGCACCCGCTACTGGGGACTCGGGTTGTGGAGTGTCGCCGTCGGCACCCTCGGCCTCGCTTTGGTCACCAAACCGGTCGCCGTCACCGCGGCGCGGCCGGCTGCAGCCGCCCGCTGACCCGGCATCCCCTGGACCGTCGATCCAGCGAGATCCCGGCCTAAAAAGCCACCTGGCCCGCGGCGGGTCAGGTCGTTGTGGCCGGGCGAAGTCCCGCGAGCAGGATGTCCAGCAGCAACTCGCGGTCGCCCGGCGCGCCAAGGCGAACGGCATGTTCGACGCCGCAGACGAGGTGGGAGAGTTGCTCGAGGGTGACATCGGGACGGACGGCGCCAACAGACTGTGCGTCATCGAGCACCGTGGAGAATGTGGCGAAGATGTGGCGCTTCGCCACGCGCACCTCTTCCGAATCATCCTCGGGAGATAACAGCACAGACTGCAGGCCATCGTCTTCCAGCTGCAGGGCGAGCGCGGACCGGAGGTAAAACGAGAATGCTGACGCCGGGTCGGGCTCAGCATCCGCACGGAGGGAAATCTCCCTCATTTTCTCGATGGTGTCGACGGTGAGGGCTTCGACGAGCGCGCTCACGGTGGGGAAATGCCGGTAGACGGTTCCCACACCAACCCCGGCCTCGCGAGCGACGTCGTTCAGGCGGAGGTCGCGGGTGTTGTGCGCCCTGGCGGCCTCGAGGATACGCGCACGACTGCGGGCAGCGTCGGAGCGGATCGTGGTCATCCACCCAGTCTAGCCGAAACGGATGATTCATCCGTATTGTGTTACGGTCTAAATGGATAGATCATCCACTTAGAGACGAGGACAGTATGACCTGGACCCCGGCCGCCGTGCCAGACCAAACCGGACGCACCATCGTTATCACCGGTGCCACCGCCGGAATCGGCTACTTCGCTGCCGAGCAACTCGCCGCGGCCGGTGCGGACGTAGTGCTCGCCTCGCGGTCGGCGTCAAAACTGGCGACCGCCAGGGATTCGATCCGCGCCCGGGTTCCCGGCGCGTCGGTCCGGTCGGCGGTGCTGGAACTTGGATCCCTCTCCTCGGTGGGGGATGCCGCGGCGGAACTCTCCGCACTGCCCCGGCTGGACGGGATCCTGCTGAACGGTGGGACCATGGCTTTCCGTCGCCGGGCCCAGACGAGTGACGGAATCCCCTTACTGATCGGCACCCATGTCGCCGCGAACGTCGCACTTGTCGCCGGCGTGCTGCCGGCGCTCATCGCCACGGCACGGGCGCACCAGGGCGTCAGCCGGATCGTCCACACATCGACCGGTTTTGTGAACCTCTTCCGGTTCGGCATCAACGACCTGCGTCAGGTGCCACTGACCGGCATCGGTGCGTACACAAAGGCGAAGACCGCCACCGAGGTGTTCGCTTTTGAACTCGACCGACGGCTTCGGGCCGCCAGCCTTCCTGTCATCTCGCTCGTCACCCGGCCCGGTGTCGGAGTCGACGCAAAAACTCCCGAGCGGGCCGGCATCCGCGACGCCACAACGCCGTACCAGCGCAATCCGTATACCCCGTGGGCGCAGGGCAAGGACACCGCCGCCTGGTCATCGGTGCGAGCGCTCACCGATCCCGGGGTGCACGGCGGCGAGTACTTCGCACCCAAGGATGGCCCTCGCGGCGAACCTGTCCGTGTTCCGCTTTTAGCTCGGACTGCCACCCCGCCCGGAGACACGGCCCTGCGTCTCTGGAACCAGCTGGAAGAACTTGCCGGTGTAGAGATTCCGGTTTAGTAGGGGTAGAGCGCGTCCCGCGGTGAGCGAATTCCCCTAGCTGGTGGATGCTCCGGCAAGACGGTCTTCCATCCCCCAGCGCTGGCCGTAGCCGCCCTGGTCTTCCGGCAGTGCCATTAGGTCGAGGAACGGCGTCGCGTCGAAGGCCTCAGGGCCGAGGACCCCGACCCCGCCCCAGATCCCGAGAGACAGCAGTTCGAGCGCGATGACCGGATTCAGCGCGGTCTGCCAGACGACGCACTGGGTGTTGTACTCCGCCATCGTCCACTCGTTATCGCTCACGTGGTACAGGTAAACCTCGCGTGGCTGGCCGTCCGGGCCGGTGCCGGTTACCCAGAGTCCCGCGCAGGTTTTCCCTGTCATTCGGGGGCCCAGCGTGGCCGGATCGGGAAGACCCGCCGCCACAACGTCCCGCGGTGCAACCATCACGGGGCCGTCGGAGGAGCGCACCTGCACGGGCGCCGTCGAGTCGAGGCCAAGCTGGTGGAGGGTTTTCAGGATGCCGATGAACTCGTCGCCAAGCCCATATTTGAAGGTCACCCGCTTTGCATCGACCCAGCGCGGCATCAGCAGCACCTCTTCGTGCTCGACGTTGACACATTCGACCGGCCCGATGCCCTCGGGGAAAACAAATGTTTCCGGTTCACTGAAAGGAGCGGTGGTGTACCAGCCGCGGTCTTTCTCCCACACCACGGGCGGGTTCAGGCACTCCTCGATGGTGGTCCAGATGCTGAAGGACGGGGCGAAGATCTCGTTGCCGGACTCATCGCGCACCACCAGGTTCGCGCCGTCGCGGGTGCCGAGTTCATCGATCTCGCTGAACAGGTGGTCGGCCGCGAAACGGGCGAAGACGTCGCTGAGACCTGGCTCGACTCCCATACCGACCAACGCGAGGCGGCCGGCGGTTTCCCAGTCCGGCGCCTGGGCGAACTGGTCGTCGCCGAGTTTGACGCCGGTCTCCTCATAGGGGTTGGTGGGGTGGGGCTCCGACAGGCTCATCGCCATGTCGAGGTAGTCGGCGCCCGCGGCGAGGGCACCGGTGAAGATGGTGGGGACAAATTTGGGCTCGACGGCATTCATCACATGGGTGACGGCATGGGCTCGGGCAACGCTTGTGACAGCATCCGGATCGGAAGCGTCAATCTGTGCGGCGATGAATCGCCCGTTCTGTTGGCCGTGTTTCGCCTCGATCCACGCCACGGTGCGCTCGGCGCGGGTGAGGTCGTGGTCGCTCACCACGATCTGTTCGAAAAATGAACGACGAGCGGCGATCTTGGCGAACGCGTCGCCGACACCACCGGCACCAACCAGGAGGATTCTCATTTTGCCACGCTACCGGCTTCGATGACCTACCGGGAGGGCGTGCGGCTGGCAAAAACCCAGCGCGGATGGGCATGTCTCTCACGGTAGAGCCGGTGGGCGAAGGGCGCCCAGAGGATCACGGCGACCGCCACCCCGAGGATGAGTCCACCCACGGTGTCGCTGAGCCAGTGAGCGCCGAGGTAGTTGCGGCTGAGCAGCATCAGGATCGTATAGGCGAGCCCGGCGGCCCACACCCAGACGCGTCGCAGGATGAACCCGAGCACAACAGCCATGGTTGCGGCGTTCGCGGTGTGCCCGGACGGGAAAGATCCGAGGTCGGCGGCCACAAGGATCTCTTCCGGGCGCGGCCGGTCGAATACGTTTTTCAGCAATTGGACGAGGCCGGCGCTGGCAATCGAGGCCAGCGCGAAATACAGCGCTGCCCAGAACCTGCGGAAGAGGCAGAGGATCCCGATGATAAGCAGTGGAAGCACAAAAACGCCGAAGAGACCACCGCCCACGTGGTTCATCACGAGGGCGGGAATTTCCCAGAACGGACTGCGGTGCTCGACCAGTTCGCCCATCCACTCGGTGTCGATATCGAGTGGGAGGTTACCGCCACGGAACGCGATGATGGCGCCGAGTACGGCCACGAGCGCCACGGCGATCGCGCTGCTGATCAACGGCCAGCGGCGCGAGATGCGCGCTGCTTCGACTTCGGTTTCCGGAGCGGCGAGGGGGGATTGCGACATCCGTCTACGTTAGGCGACGTTGCTGGGCTTGGCTGTATTGGTGCGGGGCCGCTTGACAGGCATCCACAACGATAGGAAGCGCAAGCGAACGTCAGTGCGCCAGGGCAGGCACACTTCGGGGCCGGACCAGCAGCCAGAGCACCCCGATCGAAACCACCGCGGTTGAGGCCATCACAAAACCCATCGGGACGGCGGTGTCGATACCGAGGTAACCGACAAGCGGTGAGATCAGTCCGGCGAGGCCGAAGTTGGCAGCACCAAGCACCGACGCCGCGGTCGCAGCCTCCCGCCCGTGGTTCGCCAATGCGAGAACCTGGGCGCAGGGCAGGGAGAGTCCGCACGCGAAGATGAAGAACCAGAGTGGAATCAGGATGCCGACCAGCCCGACGTTCAACGAATCGAGCGTCATGATCGTCACAGAAGACAGCAGCAGGATGAGGGTGGACACGGCCAGGATCCACTGCGGACCGATCCGGCGGGTCACCCGCGAGGCGACCTGGACCCCCACCACAATGCCGACGGAGTTCACTGCGAAGAGGACGCCATATTCCTGGGCGCTGAGCCCGTACACATCCTGGAAGAGGAAAGAGGAGGCAGAGAGGTAGGAGAACAGTCCGGAGAAGGTCATCCCTCCGATCAACGCGACGCCGACGAAGATGCGGTCGGTGAAGAGCGCTTTATAACGCTGTCCCATCGTTGAGTGACCCGTGCTTCTTCGCTCGACCGGCAGGGTCTCCACAATAAGGAAGAGGGCGGCGAACAGGACGAGGATCCCGTAGGCGGCGAGGAAGTAGAAGATGCCGCGCCAGTCGAGGAAAAAGAGCAGCTGCGAGCCGATGACCGGGGCGGCGATCGGGGCTACCCCGCTGACGAGTGCCAGACGCGCGAGCATCCGCACCAGGGGCTGGCCACCGAACAGGTCACGCACCATGGCGATGGCCACAACGCTACCCGCGGCGGTGCCGACACCCTGCAGAACGCGGAAGAGTGCGAGGACGGTGATGTCCGGGGCGAGGGCGACGCCGAAGCTGGCGAGGATGTGGATGCTTGTGGCGATGATCAGCGGCAGGCGACGACCGACCTTGTCGCTCCAGGGCCCAACCACCAATTGGCCGAGGGCGAAGCCGATGGTGGTGGCCGTGAGGGTGAGTTGGATGATGGACGCTGTGACGTTCATCTCACGCTGCAGTACGGGGAATGCGGGAAGGTACAGGTCGATGGTGAACGGGCCGAGGGCCGTCAGCATGCCGAGCACAACGATGTAGACAAGCTTTTGGCGGCGGGTCAGCGAATCCCCGGGGTGCACAATCGTGGACACTAAGAACAAATTCCTTGCAGAGAAGTGGACGTGGCAGAGCGCCCTGTGACCGAACCCGGCAGGCGGACGGCGAGAAAGCCACCGCATAACCTTTGACGGCGACTGGTGTCCAAGCCTATCGGCCGGTGCCGCTCGCCGCTACGAGAAGCTGGACGGGTCGGCGAGCACACTCTCGAAGGCGAGTTCCGCCGCACCGATAACAAGGATGTTCAGCCCAAGTTCGGCGCGCGTGATCTTCACACTGTCGCGTGAGGACGGCAGCGATTGTGCCGCAACGTCACTGTCCAGTCGCTCCGGGGCCACCGCATACAGCGAGCCGAGGAATCCGCCGAGCACAATCAGCTCAGGGTTGAGTGTGTTCACCACGTTGCGCAACGTGATGGCGAGGGTGTCCAGTTGGCGTTCGATCTCGCTGCGGACGCTGGGCGAATCGGAGCGCAGCAGCGCCGCCTCCAAATCCTCCGCATCCGCATCAGTGAGCCCCACGGCGTCGAGCAGGGTGGAGCGGCGCACCTCGGTCTCGAGGCATCCGGTCGCACCGCAGTGGCACTGTTGCCCGCCGGAGTTCACCAGGGTGTGGCCGAATTCTCCCGCGTAGCCGGATACCCCGCGCAGTGGCTGGCCGTTGACGATGGCTCCCCCACCGATACCGCTCGCTCCCCCGTTGAGGTAGATCATGTCGGTGAGACCGCGGCCGGCGCCGAAAATGCTTTCCGCAAGCGTTCCGAGGCGGGCATCGTTCGCGGCAACCACGGAGAATCCCGTGGCTTC
>Ga0247735_1000318_pt1 | contig 19874 bp, 14 predicted proteins | sample UWRJL178409R2_FD_180934 | JGI IMG/M metagenome (GOLD analysis project Ga0247735, IMG submission 180934) | Plant litter microbial communities from Arlington Agricultural Research Station in Wisconsin, United States - UWRJ-L178-409R-2 | ecosystem: Environmental > Terrestrial > Plant litter >... | reverse complement strand
CGACGTGCGCGGCTTTGTGGCGGCGACACGGACTTTCCTGGGCAATCCGAACGCGTTGACCGGGACCGTTGCCTTTGCCGATCGGTCGGTGGGCAATCTTGCCCGGCCCTATTCCCCCGATGGCGACGTAGGCCGGCCCAATGGGCCGCTCTCGCGCCGGGTCACACAATTCAATCCCTTCTCCACGGGGCTCCAATCGGCGCTGGTGGCGAGCAATCTCGGGCAGCACCTGGCGTTCGTGACGGGCGCGAGCCCGACGGATACGCCGCAGCGCTGCACCTTCCTTCCCGATGCGGCGGTGGGGCAGAACCGGCTGCAGAATGGCTTGCAGATCTTTCCAGGATCGGTGCCGATCTATCGCGGCAGCGTGCTGGTAGGGGCGATCGGCGTGTCGGGCGACGGGATCGACCAGGATGACATGATCAGCTTCCTGGGATTGCACAATGGCGGACTCCGCGTGGGGAGCATCGGCAACGCGCCGGTGGCAATGCGCGCGGACCAGGTGGTGGTCGCCCCTGCGAACGTGCGGCTGCGCTACATCAACTGCCCGTTCGCGCCGTTCCTCGACAGCGCGGCGCAGAATGTCTGCGCGGGGCTTTAGGCGTGATACCGCTCCTGCCTCCCCTGCTCGCACTGGCACAGGCCGCGGCCGCCCCGCGTGAACAGGTGCAGGAAGCCCCACGCAGGGAGGAGGCCTCGCCGGTAGAGACAATCGAAGGTCGCCGCCGGCCCGGCTATGAGAAGCCCCTCCCCGACCCGGTCACGCAGAACAATATCGGCGCGGTGCGCCCGCCGCCGCCCGAGGCGTTTCCGACCGATCAGATCCCGGTGCCCGACCGCTGGCGGCTGATCCAGTCGCTGGGGCTGGTGAAGGAGCGCTGGTTCGACCCGTACAACCAGAACACGCTGAAGGGCGACCGGCCGATCGATCCGCACAAGGTGCCATGGCTGCCGACCCACGGCGAGGACTGGTTCTTCGCCGCGAGTGCCGTCAGCGACACCGTGCTGGAGCCGCGCACCTTCCCCATTTCCGTCGGCGTGCAGACGACCGAGCGGCCGAAGAGCCTCGATATCTTCGGCAAGGACGCGAGCTACGTCTTCTCGCAGACCTTCATCATCGGCGCGTCGCTGTTCAAGGGATCGACCGCGTTCAAGCCGCCCGAGATCGAATATCGCGTCGCCCTCGCCTTCAACATCAACCATGTGAACGTGCCCGAACGCCGCGTGCTGTTCGTCGCGCCTAGCAAGCCCAGCCGCCGCACCGACAGTTTCATCGGCGTGCAGGAGTTGTTCGTCGACTATCACCTTCGCAACACCTCTGATCGTTACGACTTCGAGTCGATCCGCGTCGGAATACAGCCGTTTCAAAGCGACTTCCGTGGGTTTCTGTTCAACGATCAGCAACTCGGCGTGCGCTTCTTCGGCAACCGGGACAACAACCGCGTCCAGTTCAACCTCGCGGCCTTCTGGCGGCTGGAGAAGGGCACGAATTCGGGCCTGAACAGCGTGGTGGAGCGGCCGCGCGACGATTTCGTGTTCATCGGCAATGTCTACCGCCAGGACTTCCTGATCCCCGGCCTGACCAGCCAGGTCACCGCCGTCTACAATCGCAACCGAGAGGCAGGCCGGATCGAGGTGGACAATAACGGCTTTCCGGTCCGCCCCGCCTTGCTCGGCGACCTGCGCGGGCGGGACTATGACGTGGTCTATCTCGGCTATAATGCCGACGGGCGGATCGGGCGGCTGAACCTGACCGCATCACTCTATGGCGCGCTTGGGCAGGACCGGAACAGCTTCTTCACCAGCCGGCCGGCGCAGATCCGGGCATATTTCGGCGCGGCGGAGCTGAGTTACGACAAGGACTGGATGCGCCTCCGGCTTTCCGGCCTCTATGCCAGCGGCGACAAGCACCCGTACGACAATGTCGAGAACGGGTTCGATGCGATCTTCGAGAACCCGATCTTTGCCGGCGCCGATACGAGCTACTGGATCCGCCAGACCATCCCCTTTGCTGGCGGCGGGCGGGCGGTGGCGATCAGCGGGCGCAACGGCATCCTCAACTCGCTGCGCTCCTCCAAGGAACAGGGCCAGTCCAACTTCAACAATCCGGGGACGGCGCTGATCGGTGTCGGCGGGGATTTCGACATCACGCCCACCACCCGCCTGTCGACCAATGTGAACCATCTTTGGTTCGCCGACACCGCGGTACTGCAGACGCTGCGCAATGAGGGGAGCATCCCGAAGGATATCGGCTGGGACTTGTCCGCTGCGGCGATCTGGCGGCCCAAGGCGACGCAGAATATCGTGGCACGACTATCGGCGGCGGTGCTCGCGCCGGGCAAGGGGTTTCGCGACCTGTTCGCCAACAAGGCGCAGGACCGGGCTTATTACTCGATCCTCGCCAATGTGATCCTGAGCTACTGATGCGGTGGCTCCTACTCCTCTTTGCGATGGCGCTGGTGCCGGCGGCGATGCTGCGCGCGAGCGACGAGGAGAAGCCGGTCGCGCGGACCTATGCGCCGATGCTGACGGCGCCGATGAGCCAGACGCCGGAGCAGGTTTCCGCCAAGTCGGAGGGCTGCACCTCCTGCCATACCCGCACCGATGAGCCGTCGATGCATGCGAGCTCGGCGGTCCAGCTCGGCTGCACCGATTGCCATGGCGGCAATGCAGCGATCCGGGGCAATCCTGATCTGGGCTTCAACGACCCCGACTATGTCGCGACGCGCGAGAAGGCGCATGTGCTGCCGCGCTATCCGCATAGCTGGAACTATCCGGACTCGGCCAATCCCAAGGGGAGCTACACGCTGCTGAACAAGGAGGCGCCCGACTATATCCGCTTCGTGAACCCGGGCGATTACCGGGTGGTGCGCAACTCTTGCGGGGCCTGCCATCTCGAGGTGATCGAGGCAGCGGAGCGGTCGCTGATGGCGTCGGGGGCGATGCTGTGGGGCGGGGCTGCGTATAATAACGGCATCGTGCCCTTCAAGAACTACGTGTTCGGCGAGGCCTATACCGACAAGGGCGAGCCGGCGAAGATCGTCTCGCCGGGATCGCCGCCGGGCACGGTGACCGAAGCGCAGGCGAAGCGCGGGGCGCTGGCGGCGATGTATCCGCTGCCGACCTGGCAGGTGACGCCACCGGGCGACGTCTTCCGCGTATTCGAGCGCGGCGGGCGCAACGTGAGCACCCAGTTCGCCGAGGTGGGGCTGCCCAATCCTACAGGGTCGATCCAGCGGCTGGAGGAGCCGGGGCGGCCCGACCTGAAGCAATCGAACCGCGGGCCGGCCACGGGGCTGCGTGTCGCCATCCCGGTGCTCAACATCCACAAGACCCGGCTCAACGATCCGCTGATGTGGTTCATGGGGACCAACGAGCAGCCCGGCGACTATCGCGGATCGGGCTGCACCGGCTGCCACGTGATCTACGCCAACGATCGCGAGCCGCGGCACAGCCTGATCTATGCCGAGTTCGGCCGCGACGGGCAGAGCGCGACGGTCGACCCGACCATTGCCGCCGAGGCCGCGCCCGTCGCAGGAGACGGCCATGGCGCCCTCCGGAAGCCAGGAGAAACTTTCGAGATCTTTGAAAGCACCTGGACCAGGGCTCCCGGGCAACGCGCCGAACACACGGGCATGGAATTCAAGACGGTGACGGTGGAGAAGGAAAGCGGGCACCCGATCCGCCACGCCTTCACCCGCGCCATCCCCACGGCGCAGTGCATGAGCTGCCACATGCACCAGCCCAACATCTTCCTGAACTCCTACCTCGGCTACACGATGTGGGATTATGAATCCGATGCGCCGTCGATGTGGCCGAAGGAGCAGAAATACCCGACCGCCGCCGAGGTGCGCGCGAGCAATGATCGCAACCCCGAGGCAGCCGCCGCACTGGGCAAATGGAGCGACCCGGATTTCCTGCGCAACGTGTACGATCTCAACCCGGGGCTGAAGGACACCCAGTTCGCCGATTATCACGGTCATGGCTGGAACTTCCGCGGGGTGTTCAAGCGCGATCGCGAGGGCAATCTGCTTGATGCCGAGGGCAAGATCGTGTGGCCCGACGATCCCGAGAAATGGCGGAAGAAGGGCGAAGGCGCCTTCGTGCCGCCGGGCACCAACCCGGGAAAGGCGGTGCACCTGATGGATATTCACGCCGAGAAGGGCCTGCAATGCGCCGACTGCCATTTCTCGCAGGACAGCCACGGCAATGGGCTGATCTATGGCGAGGTAGCCAATGCGGTCGAGATCGGCTGCAAGGACTGCCACGGGACCGCCGATGATTATCCGACACTCCGGACTTCCGGTCCCGCGGCAAGGCCACAGGGTAACGACCTGTCGATATTGCGGAATCCCGACGGGCAGCGTCGCTTCGAATGGATCGGCAAGCCGCTCGGGCCGAGAGTGCTGATCCAGCGATCGATCGTCGATCCGAAGCGCAGTTGGGAGGTCCGGCTGGTCAAGGACAGCGTCGATCCTGCGAGCAGCCATTTCAACGCAAAGGCCGCGCGCGCGAAACTGATGAGCCGATACGGCGGGGAGGACGGGAAATTCTCCTTCGGGCCGGGCATTTCCGTTATCGACCGGGCCCACGGTGAGGACAAGGTCACCTGCTACACCTGCCACCTCAGCTGGACGACGAGCTGTGGCGGGTGCCATTTGCCGATCGAGGCGAACTGGAAGAGCAGCACGCATCATTTCAAGGGCGAAGAGACGCGCAACTTCGCGACCTATAATCCGCAGGTGGCGCGGGACGACATGTTCCAGCTCGGGCGGGGCATGACGACCAAGGGCAATGTCGTGACGCCGGTGCGCAGCACCTCGGCGCTGGTGCTGTCCTCCACCAACGTCAATCGCGAGCGCATCTATATCCAGCAGCCGCCGATCAGCGCGATCGGCTTTTCCAGCCAGGCCTTTGCCCCGCATTTCCCGCATACGGTGCGGACGACCGAAACCAAGACCTGCACCGACTGCCATTTGTCGGCGAAGGACGACAATAACGCGATCATGGCGCAGCTGCTGCTGCTCGGCACCAACACCGTCAATTTCGTCGGGCTGAACGCCTGGACCGGGCTCGATCGCGGGTTCGAGGCCGTGCGCGTCACCGAGTGGGAAGAGCCGCAGGCGGTGATCGGCTCCTATCTGCAGCGCTATGCCTATCCCGATTACTGGCGGATGCATGTCGAGGGTAACAAGCGCGAGCTGAAGAACTGGGTTCGGGGCAAGACCTTCGACCGCAAATTCTCGGGCGAGACCCGGCCGAAGGAGGAGTTCCGCAACGTAGTGCAGGGCACGTCCGACCGGGTCGGCTGCCTGCAGTTGCGCGGCGAATATATGTATGTGGCGGAGGGGCGCGGCGGCTTCCGGGTCTATGACGTCGCGTCGATCGCGAACAAGGGATACTCCGACCCGATCGTCTTGGCGCCCTTCTCCAAGCTCGGGCAGAATACGCGCGTCGCATCGAAGAACGCGACCTGCATGGCGCTGCCGACCGGCCAGCCGATCAACCCGCAGCGCAACACGCCCGCTATGCGCGAGATGAACCAGGAACAGGCGTTCCTGCCGATCTACAGCTATGCCGCGGTCACTGACGCGGTCGAGGGGCTGATCCTCGTCAACATCGAGACCATGGCTGACGGCGAATTCCGCAACAATTTCCTGAAGCGCGCGGCGACCTGGAACGAGGGCGGCGTGCTGACGGGGGCGCGGCACATCGTGCTGGCTGGGTCGGTTGCGTATATCACCGCGGATGCGGGGCTGGTGGTGGTCGACATGGCCGATCCGCTCCATCCGCGCCTCGCCGCCGTCCGGCCGCTCCGCGACGCGCGGGCAAGCGCGATCCAGTTCCGCTATCTCTGGGTGACCGATGCCGAGGGCGTGAAGCTGTTCGACGTGACCAGGCTGCTCGATCCGGTCGCGGTGCCGTCCGGCACGATCCCGCTGGCCGATGCGCGGCGGCTCTATGTCGCGCGGACCTATGCCTATGTCGCGGCGGGTGCCGAGGGGCTGGTGATCGCCAATGTGACCAACCCGACGCGGCCGGTTCTCTACCAGAAGGTCAATTTCGACGGGCAGCTCAACGATGCGCAGGACGTGATCCTGGGCAGCACCAATGCCTCGCTGTTCGCCTATGTCGCCGACGGGCGGAACGGGCTCAAGGTGCTGCAACTCACCTCGCCCGACAGCCAGCGCAATTTCTACGGCTTCTCGCCGGCGCCGATGCCCGAGCTGATCGCCTGGGCGAGGACACCCTCCCCTGCGCTTGCCCTTTCGAAAGGGCTCGACCGCGACCGGGCGGTGGACGAGACGGGCGGGCAGATTGCGGTGTTCGGGCGGCTCGGCTCGCGACCCTTCACCCGGCCGGAAATGGAGAAGCTGTTCCTGACCAGCAAGGGCGTGCCGTGGAAGGTCAGCGATACGGCGGACATGAAGGACTGGCGCCCGCCGATGCTCGCGCCGAGGCGGTAAAAGTCCAACAAAAACCCGATTTTTCGCTTCGTTTTTTTCTTCCGCTGTTATGTTGGATTTTTAGCGGAGTTTTTTCGCTTGGTATCAGTGTGTTGAGAGGGATTTCCCTGTTACCGAATAACAGCGGAAAAACGCGTCGGAACAGCGGAAAAACGACGTGAATTTACCGCTGATCAACGGGGAAAAGCTTCCACCGTTCAAACAACAATGAGAAGGAGCGTGCCAGCAGCCGAAGGCCCTGCCCGGCCGTTATGGATCACGATTCACGCTGCGGTTGAATCAACCGTTTGTACCGGCGCATTGCTTCAACGGTCACCGGGCGCTTGTACCGGTCCCTCCCGCAGCTTAGCGTAGGCGCATGTCCGACACCGGTGCAGCGCCGCAGTCACGTTTCTTCACGCATGCCGTGATCGAAGACTTCCTGGAGCCCGGTTTAGTCCAGCGCCTGCTCGACCATGTCGAGTCCAGCCGGGACCGGTTCACGCCCACGACCGTGCGCCAGGCGGACGGAACGCGCGTCGACCCCGCCTCGCGCATCTCGCTGGGGTTGGACGACCTGGGCGCCTGCCTGGAGCCGCTGGAGTCCCGGCTGAACGCCATCGAGCCCGCGTTACGCGCAAGGATCGGCATGGGCGCGTATGACTTTCAGGACATCGAGCTGCAAATCGCGGCGCATAACGATGGCGGATTTTTCTGTCGTCACAGCGACAGCTACAAAGGCTGGGGCATCGATAGGGTGATCAGCGGCGTCTATTATTTCCACCGCCAGCCCCAGAGCTTCAGCGGAGGCGCGCTCCGGCTCTACCCCTTGACCGGCGCAGGCCATGTCGACATCGCGCCAGCGCATAACAGCCTGGTCGTGTTTCCGTCCTTCGTGCAGCACGAAGTGATGCCGGTCGCTTGCCCGTCACGCGACTTCTTGGATTCGCGTTTTGCAGTCAATTGCTGGTTCCGCAAGGCGCCGAAACCGCCGATCTGACGAGCAAGCAAGAGCGCTACCTACGGTGCGCAGACGCCCGCGCCGTTGCAGTTAACGGTGCTGGGGCATGAAACCTGCACGATGCAATCGCCAGGCGACACACACGCGCAACTCGCCGCCTGAGCCGCTGTCGGCACCACGATCATGGCCACGATGGGTACTGCGACCGCGCCCTTGCCCAGCGCCTTGACCAGGTCGCGGCGGCTACGGTGCGCCGGCGCCACCACCTGCTGCTGCAACAGATCGCAGCGCGACAGCATATCCAAGGCGCGCCAGACCGAATCTTCGGTGACAAGGTCGCCCGGCATCTGATCTCGCAGCTTCGCAACAAGGCCCGCCACGCTACGGGTGCCATCACAGGCGCGCCAGACCGCGGCCGCAAAGGGATTGAGGGTGATCGCCTCGTCCTTGTTCAGGTCGTAGACCAGCACTTCGCTGTCCATGTCCCGCACGACCAGCTCGTCGGCACGCGCACTAGGTCTGATCTCTGAAGCCATGGCAAAAATACCCCCGTTTCAGAGTAAAGATGCAGTAACGGCACAGAAAAAGCAAATGCCCGCATGAAAACAATCGTTGAAGCTCGCATCAATCTGTATCACGGCCTTGCGATGCAGCCCGAAAACAGCATTTCAGCCGAAATGGCGCGGTTGCACTGGGTCGGTGACGTCGTCTTTGGCGGCTATGGCGCACGCATCGGTGTACGCTTCACCGATCGCAACCTGGGCGCACAGCTTGCGCTACGTCCCTCTCCGGGCACGCGCCTGGCGGCGCCCGGCAGGGTCGATCGCATGCTGTCGGTCTTCCGCAGCAACGGCCGTTACTGGATCTATGCCGATGATGAGATGAAGTGCCAGCCGGCGTTGCGTGCCGATCTGCTGGACGCCTTCGACACCCATTTGCGCGCCGCCTTCGCGGAATTCTCCCGCAAGAAGCTTTTCGTGCATGGCGGCGTAGTCGGATGGAAGGGCGAGGCAATCATCTTTCCCGGCAAATCGCTGGCGGGCAAGACCACGTTGATCGCCGAACTTGTGAAAGCCGGTGCCACCTATTTCTCCGACGAATATGCCGTGCTGGACGACAAGGGCCGGGTGCATCCCTTCGCCAAGCCGCTTTCGCTCCGCGAGACCCGAGCATCACGCCAGCGTGAAACGCCGGTGGAAGCCCTGGGCGGCGTCGCGGCACGCAAGCCGCTGCCGGTGGGGCTGGTGATTATGACCAAGTATCGCGACGGCGCGCGCTGGAAGCCCAAGACCCTCGCGCCGGGCGCGGGCGCATTGGAAATGATGGCCAACACCATCGCGGCCCGACGCTGGCCCGTACTGGCCATATCGGTAATCGGTGCGATCGTGGACAAGGCGCCTGTTATCCGCTCCGACCGTGGGGACGCGCGCCAACTTGTGGGCAAGATCCTGGCTGCTCTGGAAGGTCCGGCGACCCATGCATCACGCTCCCCCGTCTAACGCCACCCTGGTTGCGCGCATCCTGACCGGCTCCTGGCGCACGTCGCCTCCGCCTATCGACCTGACGCCAGCGGAGATCGCCCTTGTGACGCCGCTGCTCACCTTGTCCGGCGGCACGGGGCTGGGCTGGTGGCGGGTAAAGGATACTCTTCTTGCGCCCCATGCCGAAACCCTGCGCGGATCGGCGCACTTGCTCGCGCTGGACGACACCATGAGGCAGGCGGCGCTCTCAGAGCTCTGCGCCTTACTGAACGGCGCCGGCGTTACGCCACTGCTCTTCAAGGGTTGGGCGGCGGGCCGTAGCTATCCGCAGGGCTGGCTGCGACCCTATGGCGATTTCGACGTGCTGGTGCGCGGCGACGACGTCGCGACGGCTCGCGCCGCGCTGACCGCCGCTGCCACATCGTCCGTCGGCGGCAATGATTTCGCGCTGCCGCTTGGACCACGCCGCCACTGCAGCGTCGACCTGCATGATCGGCTGGATGCCTTCTATGCTGCGGATGTCGGGACGCTGTTCGCCCGCGCCCGCGCCGTGACCCTGCCTGGCGGTACCTTGCTGGTGCCGTCACCCGAGGATCACCTGCGACTATGCGCCCTTCACATGTTCCGTCACGGCGGATGGCGACCGCTATGGCTGTGCGATATCGCGGCCATGAGCGAAGCCGCGGACGCGGCGTTCGACTGGGATATCTGTCTGAGCGATCGGCCCGCCACTGCTGACTGGACAGCCACCGCCGTCATGCTGGCGCACCGGCTGCTCGGCGCGCGCAGCGACCACCTGCCGGCGCGCATACGCCATCAATGTGTGCCCGACTGGCTGGAAGCCACGGTGCTTCGGCACTGGAAGTACCCGCATGGAGGGCACTTCATGCCGCCCGGCCCGCTTAGCCTGCGCGATCCCACCGCAAGCCTGAAGCGGCGCTGGCCCGACCCCATCAGGGCGACGTTATGGCGCGGCGGCCTCCCCATGCCCGGCCCACGACTGCACTGGCAGGTCGCGCATTGCGCCATGACGATCGCACGAGGCCTGACCCGCCGAGTCAGGCGGTCTTGATCCCGTCCTTCATGCTGCCGACCACGGCGCGCTTGACCAAAGCGCGAATGGCCGCCGCGCCCTGCGCCGCCAGGCTGCCGATATGGCCGTCGGGCGTGACCAGTACGGCGCAGGGCGTGCCCCAGCAATCATAGGCTTGTGCCACTTCGCCCCGGACCTGCAGCAGGCCGTAATGCTCCACCGCCGCTACGCCGTCGCTTACGCGCACGATCTCCAGCAGGTCGGCATGGTTCCTCTGCCAACGGTCGACTTCGTCGGCCATCGCCGCGCAGGGCGGGCAATCAGGCTTTGTGAAGAACAGGATCACCGGGCGGCGCGGTGCCAGCAACTGCTCCAGCGTGACGAAGTCACCCCGGGTATCGCTGAGGCCGAAGGACGGCGCCAGCGAGCCCTCTGGCAGGCCACGGCTTGCCTTGGGCAGTGCCTGTGCCGTCGCACCGGGCGCAGAGCCAGTCTCCACCCGTGCCAGCCGGTGCAGGATCGTCAGTTGCGCCATCGCGATCAGGAGCAGCAGCAGAAGCGCCACCACTGCGCCCGCGCCCGCCAGCGCCGCCAGCGGCGTGACGCCGAACAGCTCATCCAGCCGCCAGGTGGCGGCAGCAGCCGGCCCCGCCGCCACGACCAGCAGCGCCAACCCCGTCAGCGCGGCGTTGCGCACCAGGGTCAGCGGACCGATCGGTGCGGAGTCGATTTGACCGAAACAGTTGCAAACGGGGTGACGGCCCTGGGACAGGTTGACCAGGATCATGCCCGTAAACAGCACCAAAAGCGCCGATGCCGCCAACCCGCCCGCGAACGCGGCGGGCGGGGCGATCAGCGCGGTGGCCACCACCAGCTCGACGACGGGCAAGGCCATCGCCGTGAACGTCAGGATGCGGCGACCGACCCCGAACCCCGCCAGCATCTCCCGCGTCTTGTCGGTGTTCGCGAGCTTGGCCAGGCCCGCCACGGCAAAGACCGGAGCCAGGACCAGGCGGGCCAGCAGGGATGCAATCAGCAATGTCATGTTCTCGCCCCCACCGCGTCACCAAAGCCAGTCATGAAAAGTTCATTGGGGTATATCGGCGAAACATACGAAGATTAGCCAGCTCGACGGAGCGGGCGATCGCACGACGAGCCACTGCCCGAAATTCTACACAGGTCATCGGTAAACGGCTTCAAGTGCCGCAGCGGCGCGCGCCGGGGAGAATTCACGCGCGATGCGCGAGGCCCCTTCCAGCGCCGCTCGTTCGCGGAACGCGGTATCGTGCAACGCTTCAATCACGGTCGTCGCCAGATCGCCGCTGCCCCGAAACGTCCGACCCAATTCCCATTCGACCAGGCGCGGGGCAAGATTGATCTTCTCGTTGACGATACAGGGAAGGCCGACCGCTAGCGCCTCGATCAAGGTCCGGCCGAAGCTTTCGTACAGCGACGGCAAGACGTAGAGATCGGCGTCCCGAAATCGTTCGGCGCGCGTCTGCTCGTCGGCCCATCCGACAAACGTGATCGACTGCTCGCATGGGTCCGCTGCCTGGGCACGCCGCATCAGGGCGGCACGGTAATCGACCGCGCCGTCGCCCGCGATCGTCAGCCGGGCATCCGGGATCGCATGCCTGATCGCCGGCCATGCGTCGATCAACGCTTCGAGGTTCTTGATCGGATGAAGGCGCGACAATGCCAGGACCCTGGCCTGACAGGGTCCGCTGGGCCGCACGAAAGGTTCGGACGCGCAGACGGCCGGCGCAAGCACGGTGAAACGATCGGTTGCATGCCCAAGCACCAAGCCTGCTTCCCGCGCTTCTTCGTCTGAATCGACCAGCACGGCATGCGCCCTGTCCAGCACGGGTCGATCGATCAAGGCGATCCATGCGCGTTTGAGAAGAGGCGATCGATGTCTGATCGCCCCGCGCGCCATCATGCCGCTCAGGACGACCACGACCTTGCTTCGCGCGGCGACGGCATGGCGCGCTAGCGGCGAAGTAAACATGTTCATCAAGCTGGCGACATGCACGACATCGAACGTGCCGCCATGCTTCGAGAGCCAGCGCCATGCAGCGAACGAGATATCGAGGCGTCGGAGGGAACGCGGCATACGCACGATCGTATCGCAGGCGGACATCCGTACGAACTCGGCAAGCCGGTCGTCGGGCAGATCGAGTGTGAGGATCGTGACTTTATGCCCCGCCGCCAACAGCGCGCGCGTGTTGATGGCGCAATTATGCGCCATGCCGCCCTGCTGCAGATCCACGCCGGCGATGACGTAGAGTATGTTCTTTGTCCTGGATGTGCCGGGCGCCTCGTTCGAGATCATGCCGAACGTCCATCGACCATCTGCCGGATCAGCGGCTGCGTGTTCTCGTCGAATTTCGCGAGCACGACATGCTGTTGCACCGCGTCGAAATGGCTGACCATTTCCCCGTTCCAGCGATGAAGCGCGTAGCCGGGCGGGTCGGCGTTCACCATCGGGCGATCGTCGGGTTGGTCGGGGTCGATCGGGTTGAGATCGAGCGACAGTTCCGCCGCGGTGGCGGGGCAGATCGTTACCGTGATGCCCCTCCATGACGCGACGATCGGGCGGTGGAGGTGGCCGCACCAGATGGCGCGGATCTGGCGGTGGCCGGCGATCGCGTCAGTGAAGCGCGCGATCCAGGGCTGGTCGGGGCCGGGGTCCATCCAGGCGATGCCGACATCGAGCGGCGGGTGGTGCATGACGATGACCGTGGGCGTGTCGCGCTGCTCGGCGAGACGCGCCTTGAGCCAGGCCGAGCGAATCTCGCAAAAGCCGCCGCCGTGGCGTCCGGTCTCGAGCGTATCGAGCACGATGATGCGCAGCCCGTCCAGCGCGATGCAATATTGCGCGAAGCCCGAGGGCATCGGGACCTGCGGGAAATAGCGGGCGAACAGGTCGCGGTCGTCATGGTTGCCGAGGCAGGGATAGACCGGGAACGGGCAGGCCCGCAGCGCCTCGGCGACGCGAGCATAGCTGTCGGCATCGCCCCGGTCGGTGAGATCGCCAGTCGCGAGCATCAGGTCGGGCCGGTTGCGGCCTTCGGTCAGTTCGGCGAGCACGAGATCGAGGCGCCCCCGGTTGGTCTCGTCCGGATTGCCGGGATCGAAACCGAGATGCACATCAGTGATCTGCGCGATCAGCATGATCCCCCTTCCCGTTCATTATGGCGACCTTGTTGCAGGTACGGCGATCGGCAGCGAGCGGATGCGTGCCCGGGTGTTCGACGGCATCCAGGGCGCGCCGGCATCGGCGTGATAGCTGTGGCACATGGCGCAGCCCGACGGCACCTTAGCCGTGGCGCTCTCGCCAGCATGGCAGGTGCGGCAGGTTTTGATGCCCGGCAGGATCAGGTCGTCGGCCGAGCTGGATTGCCGGGCGCTATGGCAGCTCTCGCACTTTTCGGTGCGGTGCGCGGCATGATCGAACCAGCCATGCATCATGTAGCGCATCGGCTGATGCACCGGCAGCACCGTCCAGTCGGCCGCCCCGCCCCCCTCGCCCACGCCTATTCCCGGCGGAGTGACGACATGGCAATCGAAACAGGCGCCGTTCTTCGTGAACACCGCCCTGATCGCGGCATCGGCATTGCTCGGCCGGCCGCCCGGGCCGAAATACGCATGATAGACCTGGCCCGGGGCATAGACGCCGGGGCGGCGGCGATCGCCCGGCCCCGGCCCGCTTGGCGGGTTCGACCGGTAGGTCGCGCGCAGATCGGCGATCATCTGGGGGACGTCGCCGTGGCGCAAGGTGCGTACCGTACCGCCGATCCGGTCGAAGCCGAGGCTGTGGCACATCTGGCAATTCTGCTCCATTCGCACGGGCAGGAAACGGACGCCGTCCGCGCTCGGCTTGTGGCAATCGACACAGACCAGCGCGTCGCCGAAGCCGTTCCGGGCCTTCATCGTCTGCGCCATTCGGGCGACGCCGCCGCGCGTATCGAGGTGGAGCCTGTGGGGGAATTTCAGGCCATTGTGCTCGGTCGGCAGGCGATCGAGCGATGCGCGGGCGAGCACCGGCGTGTCGCCCGGCACGGTCGCGATCAGCGGCCGGAATTGCGGATGGCTGGCACCGAAATCGCCGGCATTGCCGAGCTTCGTGTCCGCCAGACGAGCCTTCAGCGAGCCATGGCAATCGGCGCAGAATGCCTGGGGCGTCGGTGGCATCGGCCCCGCGCCTTCATGCTCGGTATGGCAATCAACACAGGCGCCGGCGCCGGGCTTGCCGAAGGTCTGCGCGACCTTGGCCAGCATCCGCCCGGTGAAATCGGGCGCGGCGCGGGCGCCGGCGAGGCGCACGGGCGGCGCGTGATCGTGCACGTCTTTGTGGCAGGCCTTGCAGCTGTCGTCGCGGACCGAGACGAACGCCTTGACGTGGCAGGCCTCGCACTTCCCTTCCAGTGCGTGGTGCGCCTGGCTGAGCGGGCCGCTCGACCAGCGATGATCGGCCTTCAGCGCATAGATGCTGCGCGTGTCGTCGCGGTCGCGGTGAAGGTAGCTCCAGACCGGCCAGGCGAGGAAGCCCAGCAGCACCGCCGCGACCAGCAGCCAGGCCGTCAGGCGCTTGCCCGGGAGCAGGCCCTTGAGCGAGTAAGCGGTCGCTTCCTCGCGTTCCGCCGCGGTGTCGGAGATAGCGCCGACCCGCGCGACGGTGAGGATGATCTGCCCATCCGCATCGCGAGTCACGGTGATGCGGTGGCCGCCAAAACCCAGCTCGGCGCCTTTGGCCGCGTCGATCTCGCCGCGCTTCACGGTGCGGCCGTCAATCTCGAAGCCGAGCGTCCCGAGCGCGACGATGACGATGCGCCGGTCGTCATGGCGCTCGATCCGGGCGTGGCGTGGATCGACGGCTAGATCGGGCAGCGCGATGTCATTCTCGGCGCCGCGGCCGATCGTCACGGCATCTCTGTCGATCTTGGTCGTGCGGATGATCTCGCGGTGGTCTGCGGTGAAGCTGATCTGGCGGAGGAGGAAGGTCACGCCGCCGTCACCAGTAGAAGAACACGCTGACGATATGCGCGGTAAGCGCGGCGATCAGCGCGAAGGTGAAGGGCACATGCACGTAGAGCCAGATCTCCAGCATCGCCTTGAGCCGCAGATGCCGCCGGAGCTGCGCGAGCATCGCCAGCTTGCGCTCGAGCAGGGCGTCGACGCGTTCGAGCGGATCGTCGCCGATATCGGGGCGCGAGCCGGTGCGTTCGCGAATAGTGTCGAAGGTGCGCAAGGTCGCGCAGCGCGGGTAGCGGCCCGACAGGCGCGCGATCAGGCCGCCCCCGAACGGGTCCTGCTCCAGCGAATGGCGGACCAGTTCGGCCTGGCGCTGGGTAAGCGGCTGGGCGGCATCATGGAGCTGACGGTCGATCGCGCGCAGCGCGTCGAGCATCTGCGTTTGAGTCATCTCCTCGCGATTGGTGCCGAGATAGCCCGGGATCGCGGCATAGACGGTGATGCCGTAAAGGCCCGAGAAGATGACCAGCATCATCAGCGCATAAGCGAGGGTGTGGACGTTCCAGCCAAACTGGAAGCCGGTGTGCAGGGTCGCGATGACGATCAGGCTGAGGCCGAGATAGACATGCGCGCTGGTCCAGGCCTTCAATGACCAGCGGCCGCGCGTCATGGCGCGTTTGCGGATCCCGAGCAGGCTGAGCCAGAGGATCAGCAGCACGCCGATCGTGCCGAGCGTATAGCCATAAGGCGAGCCGCCATTGGGGCGGGGTGTCACGTCGATCAGGGCATAGCCGAGGATCGCGATCAGGCTGATGACCAGCGCGATCTTGAGCCAGCGGAAGCTTTTGTGGCGGAGGAATCCCTCGTGCAGCGCGACCTTGCCCGGGCGCGGCACTCCACGGGAGGCGCGGCTGGCTATGACTGCGTTCCCTGTTCGAGCCGCGCCACGTCGAGGAATTCCTCGGGCGCGACACGGATCGCGGCGCCGGTCGGGCAGGCACGGACACAGGCCGGGCCACCATCGATGCCCGAGCACATGTCGCACTTGATGGCTTTTTTGGGTTTCTCGACGCCGGGTTTGGCGTGTTTGTACCGCCATGTCTTGGTGGGCTCGCCCGGGCCGGGGCCGATGCCGAGGAACATCCAGCTGAGCAGGCCCGGCTTTTTCGGCGGCACGCTGTCCATCCGGATGACGCCATAGGGGCAGTTGCGCTGACAATTGCCGCAGCCGATGCAGGTATCGTCGATCACCACCTCGCCGTCCGGCCCGCGGTGAATCGCGTTGGGCGGGCAATCGGCCATGCAATGCGGGTGCTCGCAATGCCGGCAACTGGTCGGCACGTGGAGATGGGCATAGGTGCGCCCGGCCTCGCGATCGAGGCGGGACAGACCTTCATGGCTGTCGGCACAGGCCTTTTCGCAATTGTCGCAGCCGACGCAGAGCGTCTCGTCGATCAGCAGCACGTCGGTCGCTTCGCCGATGCCGTTTTCGACCAGGAAGGTCGCGGTCTGCGAATACATGTCGACCACGCCGGAGAAGCTGTCCTTGCGGCTTTCGACAAAGGCATTGATGTTCTGGCGCTGCGCCATGTCGGCGCGGGCCTTTTCCAGGAGGCGCGGCTTGGCCTCCATCAGCCGGCGGAAGGCGGCACCGGGGAGCTTGATCACTTCGGACTTGATCGCGGCCTTGACCGTTGCGGTGCGCTTGCCGCCGCCGATCAGCGCCATCTCGCCGACATAGGAACCAGCCGGGAGATAGGAGAGGAAGACGGGTTTGCCGCCGACATTCTTCTCGACGATCATGCTGCCGACGCGGATGACGAAGATGTCCTCGCCCGCCTCCCCTTCGGTGATGATCGGCTGGCCGGCGCGCACGGTCTGGATTTCCGAGGCGTCGAGCAGCTCGGCGATATCCGCAGAGGTGAGGCCCGAGCCGAACAGCTGGAGCAGCTGGCGCTCGACCGAGATGCGGGTGACTGCGCGTTTTGCCCCTGGGACCGAGGCCATCAGTTTCAGCGCGGCGGTGCGCGAGACCTCGACGGCGATCATGTCCGTGCCGGCGCGCACGGTGGCGCCGCGGCGGCGGCCGGAGATAAGGCCGACTTCGCCGAAGATCGAGCCCTGCTCGATGGGAACGGTGATTAAGGGATTGTCCTTGTCGACCTGGACGAGCGCGGTGCCCTGCGCGATCGCGAAGAGCGAGGAGCCGGGATCGGCGCGTTCGAAGATCACCTCGCCCGCCTTGTAGGAGCGCACTTCGGAATCGAGCATGAATTCGCGCATCTGCAGCGGCGACAGCTCGTTCAGGATCATGACATTGGCGCGGAGCATCTCGAGCCATTCGTCGACCGGGCGCTTCGCCTTGAAGCGGGCGAATTTGGCGGCGAGGATCGGTTCGTCGGCGGGCTTCAGGCTGGTATTGCCGTTGATGAACTCGACGACGTCGTAGCCCTGGTTCATGCAATGCTTGATCAGCGGATAGCCGGCGAGCGCGCCGATCACGAAGATGCCGGGCTTGGTCGATTCGAACACCGGCGAAAGCTTCGGAAAGGCCTCGCGGTCGGCGCTGCTGAATTCGATGCCGCAGCTTTCGACAAAGGCGCGGGGGGCTGCCGAGCCCGTGCGGGCGATGATCCGGTCGCAGCGGATCGTCTCCTGCCCGTCGCGGGTCTCGAGCACCAGCTCGCCGGGGCGGACCTCGGCAGGGGTGGTTTCCAGCCGGATCGAGACGCGGCCGGCATCCGCCGCTTCGTTGAGCAGTTTGACGTTGGCGGCCTTGGACCGGGCGAAATCGGCGGAGCGGTTAAGGATGGTGACGACGTTGCCCTGCGCCATATCCGCAGCGAGGCCGAGCGCGTTCTCGATGCCGGCATCGCCCGAGCCGATCACGGTGATGTGTTCGTCGACATACTCGCCGGGATCGTCGAGCTGATACTGGACATGCGGCAGGGTCGATCCGGTGCAGCGCATCAGATTGGGATTGCCCTGCGTGCCGATCGCCAGCACCACCGTCTCCGCGTTGATGGTCGATCCATCGGTCAGCGCGATGCGGAAATCGCCGCGCTCGCCCTCGATCGCCTTCACCTCGCTGCGGTAGCGGACATTGATGCCATGGCTCGCGGCGAGCTTGTCCCAGGTACCGAGGATGACCTCGCGCTTGCCCGCGTCGAACTCCATGTCGGAGCGGAGCACGAGCTGGCTGGGCGTCGCCATGACGTGCTTGCCCTTCTGGTATTTGAAAATCGTGTCCGACAGATGGTCGGTCTTTTCGAGGAGCACATGGTTGAGCTTGAGTTGTGCGGCGCGCGCGGCGGCGCTTAGCCCCGCGGGACCCGAGCCGATGATCGCGATGCGGACCCGGTCCGTCACGCCTGTCCCCTATACCCCGCGCCGACGATGCCGCCCGTTCAGGATTGCATTTGCCGCCGGCCGGTACACACTAGCATCATGGGCGTGGGGCGCCAGCCTCAACAAGGTAACGTCAAAGGACAGCGATGGAACCGGCCAAGCAAAAGTCGAGGACCGGACTGATCCTGCTGGTATTCGCGGGGGTGATTCTGGTCGCTGCGATAGGCTGGTCGGTGTTGGGCAGCGGCGGCGCGGAGAAAAAAGACCCTTCTTCCGTGGCTTCACCAGTGCCAGGCGCGCCGCCAACACTTGCCGCGATCGAGGAACGGACACGAACAACGCCAAATGATCCCGATGCGTGGCTCGCGCTCGGCCAGGCGCAGACCGATGTCGGCCGCCATGCCGAGGCAGCGCGCGCGTACGAGCGTGGGACTCAGGTCGGCGCCGGGCGCGCCGATCTCTGGTCGGCGCTGGGCGAGGCACGGGTGATGGCCAGCGCCGACAGCCCGATGCCGGCGCCAGCGCTCGCCGCCTTCCGGAAGGCAGTGGCGATCGACCCGAAGGACCCGCGTGCGCGCTATTTCCTGGCGGTGGCGCGCGACCTGGCGGGCGATCACAAGGGCGCGATCACCGACTGGTTCGCGCTGCTGCAGGATACGCCGCCCGGCGCGCCGTGGGAACGCGACCTGCGCCGGACGATCGAGCAGGTCGGCAAGATCAACGGGATCGAGGTGGCCGAGCGGCTGGCCGCGGTGAAGCAGCCGGCGCCGCACCCGCTGGTGCCGGCGGCGATCCCTGGGCCGAACGCGGAGCAGATGCGCGCCGCCGCGGCGCTGCCGCCGCACGAGCAGAATGCAATGGTGCAGAACATGGTCGCGGGACTGGAGGCGAAGCTCCAGGCCAATCCGGGCAATGTCGACGGGTGGATCATGCTGATGCGCAGCCGGATGACCCTGGGCGAGCCCGGCAAGGCGAGCGCGGCGCTGAAGGCCGCGGTGGCGGCCAATCCCGGGGCGGAAGCCCGGTTACAGACCGAGGCGAAGGCGCTCGGGGTACCATGACGATTCACCGCAGGATGGTGCTGGCCGGAGCCCTTGCCTTCACGGTGTTCGGCCTGGCGAGTCATGCGGCAGGCTTGCGCGAGCCCGAGGCCCGGGCGGAATTCCTGAAGATCCTGGGCATGTTCAATAGTGGCGATATCGACGGCTTCCTCGCCTATGGGCCGCCAGAGCTGGCGATCGACAAAGTCGTCGTCGATTCGGCCGACCTTCCCGCCTTCTTCGCGTCCCGGCGCGCGATGGAGGGCAAGCCGGACGAAAAACCCGGTTGGCTTGATCGCGATCTGTGGCGCCTGAAGAGCGACAAGGGAGAGATCATCTACGGCGCGATGACCCGGCGATCGGTATGGCGCGACGCATGGTGCGAACCCACCTCCCCGGCCGAAATCTGTTTCGCAGCTGGATATTTCCTGCGCTTCGAGCACTGGAGCGTCCATTTCAAGGACGGGCGTATTATTGCGATCCGCCAGTCGACGCAGTGAGCTTCAGAGAGCGCTACTTCTCCGTGGCCGAGAAAACCCCGTCCCACGTCTCGCCCGGCGGGTTAACGGCGAAATGGGCGATGCGCTCGCG
>Ga0247735_1000316_pt1 | contig 19925 bp, 20 predicted proteins | sample UWRJL178409R2_FD_180934 | JGI IMG/M metagenome (GOLD analysis project Ga0247735, IMG submission 180934) | Plant litter microbial communities from Arlington Agricultural Research Station in Wisconsin, United States - UWRJ-L178-409R-2 | ecosystem: Environmental > Terrestrial > Plant litter >... | reverse complement strand
AATTTCCGAGGGCTGGACTGGGGTTGATCTGCTGCACCAACCAGAACGATGAGGGATGTGCAGAAAAGCATTTCCACAATTCCACGCGCGCCATCATCTGTGAGTTCAGTTAGCAGATGGGTACCTATACTCTTTACATTCAGAAAGCTTACTCATGGTGTAGACTCGTCCAAATGGATCGCAGTTCGTGACACTGTATCCCTTTCGAGTCCCGACCGAGATACACCTTATCAAAGAGGTTAGACAACCTTTACAGAATGAATGAAATGAAATACGAGAAGTCTTGGTTGAAATTTGTGAAAAGCAGGTTGGAATTCGCTTTCTCTGCCATCGTGGTCGTTGTACAGGTACAACCGTGCAACGGCAGACAGATGTTTGGACTACCATGTCGCTGACTAAGCATTCCCTGTTTAGGCTGGCTGCCTTAGGTGCAGTTCCATCACAGCTCTTCCCGCAATTTTCACCTCAAAGAATCCTCGATCCTCATAACACCAGTCTGTAATGGAAATTGACGAGGAAGAGCTGACAGAAACTGTCGACTATCAAGACTCCAACGAGTTCGAGCTCGAGAAAATCGAGACAGCTTATCATGTTTATCAAGATCTCTGGACCAAATTCTATGACTGGGATGAGGACTTCTGTCGTCAGACTATTGGTAGTCTTTCAACTTCTGATTTTGGCTGGGGTGATCTGCCAGATGACAATCATGATGGACGGACCCACAGTAGGCAGGACGACTTCAGCGAGTGGTTTGTAATCGAAGACTTGGATCAATCGCGAGCCTCATACATCAGGGTTTGCACAAAGACCATTCTCCCAGACCAGAAGAAATTCCAACAATATGATAAATACACTTCCTGTACACCGACATCGCTGAATTTTTCTGGCCCAAAAAATCCTCTTTGGGCTGCCGCCTTTCTTCCTTTCGCTGATAATCCCATGTTCCCTGTTAAGAGCTATCTGAAAAATTTCCGTACTTTCGGATGGCAGATAGACCACCCCGATCCAGACCGTAAGTTCTCATCAAAATTTCGGCGAGATATTCAACTAATCGACTTTCTTTTAGATGAGCTCATACATCTGGAAGCTGCTAGACGACTTCATTACACTTATGAGTTCACTTACTCTGACATTGATAAACTCCAAATTTTCCCTGTCTCACTTCGCCTTAATCATAGACGTGGGCTAATTAGCAGCACGTCTCAAAGGTTAGCAAAGCTATGAACATATACCATACAGCATTGATTTCGGCCCAATTTAGAGACGTCCTCTCATGGCCAGAACCTCTTATGGGTGGGCTGGAGTGGCTACCCTCAACATATGTGAACGAGGACGCGGCCCTCTATGAGGATATCGTCAAAGGCGATATTTTATTTTGCCACAATCTGGGTTGTATACGCTCCTGTTGTCGCATACATGGTAAGTTTTGCGCCTACAGTGCATAGTCTTCGTATTCAAACCCATCACTCCAAGGCCCGTCCCATCCATTCATACCACCGAAGCCATCAATAACAAACGCATCTCTTCTGGCCACTGCCGGTGAACCTTGCGGAAGGCATTGCTATAGATTGGCTGATCCTACAAGTGTAGATTTGGTAAGACTTAGTCGCGTAGAGCTTGTAGAACTGGTACCAAATCTCCCATGCAGGAAACCTCTCATTGGAATGAGAAGGATCTCTCCATTTTCAAGAGCGTCCTTACTTTGGACCCGGATGCTCTGCCGTGTGATCTAGCCATTGTTTGTCGGAAACGATGCATCGAGGTACGCATCTCCTTTCCCTCTGACAGACTCCTGTGAGCGACCATCATCGTAGATTTACTTACAGCGTCTGAAGTTGACCAAAGATGACTCGGTCGCGCCTATCCGCCCCCCTTCGCCGATAGAAATTACTTTTTGTAATTTAATAAGCTTGTATGACATCGTCTTTCTGTGCTGATGTTATTCATTTTATAGCAGAGACCGCAGAAACTGTCATACAAGAAGTCAGGCCTGATCAGTGCGTCCCCTAATCCCGCTTTATAGCCTTCTAATTAAAAATTCAACTCAGAGTCTTCGAGTCCTGCTATCACATTGGCCCATGCAACAAGTATTCCAACTGTCAATGCTTCATAAAGAAGACGCGGTGTCAGCGAACTTGTCGCTGTCCGAAAACGTGTCAGCCGATCGATCCGTTTATGATGCAGAGAATACTGTCCTGACTCTACGGTTAGGCCAGATAAGATTCGAAGGATGTAACTGTCAGGGGTCTCAACCGTGCGAGGAGAAAGAAGAGAGTGACTGCCCCTGCCGAGTTCTACAACGTGAATGCGACCCTGAGTTGTGTTTGAGCTGCGATGCAAGATGCTCAAAAGGAATGTCTTATTCAGTCTTCTGCGATAAGACTATGATTCTCTGAACTGACACAAATCCAATAGGTCCCAGAAGCAAGTGCCAGAATACAACACTGCAGAGAGGACAGTGCTCAGTGTGTTTATTCTAATTATACAAACGTGGCGACCGACACCGACTGTTATCTTCTCTATTTAGGCCATCCGAGTTTCGAAATCCAAGTATGGTCTAGGTGCATACGCTGCTACAGATATTCCAGCTGGACGATGTATTGGAGGTTTGTCTTTCACTAATCACTCCGACACCCTTCTGAAGTACGAGCGTTGTGAACAGAGTACGTGGGCGAGCGAATCAGCATCAATGACATTGGACCGTTGGTTCTGTACTGAATTCCATCTACTCGATCATTGGAGACTTCTCATTGATGAACTTCTAGGGTTCAGAAATTCACCAAAATCAATTACTCATTCTCATTGACCAAACGTCTCACATTGGACTCGCTTACAGTGGGCAACGAAACTAGGTATCTAAATCATGACAAGCTGGCAAACTGTCGGGCGCTGTGTAAGCGACTTTTCATCTCTCTGATTGAACAATACCGAATTCCAGATAAAGGCCCTCTAGTGAACGGTGTACCAAAGATTGGAATTTATACTAGTAGGTTGCCCTGTTTACGGTTTACGAAGCCTAAAGTCACTAACGACGGCACTAGTGCAAAATATCAAGCAAGACCAGGAGTTACTTCTTGACTATGGCGAAGGTTACTGGAATAACTAGAACTAAATATTGTATGAATCATTGGAAAACACTATCAGCAACGGATGTGAATCCATTAACCCCTATGGACTTTACTGGGTGCCTTTATATATGTGAGGAAAGTGAAGTGTGAACTTATGTGCGGGAGAAGCTCGCCGCTTTTTCACTGCTTTCGTAGCTTTGAATCTCAGCATAAGATATGATGAGTTGCTAGCACAAGTAGGCGTGTGGCAGTGGATGCGCACAAATGTATCAATTCAACGCCCATCAATGATTTAAAGCCATAAGTATCACCACTGGAATAACCTCCATGCAACTAGGTCCAGATGCAGTGGTCCAATTTATATATATGGCAGACTTTTCCAACCAGGGTCCAGGTGGCTCCAGGCGATTACCAAAAATAGATATTATTGCCATATTGGCCCTGCCCCAATCTGCCCCAAACATGGACCGACTGTCATTTATAGGTTGATTCTGCAATACATGCCTAAGACTTTACCTACGACATCATAATTCGTTTCTTAGTAATTAAAGACTCCGCATGGCACTTCATCTCAAATTCTCACATCTTTTCTATGGAACTTAAGCAGCGAGGCAAGCTGGTGGCAACAGCGTGCTGTCAACGAAGTCCGCTGCGCCAACACCCAGACCTCGGCTAGCAAATGCCTTCCAGATGAGACAAGCATTTGCGCTCTGGTATCTATTGGCGTCAGCCTGTAGCCATGCATCTCGCGCATTCACCACTAATAGAAGTTTAGGTAATTAGCATGGAGTCAACGGATGATATCCCCCACGATCAACTTACTTGTTGGATTGCACGGTTGAATAGCAAGAGCATCAAGGAATAGGTGGAGAAATACCACATTTCCCTCTGAGCCATTCGGATCCGTTCGCGCTGTGGCAGACCAGCCATGGGCGCCGACGAGATTGGCGTAAACGTTGTGAAGCATGTTCGCCCATACCTCTCCAATAGCTAGGTAGGGTAGATGACGACATCTATATAAGTTGAAGTTGATGGCTTCATGAAGAGTTACTTACCGTGAACTTCCGTTCTTGTTTTGAGGTCGGAGTAGCGGAGAGGGTTGATGGATCTGAGTCGACCAGAAACATTAGTTATGCGGAATTGAGAGGACGGAAGTAGCTTACGCGTCTGTAGAATAAGGGTGTGTGCGGATTCCAGCAGGTCTGTCGGTCACATATTGCCCCATGACAAAGTCTGGTACAGCGCTGGAGGTCTTCTCACTCCAACTTCGACAGAATTCTCGTGAACATCTAAGCATGAGAGCTGGAATATAATCGACTCACTCAGCCATTGCATCAGACCAACCTTCTCCCATCCCACCGGCCTCCGTGGTCTGCAGGCATCGTCCTGTTCCGCCTCCAGTCATGCGGTTTGTGATACCATGGGTCATTTCATGGGTGACAATGTCGTTCTCAAGAGCTCCGTCACGTTGAGGCTTCGTGTATTACTTCAGAATAAATATAATAGACAATTTGTTCAACTCACTGTGGTCAGGTTCCAGAGATACATTCCTGGAAATTTATGAGTTGGAGGCTATTAGGGATTGAAGAAGGATGTTACTCATTCGCCCCGATTGTCCACTAAAAATAATATAAGTAACTGATGAAGGTTCAAAGTGTGAGTGCGCTTACTCGGCCGGAGTTGCGAAGTTTGCGTTATTAATGCCAGATGAATCCTGGACCGAGATTGTCACTTGATCGTTTTGGGCACCTCCTTTACCAAAGTTGTTGGCTTGAAAATTGAAAGTTGTCTGCAGAAGCGATAGAATTAGCAACAATGAATTTGGAAAGGTAGTTCATGATACCTCTGTGAATCCGTATCTACAAGACTTGTGTCAATGTGTAGGTTGATGAATTCAAGAGTTATATACCTGTAGGTCATGTCGTGGATAGTGTTCACCACATAGAAAGCGTTGACACGAGCGGCATCGACGTTGACCTGAGCAGTGGGAGCTAAAGATGCATCTTGTACGTAGATGAAATCAAGATTCTCCGAAGTGGAACTCGATGTTGCGGTTGTGGTCGTCTTATACGCAAGAGCGTTGTTTCCGCTGATCGAAAGGTTAGTGGGCACAGTATCTCACAGTTTGTTATAGCACCTACGAAGTTGTGCTGAGCAACGGGAGAGTCAAATCTCAGTCAATATGGCTGGTATTTGGACTGGCAGCTTACGTCGTGTTGGCAGTACCGGTGTTATGCCATCCCAATGGCGATGCTGTTAGGTCTTGAGGATCAACGAGGGTCTGGAAGCCTTCAAGGAGGATCTCTTTCTCCATCGGCAACACGAGGTACTGTCAAAGGAAGATTAGACATAGTCCGACGGAAGCATTCCCAATTCCAACTTTAGAACTGTCAAAGGTAAAGAACAAGAAATCGACATACGGAAGCCTTAGCAACAAAATCCGTTACTGAGACAAGGTCACCCGAATGAGCATCCACAAAGGCCTCAAACCATGTTCCGAGCGTATCATTTTCAACTTGGATGACATGGGTAAGGACAGCCGTCCCATCTGCCTTGGCAAAGTATTCCAGAGTTGGCGGGTGATTATTGTATTTTCCGTTCAATGCCGCCTCGGCGCGAGGTATCGCGTCAGAAATAGAGATGGAAGGGGTGGTCGGTGCAACAGACTCTATAAAACGTGTCAGGGATATATCGGGTTTAGAAGGTAAATTACTGACTGGGAGTCACAAGCGAAGAGCTGAACGAAATAACCTCGTGGTGAAGTCATTAAGTTATAGCCAAATTCAGTAAAAGAAAACAAATTATACTTTATTGTCCTTGTTGAACCCAACATTGGCGACGGCATTTGCATATGGAATGTTATTCTGAAAGGGTTGTTATCTCTTGATTTAATTGACGGTTTAGCGCAATACTAACATGCCTTTGAGTGAGGAATGCATGGTGAGATACCTCGCCCGAGAATCCAAATCGAAAAGCTATGCCGCTCGCATCTTTCGATAGCCGCGACCCCGCAAAGGCTATTGCTGCTTCTGACAGTTGGAACTTGGATTGCTTGGAATGGGGGTGGTCTATTCCAGTCTCAAATGTCTGGCTCGTATTCAGTTGAAATTACTATCAGTAAAAGGCACAAGGCAGACCTCGAAGATGCTTGGTGGATGGTATGCCTCAATGACAACCGAGCCCAGGTCAATCGAACGGCGGGTGGCAGAAGGCGTGCCGAAAGCCGAGGCTGTTGACGCAGCATAGACAACGGCTAGGAGGGTAGAAACAAAAAGCTTGTGGAAGTTGGCCATCGGGTTTTGCTGTGATATCAGGTCGTCTTGGAAGGTACTTATACCTTCCTTCGTGTGAAGGCCGTGGCAGCAACTTGCGGCGTACCATATGAAAACGATGAGGAGAATGCCAGCTGGCGAGAATTAGAGATCGCATGAGTTATTTCATGCAGCTTGATGCTGCATTGTCAAGGTCGAAGGAATTCTGTGCCATGCATCGCAAAGATTTGGACTCGGAGAAGGTTATTTTTAGGAGGTGTCATGCCAATCTTCATCAGCTGAGGGAGTCTGAAGATGCCACACGTCCGGTCCACCTGCAGAAAGAGGTTGTGAGCCTCGTGCTTTCCTAGAATACAAGATTGTCAGGATATCAGACCCCCTGAGTCGATGGGAACGGGTTACAGAGTTCGGTCGGGCAGCCCACTAGTATCACTCACAATTTACTATTGCAATATGACAAGTCATACAAGAACTTTGTGATAAGTACTGGCAACCCTCTCGGCTTCAGTTTGCTTGGGTGTCTCAAAGTTTCCTTGTTCAAGCTTAAAGTTGACGCCTGCGCATGCGCGATCAACTGGACGCCAAACCAAGCCAAACAGTTACCTCTTCACAACCACCAAGGCGCTTCAAGTTTTCATTCATTTTCTCGAGTAAGTATGCTCAGTGACGACACCTACCAAATTTTGGCGATTCTTCAAGATCGTGCTCGCACTTGCTAAACCTCGTGTTTCTCTGATAGCGCAGTCTACTTCAGCCGAGTCGCTATCATGTGTGTCACGACCCACAGCCCTCAGCGCTCATGAGCAGTGTCAGGCTTCGAGGATCAATAGAAGTGCGATATTCTCCGTTCGAAAGTAACTTTCGAGTTTCACGACTCGTTGGGCGCTCTTTGCGCCGGTGCAATTCAAAAATCCTGATTCCAGGTGTTGCTTTCCGTCGATCACCATGGGAGCTCAAGTTCAGGGGAGGTCGCAGGTGTATTTATTACCAGAGCATTTCTCAATCATTGTCAGTTATGGCGATGCCACGGGTGTCACGGGCGCCAGCGACTAATGATATATAACGCCCAACGCTTTCTAGTTCCACTCAACGGGCTGGTTCCCATTCACCCACCATCTCACTTTCGTTTCTTGTGGTCTAATTTTACAGTCAAGTGTCTTTCACTTCAATTTCTTAACGCTTGACTCCCTTTGAACTTCCAAAAATGAACTTTATGACTTCTTTCGCTTCTTTATTCATTGCTGTTCTTCTGGTTACTTCTGTCCAAGCCGCTCCATGGCCAGGTTACTCAAAACACTCCACCCACCGCTCAAGGCCTGTTGGTAAGCGACAGATCGAGACATACCACCCTAAGTCTACTTTCAAGGTGTGTGTGTTCGAAACTTCAATCACAAGAAGACCAATCCTTACCAAAAACGGCAGACTTTTGGTGCGACTGGTGCATCATTTGATGGTAGCCAGCTGTTGTCTAAAGCTTCGATCGACAACTCTGCCAGAACCTACTTCAAGTCTCTTGGATTTAATGGTGCCAATATCCACTTCAAATCTGGCTACACTTCGGGATCGACTCGCCACGCCTACGTGAAGCAGTCATACGTGAGCCATGACTGGGGTGAAATAGTGACCGAAATACTGATATAGTTGGCTTTTAGAATGATATCCCTTTCTCGAATGCTGTCGGCAATGTGGCTTTCCGAGACGACAAAGTTGTTTCGTACGCATCTTCCTTCATCGACCTTAAGAGTGGTATGTTATAGAATTTACCTCATCCTCCTCTCATTCACGTCATTCTTCAGCCAAAATTGCTCCTTCGGAGCCCACATTCCAATGGAAGGACGCTCTACCCACCCTTGAGAAAGAATTTGATGCCAAGCTTCCCGAGGATCGCGAGCCAACTCTCGAGTACCTGGTGAAGAGCGACGGATCTGTTGCCCTTACGCATGTATTACAGCTGCGAAACCCGGCAACAGGAGCAGCATACGAAGCATTTGTTTGCGCTCATTCCGGAGCACTGCTGTCTGTGACGGACTTCGTCGCACATGCTGCTGTGCGTTCGCTTGTTAGCTTGCAACCACACTGTTATTAACTTCTCTACAGTACTCTGCGGTCCCCATCGATAAAGCTAGCTTCCAGGATGGCATCGAAATAATTGAAGACCCACAAGACCTCACGTCGTCGCCTTTCGGCTGGCATAATGTATCAGGCCAAATCACGAATACCACAGCGTACGTCTGGGCTGCTTCTGAAAGTTGTGTCTATTTTGACATGGAGTTAAACAGTGGGAACAATGCCGTTGCTTTTATCCCCGAAGTAGACATGAAGCTGTCGGCCAATCTCACCTTCACGGACGTGTACAGCGACAAGATTGAACCAACAAATGCCACTAACCCTCAAGCTGCTATCAATAACGCGTTCTTTGTCGTCAACTCCGTCCACGATGTTGCATACCACTATGGGTTCACTGAAGAGGCCTTCAACTTTCAAGTCGACAATTTCGGCAAGGGCGGTCAAGGAGATGATCCCGTTCAGATCACCGTACACTCCTCTGAAGGCTTGAATAACGCGTACATGTCTACACTCCCTGAGTCTGTTTATAGTTCCTTATGATCAAATTGCGCGCTAACATTATCTGACTTCGTAGTGGTGAAGCCCCTAGTCTCGTCATGTTTCTATTTGATATCTCCAAGGTCTGTCAGCAGTAATACGCTACGATGCCATTCTGACGCCGATTGTCCATTTTAGCCTGGACGCGATGGTGCCATGTCCAATGATGTAGTCATTCACGAATTCACACACGGAATAACGAACAGGTTGACGGGTGGAGGCACTGCGCGTTGCTTGCAGACTACGGAGGCTGGTGGCATGGGTGAGGGGTGGAGTGATGCTGTTGCCAAGTTAGTTTTCTTTCACTTTCGACCGGATGATCCTGATCATGTTGTGACAGCTGGTTCCAACAGTCTTCTGAAGAAACAAGGGATATGACCATGGGCAGCTGGCTTGTGAACAGCACGCAAGGAATCCGCCGCTTCCCATACTCTGTCAATGCGTAAGCTACATTCAGCCTCCATTTGCTGGCTCAATATACAATGCCTATACTTATGCTTTCATCCAGGACGACGAACCCATTGAGGTATTCCAGCCTGAAGAAAGACTCCGAAGTCCATGGTTAGTTCATGCACTTCTGAAACCCCTTGTCCAAACCTTGAGTTCTTTCTCTGCAGATATCGGAGAGACTTGGGCGAACATGCTCCACAATGTCTATGCCAACCTCGTAGCAGAATTTGGGTTCTGCCCCAACAGATTCACAGACCCTAATGGCTCCTCGGGCAATGTTGTCTGGATGCGGCTCCTCATGGATTCCCTTGCTCTCCAGCCGTGCAACCCCACACGTAAGTGCATTTTCTGTCTTCTGTAGACGTTTGTTTTAATTATGTATCCATGTGCAGTGGTCGACTCGCGTGATGCATGGATTCAAGCCGACTTGAACCGTTACAATGGAACCCACAAGTGTACGATTTTCAAGGCCTTTGCCGGTCGAGGACTAGGGTCAAAAGCCGGGCCTACCTTCGATGACGATGAGACCGTACCGGAAGACTGCCAATAAGTTCTTTTTAAGCTACTTTTATTTCTAAGTTGATAGACAAGTGACGAGAGATTGGGATGGTCTTTGGGCAACGAATAGACTTTTGTTGCCACTCTAGATCTATGCCGTTTAACCTGGATATGCCAACGCACGCCCCGACAGAATCTAGATATCTAGTTGATTTGGTTTCCCTACTAGGCTGAGTCCCCTGAGTCCTCCACCGCTCCTCCATCCGAATGTTCTGAATAGGTCGAGTCGGATGCATCGTCATGAAAAGGTTGAAAGACAATAGGCGGGTCTGCACTGTCAGTGCTAGACTGAGTTGTACTCGCAAACTGAGGGAACTTATGTCCGTAGTTGAAGAACAACTCCTCGTTCGCCGAGATGCGTCGTGCTTTCATACATGAGTTTTGTATCGTGAAACTGCTAGACTAATGCCACCTACATGCATAGATACCAATCCGGTGTTCGCCATTAACGAGTTTCACTAATGAAAAATTAGTAACAGCCACTTGACGTAGGTTGATTTGCACCAACCCGTAGTCTCACAGTTAGCCTGAGGGCTGTGATTCATGTATCTGGTCTGATTCCCCGTGTATCCGCTGTCGATCGAGAACGTCGAGTTGAGCTCAAATAGATAGAAGCGATCCTTGTGGCTAGCCACCCAGCTACGTCAAAATTTGAGTACGGAAGTTAAAGGTTTCAAGGGATTGACTCACTCTCTAGACTGCGCAGTGGGTTCGTATATTAGCTCGCCAACATATTCTGGGAAGAACAAATCAGTTCGCTTGCGATTCAGTTCCCGTAGCCACAGACCTGCTATGAGATCGCCTCTGTCACAGTTCTCTAAAACAAACAGTCCAAGGCCCCATTGGCTTTCGCGAACTTCAGCTTTCTGGAGGCGTACTGAGGTGAGAGTAGATCACAATTTAAAGCCCTGGGCCGACCTTGGTATTGCCCCTCTGAAGACCAACGTTACGACATAGAGTAGATTCATGATCTAGAGATAGTTGAGCTCTTCTGCTGTACAGAATGCATTGCGCTTACTCCTAAAACTGCGTCAACGACCAGCCAGGGTTGATAACTCCGTATTCTGAGGACACACCTCGCTTCACACGGAAGGCACAGTCCTGGTACACATTCAACGTGCGCTTTAAAACAGGAGCACTTGTTCGTTCCGCAGACTTTACCGGCCTTGGCACAAGAGCAGCCTCTCCATCTCCTTGGACCTAAAATCATATATTTAAAGGGGTCTTCATATCGTAAAATTGGGCACCTTACAATTTTTGAAACATCTACACCTCGGGTCACAATACGATTTGTTCCCGGAGCAAGGACACCCAGAGCGGGCATCGCAAGGACCTTCGTGCTTACATGGAAGATTCCTAGAATAGGCTTACTCTTAACGAATTCTTGATTGAAAACATAACTTACGGTGTAAAAACCCTTGAGTTAAGCTCTAAAGTTTGTTCAGACCAAATTTTGCCATGACTTGGTAGAGAAAATAACTAACCAAAGGTCTTTAGTACTGAGCTCGAATTTGTTTTAGCCTTTTCTACAGCCTTGGGTTTGTGTAGTAAACAATGCCGATATACCTTTGCAATTTAGTGAGATTTGAATCGTTGCAATGGGATGTTTGGTCAAACTTACCTCTCGACAAGGCTTCCGACACACAATAGCCAGCTCACAAGGAGTCGAATCCGGAGCATAGTCCAGAATGGCGAAGAGTACGTCGAGGTCGCTTTGATTCCAAACTGTTCCCTGGTGAAAGAATGTTATTGTTAGCAGCGGTTGAGACAAGCGGCATATGACACACAAGTGCAGTTGAGAATGTCGAGGGCCGGAGAAAGCAGTATGAGCCGCAAGGTGTGGTGACCGATTCGGCGACCTTGTTGAGGGATATCCGAGACGGTACAGGGTTCGGCAGCGATGTTTCAACTGGCGGTATTGAATTAGCTTGGACTTTACAAGCTGAAGGGAGCCTTACGATGAGTACTGCAAAAACCTGTTACACAGTTAAGACTGTTACAAAAGGTAGATTGAAAGTATTCGAGTATGGCGGTTGGGCGGTTAGTTTCGTTGACAGGTGTATTTAGGATGGCTGGGGGACTATGCCGCTTGGGGAAATCTCTGTTAAAATTGAGCAGGGACAATGCCAGCTAGTGAATCAAGACATGCCGTTTCCGATGGAGGTTTCTCAGTATGCCAGTTGTAAACGGGAGAACACCACATCGATCAATCTCTTGGTATGAAAGACCGTGCTCGGTTAGTGATTTTTTCATCGTATCGGACGCCACAATTTCTGCTGCGAAAACCAGATTAGATACGGTACACCAGATAGAAATGGCGCCTACAGTCACTATCGGATTCTGATTGCCACCTAAAGTACTTGTACTCTTCGAGATACTTGGAGTACTCAAAAGCTGGGTCGTCCAAGAATGGGATGAATGGTAGGTAGTCGGGGTCATCGCCAACCATCAGATTTCTGGAAACGGGCGCACACGAGTCGTATGGCGGATATGGACGAAAGACTTTGCCGACAGCAATAGTTGTTGCCGGCAAGGAGGAGCTACTGGTTGATTCGCAGTCTTTTCCAAAGTCGGTTATTGTAAACATATTATCATTATTCTCGTTGTCGTGGGCAGCAGGATTGTAAACACCGCTCGATTGTTGAAGGGGAGGAAGGGGCCGAGGAGTTTGCCTGAGATTTTGGATAGCCTGAATACAATACTCTTCGGACCAGCTCGAGTATTCTAAATCTACCTGGCGGTAGATATTCTTGATTAGACCCACCACTCGGAGTTCAGTGCGTTCTGTCATATTAGGTGCATGAGACATGACTTTTTGAGAAAATGGTTGAAGCCAGTAATATTTAGCTCGACCCTAGAGACAATATCCTGCTGTCTTCAGAGGGGATTCAAAGTCGCCAAAGATCAAGCACCCTCGCGCACTGTCCGCTGCAGGAATAGGTTTCGGTAAAAGCAAAGTCAGAGTTGGCCACTCAGAATCAGTGCGGGTCCCGGGACCGCAAAGTTGGACGCGATTAGGTAAGCTGACTGGACGCGTCTATAGACGTCGAGCGACGTTATAAACTTTTTCCCCAACCACCATTATGTCCGGCAAATCTGGGAAGCCCGACTATTCTGGCTATAACTATGGGGCTATCTCATCGTTGGTGCTGACAACGGACAGGTCAGCGCTGCCACGGCGCGACAAGGAACCAGATGGCGCCCCCGTGTCTCTTGCTGGACGAATCGACCCCAAGGATATGGGCTCTAGAGTCGTTCGACAGGCACCAAAAGACCTCGACAAAAAGAAGAAGAAGGCAGTCGAAAAGTCGGACCCCTCAGAAAAAGCTGCTGCTAAGCGGAAAGCCGACTTAACTGGATTTGGATACGCCGACATTATCGAGGCTACACAGGACGTTGAAGGACTAACTTACCGACCACGGACGGCCGAAACGCGAGAAGTCTACGAGCTTATTCTCTCTGCTGTGCACACTGCAGTTGGAGATCAGGCACAGGACATTGTTCGAAGCGCTGCCGACGCTGTTCTGGAGACGCTGAAAAATGAAGGCATGAAGGATTTTGACAAGAAAAAGGAGATTGGAGAGGTCATTGGCGATATCTCCAACGAACAATTCTCTCAGCTCGTCAGCCTTTCAAAAAAGCTTACTGACTACAACGCTGATGACGAAGACACCGTTGATCCTGACGCTGAGCGCAAGGAGGCCGAGATTGACGAGGAAGGTGGCGTTGCAGTGGTCTTTGATGAGGAGGAGCAAGAGGAAGAGGATGATGAGGGCTACGAAATTAAAGAGGACAGCGATGATGATGACGAAGAGGAGGAGAGGGAGGAAGACGCCATCATGGAAGGTGATACTCATGAGGAGGATTTGGTCATCGGCGGCGAGGCTTCACAGCGAAACAAGACAAAAGGAGAGAAGGACATAGTCTCTCCTCACTCCATCGACGGCTTCTGGGTACAGCGTCAGATCTCCGAAGTCTACCCCGACCCTGTCACCGCCGCGGACAAGGCCTCCTCCGTTCTCACCATCCTAGGCTCCGAATCTGGCGCTCGCGACTGTGAAAATCAGCTCATGGAACTCTTTGACTACGAGAGCTTTCACATTACCGCTAAATTCCTCAAAAATCGCGAAGTTATTGTCTGGTGCACGAAACTCATGCGCAGTGACGCCGATGAACGGGTAAACGTAGAAGTGGCTATGCGAGAGAAGGGCCTGGGATGGATTTTGCGCGAACTGGCTGGCGATCGACAAGGAAAAGGAGCGAAAGCAGAGGCGATGGATGTTGATGAAGCTAAGCCAGCTGCGGTTCCGAAGACTGCTACCCTTGCTCCGGGATCCACTGTCCAACCAAAACGAACCGTTGATCTCGAAAGCATGGCCTTCTCTCAAGGTGGCCATCTGATGTCTAACAAGAAATGCAAACTACCAGACGGCTCATTCAAGCGTGCAAAGAAAGGTTACGAAGAAATCCATGTGCCTGCACCGAAGAAGCAGCCAGTGGTACCGGGAGAGATAGTCAGCGTCAAGGCTCTTCCTTCCTGGGCTCAAAAGGCTTTCCCTGGTGTCGAGAATCTGAACCGTGTTCAAAGCAAGCTATTCCCCATCGCTTTTGGAACTGACGAACCAATCCTTCTTTGTGCCCCAACTGGTGCTGGCAAGGTACGCTTTGCGCCTTTCTTGGAGAGGCCCAGACCTGACTTGATTTCAGACAAACGTAGCGATGCTTACCATCCTCAATGAACTCTCGAAGCACTACGATGAGGCCACACAAACGTTCGATCTGGACGCTTTTAAGATCATCTACGTCGCCCCGATGAAAGCACTCGTACAGGAAATGGTCGGCAACTTCAGTCATCGGCTCAAGGAATTCGGTATAAAGGTTGGCGAACTTACTGGAGACTCACAAATGACGAAGCAACAAATCTCCGAGGCTCAAGTCATTGTCACAACACCAGAGAAATGGGACGTTATCACTCGCAAGCAGACGGATACGAGCTATACAAATCTAGTTCGACTTCTCATCATCGACGAAATCCATCTATTGCACGACGAGCGCGGGCCTGTGCTGGAGAGCGTAGTTTCGAGGACGATACGGAGGATGGAGCAGACTGGGGAATACGTCAGGTTAGTTGGGCTTTCGGCCACGCTCCCGAACTACCAAGATGTGGCAACATTCCTTCGAGTGGATGAGAAGAAAAGCCTGTTCTATTTCGACGCGTCATACCGACCTTGCGGTCTCCAGCAGCAGTTCATTGGAATTACGGAGAAGAAGGCTATCAAGCGCTATCAGGTTATGAACGAGGTCTGCTACGAAAAAGTTCTTGACCAGGCTGGCAAAAACCAAACACTCGTATTTGTGCACTCGCGGAAGGAGACAGCGAAGACGGCTAAATTCCTACGGGATATGGCTGTTGAGAAGGAGACGATCACCCAGTTTGTCCGGCCTGATGGCGCAACTCGCGAGATTCTGACAGAAGAGGCGGCGAACGTCAAAGATGGCAACCTACGGGACCTCCTACCATTTGGTTTCGCTATCCATCACGCTGGTATGTCGCGAGAGGACCGTGGTCTTGTTGAAGAACTATTCGCGGATGGTTCTATCCAAGTTCTTGTCTGCACGGCGACTCTCGCTTGGGGAGTTAATCTTCCTGCACATACCGTCATTATCAAGGGCACTCAGATCTACAACCCCGAGAAAGGCCGCTGGGTCGAACTCTCTTCACAAGACATGCTTCAAATGCTTGGTCGCGCTGGTCGACCGCAATTCGATACTTTCGGAGAAGGAATAATCATCACCAATCACTCCGAACTCCAGTACTATCTCAGCTTGCTCAACCAGCAACTGCCAATTGAGTCGCAGTTTGTCTCGAAATTGGCCGATAATTTGAATGCGGAGATCGTGGCAGGCACGGTTAGGAACAGGGACGAGGCCGTACAATGGCTGGGATACACATATCTGTAAATTGCCTTTCTGCCTTTGGTACGATTCATGCTGACACAAAATGCTACAGATACGTTCGTATGCTGAAGTCGCCTGCGCTCTATGGTGTCGGGGCTGACTATCAGGAGGATGACGAGGGCTTGATCCAGAAACGTGCAGACATTGCTCATTCTGCTGCTGTCCTCCTGGAGAAATGTCAACTCATCAAGTACGAACGCTCAACCGGACGCTTTACCAGCACAGAGCTTGGCAGAATCGCTTCACATTACTATGTGACGTATAACTCCATGATGGTCTACAACCAGCATCTTAGGCCTACGATGTCGACTCTGGAGCTCTTCAGAGTCTTTGCCCTTTCGAACGAGTTCAAACTCCTTCCGGTGCGTAATACAGTCGCGCATCAGGCTTATGTACCCTAATTGTTTTGCTCATTCAGGTCCGCCAAGAAGAGAAGCTAGAGCTAGCGAAATTGCTCGAACGGGTGCCTATTCCCGTCAAGGAGAGCGTCGAGGAACCTGCTGCCAAGATTAACGTATTGCTACAGGCCTATATCTCGCAACTAAAGCTTGATGGTAATTAACTCGCTCTTGCTATTGACGTCGGTCTAATGATCCTCTAGGCTTCGTCCTTGTCGCGGATATGGTTTTTGTACAGCAATCTGCTGGCCGGTCAGTATTCACTTGTGTTTCTTGCTAACGATTAAATTGACACACTTTTCTAGAATTCTTCGTGCAATGTTTGAGATCTGCTTGAAGCGTGGTTGGGCGGTTCCAGCAAAAGCGGCTCTAGACATGTGCAAGATGGTTGAGAAACGAATGTATGTGGGCTCGCCTGTTCTAAATCCGGATAATTGATGATATTGATATGTTGCTTAGGTGGGGTTCCATGACACCACTACGACAATTCAAGGGTGTTCCTACGGAAGTTATCAGGAAAGCGGAAGGGAAGCAATTTGTAAGTGCGCATGGAATGCTCAACAATAGTATGACTAACTCTTTTGACCAGCCTTGGTATCGTTACTTCGATTTGACCCCGCCGGAGATCGGCGAACTCATCGGCATCCCCAATGCTGGTAGATTGGTCCATCGCCTTGTCCATAACTTCCCAAAGCTCCAGTCAGTCTAGCATTGTATTGGTCGCATGCACATACACTAATCTTCTTTTTTTTTTAGGTTGCAGGCACAGGTCCAACCCATTACACGCTCTTTGCTTCGCATTGATCTTTCTATCGTCCCTGACTTCCGGTGGGACGAGAAGACTCACAGTGGCGCAGAGACATTTATCATCCTTGTGGAAGATGTTGACGGCGAAGTTATTCTCTTCCACGACAGCTTTATTCTGCGGCAACGATATGCCGAGGACGAGCACAACGTCACCTTGACTGTTCCTATGTTCGAGCCCGTCCCTCCAAACTACTACATCTCTGTCATCTCGGACCGCTGGCTTCATGCGGAAACTCGCCTACCCATCTCCTTCAAGCACCTCATCCTCCCAAAAAAGTTCCCGAAACCCACTCCTCTTCTCGATCTGCAATCCCTTCCACTCTCCGCCCTTCACAACAAGGAATTTGAGGCCATATACGCCAACTCAATACAGACGTTCAACAAAATTCAGACGCAAGTCTTCCAGGCGTTATATACTTCGGATGAAAATGTCTTTATCGGCGCCCCCACTGGAAGCGGCAAGACTATCTGTGCCGAATTTGCCTTGTTGAGGTTATGGAGCAAGCGGGAGCAACCGCGCGCTGTTTGTATCGAACCCTACCAGGAGATGGTTGACCTGCGTGTCAAAGAATGGCAGGCGAAATTTGCGAACCTGCAAGGTGGCAAAGAAATCGTCAGTTTAACTGGGGAAACCAGTGCAGATCTCAGGCTGCTCGAGAAGGGTGATGTTATCGTTTGCACGCCAACCCAAGTACGTGCGCATTCGTGTTCTCAAGGGCTACATACTGACTGATTTCTAGTGGGACGTGGTTTCCCGTAGATGGAGACAACGGAAAAACGTGCAAAATTTGGGACTACTGATAGCAGATGAAGTTCAAATGGTTGGTGGTGAAGTTGGGCCAACGTACGAGGTCATTATCTCTCGTACCCGATACGTCGAAAGGCAGACTGGCAACAAGACCCGCATTGTTGCATGTGGTGTCTCATTAGCTAATGCCGAAGACCTTGGCAAATGGATGGGCGCCTCAGAACATACCATTTTCAACTTTTCTCCTAGGTAAATGACATCCATCCATCGTTATTGCGTTGTTCCTGACTTTGACTAATAGTGCGCGACCGCTTGACATGGCCATCCATATCCAGTCATTCACTATTCCCCACTTCCCCTCCTTGATGATTGCTATGTCCAAGCCGGCTTACCTCGCCATCCGAGAATACTCACCTTCGAAGCCAGTCATCATCTTTGTTCCTTCCAGAAGACAATGTCGCCTGACTGTCGATGACATCCTCACACATTGCTCAGCCGACGAAAAACCTGATCTTTTCCTGAACATTGAGCTCGAGAATCTGCAGCCCCACTTGGATCATATCAACGATAAAGGCCTGGCGGAGACCCTCAAGCACGGTATCGGTTACTATCACGAAGCCCTGGACAAACAGGACAAGCGGATCGTTCAACGATTGTTTGAGTCAGGTGCCATCCAGGTTCTCGTTGCGTCCAAGGTACGTCCCAAGTGGCTGATTAAATCCTTTAAACCCTGAATATACTTCTTAGGATACGGCTTGGAGCCTACCCGTCGCGAGCTATATGGTCATCATTATGGGAGTCCAATTCTACGAAGGCAAGGAGCATCGCTATATCGACTACCCTGTCATGGATGTACTGCAAATGATGGGCAAAGCATGTCGACCATTGGAGGACGAGAACAGCCGCTGCGTGCTCATGTGCCAACAGACACGCAAGGACTTCTATAAAAAGTTCTTATCGGAGGGCCTCCCTATCGAGTCACATCTCCCAACGCACCTTCTTCACGACTATTTCCTTGCTGAGATTGCCGTTAAAACCATTGAAAATAAGCAGGATGCCATGGTACCATATTCGTTTATATTCTCGCGTTCCACTCTGACCTTTGCCCTATAGGACGTGCTCACATGGACCTACTTCTACAAACGAATGCTCGAGAATCCAAATTACTACAACCTTCATAACACCAGTCACCAACATGTTTCTGATCACTTGTCCGAGTTGGTTGAAAACACGCTCAATGATCTGGTGAACTCAAAGTGCATACTGATAGGTATGTCTGTTGTATCTTATCCTCAAATGAATTGATACTAAGCTCTGAATTAGAGGATGAAATGGACGTATCGGCGTTGAACTTGGGTATGATCGCGGCCTATTACAACATTTCTTGTGAGTTCATATTTGTGGATGGGGAATACCGCTGACCTTCTCTACAGATGTCACTGTGGAAGTCTACACGCTCTCGCTGAAGGAACGAACGAAACTCAAGGGGCTTCTTGAAGTTGTCTCATCCTCTGCTGAATTCGAAACTATTCCTATCCGCCGGCACGAAGATACTCTCCTCCGACGCATCTACGACCGTGTTCCCGTTAAGCTTGATCGAGCTGATTTCGAAGCCCCTCATTTCAAGACCTTCCTCCTCCTTCAGGCTCATTTCTCGCGACTCCAACTTCCTCCTGATCTCGCCGCAGACCAGGTCCTTGTGTTGGAGAAGGTGTTGAATCTCCTGTCGGCATGCGTGGATGTCATGTCATCCAATGCCTGGCTCAATGCACTTGGCGCCATGGACTTGTCACAAATGTGTGTGCAAGGTATGTGGGAGACGGATTCGCCACTCAAACAGATTCCACACTTTGAAGCCGACGTAAGCATACCCTGTGTAAATTGACACTGATTAACACTAACCTTTTGGCAGGTCATCAAACGGTGTAAAGATGCGGAGATAGAATCTGTGTACGATGTAATGGAGATGGAGGACGATCAACGCAGCAAGTTACTGCAAATGACACCAGCTCAGATGTGTGTATTTCATCAGTTTTCGCAGTTTCTTCGCTGATAAACTCCT
>Ga0247735_1000315_pt1 | contig 19957 bp, 17 predicted proteins | sample UWRJL178409R2_FD_180934 | JGI IMG/M metagenome (GOLD analysis project Ga0247735, IMG submission 180934) | Plant litter microbial communities from Arlington Agricultural Research Station in Wisconsin, United States - UWRJ-L178-409R-2 | ecosystem: Environmental > Terrestrial > Plant litter >... | reverse complement strand
TGAAGAGTCGTTCCTCGTCAACAAAACCACCCCCGTACTGTTCTGCGCAGCAGTCGTCAACTTCGGTGTGCGCGAACTGCTCGACGCGCTGGTCGACTTCGCCCCGTTCGCCGAAGCGCGCGTTGATGTCGACGGTAACCACAAAGCCGTCAACTCGGACTTTTCCGGGTTCGTTTTCAAGGTGCAGTCGGGAATGAACGCCAACCATCGCGACCACGTCGCCTTTGTGCGGGTGTGCTCTGGCCTCTTCACCCGCGGCATGATCGCCACCCACTCGGCGACCGGTCGCCCGTTTGCCACCAAGTACGCCCAGCAGTTGTTCGGCCGTGAGGGATCCACCGTCGAGGTAGCCTGGCCGGGAGACGTTGTTGGCCTGGTCAACGCGTCGTCCCTGCGCGTGGGGGACTCGCTCTACGAGAACCAGCACGTCGAGTTTCCGCGCCTTCCGATGTTCTCACCCGAGCACTTCCGCAGCGTCGTCTCGGCCGACAGCAGCAAAAACAAACAATTCCGTAAAGGCATCGAGCAGCTCGACTACGAGGGCGTCATCCAGGTGATGCGCTCCAGCGCCCGCGGCGATGGCTCGCCCGTGCTCGGCGCGGTTGGACCGCTGCAGTTCGAGGTTGTGGAAGAGCGCATGAAGAGCGACTTCGGTGCCCCGATCCGCTGGGAGACCCTGCCGTACGAGGTAGCGCGCACCGTCGACCGTGACGGTGCTGAGGTTCTTGCCCGCGAGCGCCAGGTCGAGGTCTTCACCCGGTCAGACGGTGCATTAATGGCCTTGTTCAGCACACCGTGGCGCCTGCAGGCGCTGCAGAAGCAGCATCCCACGCTTAAGGTCGGCGACGCCGTCGACTCTTCGTCGCGGTAATGGAGAAGTGGCACGGGCCTCGGCCCTGAAGCGCCGCGATCTAATCCCGGCGGGCTGATTCATGCGGCCATCGTCGCTATCGTGGGGTGAACAGGTGTGCCTGGCGCTGCCGTCGTGGGTGTGCCGGTTATGCCCTGCGCCCGGATGGCGTATGTAACGAGAGACCGCTACAGCGAGAGGGCGTACTCCAATGTCACGGGCGAAAACCAAATCCGAATTCTTCCGAGTCTGCGTCAGTGTGCTGCTCGCCTCGTTGGGGACCGTTGCGATCCTGGCAATCCTGGTGTGGGTGACGGAGATTGATTTTGCTCGCTTTTCCCAGCTTCCCGCGCTGATCTACGCGGTGTTCTGGCCGCAATACACGGCCATCTATGTTGGTTGGAGTGCCCGGGTGTACTCGCGCCTCGATCCGGCATCCCTGCGCTGGGCGACCGCTGAGGATGACCGGGTCGAGCGACGCATTGTTCCCCGCCTCCTCGGTTTGACGGGAGAGACCAACACCACCATCTCTGCGGCCATCCTGGCCGTTATCGTGACTATCTCGATCGCCCAACAGCCGGAGTTCCGCAGCGAGGGTGTCTTTGTTGGGCTTGCGCTGCTGACCGTTGCGAGCTCGTGGGTCTTGTTGGTCTTTTCCTTCGCGCAGAGCTATATGCGTCTCGGGTCGGGTGAGGAGCCCGGCGCGCATTTCCGCTTCCAGTTCCCTGAGACGCCACGCTTCGGTGACTACGTCACCCTCGCTGTGCTGCTGTCCACCATGGCTGCCACGGTTTCGGCCGATGTGACGTCTCGCCGGGCATGGCGGGTCATTCGTGCCAACGTCGCTATCGCCTTCGTTTTCAACTCCGTCATCATCGCCATGATGGTCTCGTTGCTGTTCGGCGGGCTGCTGAGCTAGGTTGCCCCTGCGGGCGTCCTGGCCAGCAAACCGCAGCGCCAGCCCGGGAATCTGACCCGGACTTTGCGCGGGACCCTGCTGCAGGCGAAGGGCCGTACTGGATTCCCGGGAATGCCCGTTGCACAGCGGTGGCAGTCCGGTGCCATGATGTCTAACTTCCCAGTAGCGCAGGGATAAAGTGCACGGTTTCGATGGCTTCGTAAAATGCCCCGACAATGTGCAGGACAGTCGCTGGCAAGAGGAGCCAGCCGAACCGCTGAAGCCCGAGAACGTAGCCCCGACGGCGGCTTGTCGCCCCTACGGACGAGGGACGCAGCCATGCCCTCCCCAGGAGAAAGGCGCCGAAAATGATCAGCACGTACGCCTGCATCTCAACCAGTAGAAGTAGCGAATGAGGAAGCAGCACCAACGCTGCGCTTTCATCGACCGGGGCAAGGATGATGCCGACGTCGACCAGGCTGATCGCGAAGAGGGCTATCCCCGCGAACGGCACGATGAGTGACGGCAGAATGATTACGAGCAGCGAAGCGACGATCAGGTTATTCGCCATGATCTCGATCGCCAGCAACCACACGTTGTCGAGGACAAGGGTGACGCCGTCGAGCGAACCGCTCTCCGTGAGATAGGCGACACGAGCGGCATTGGCATCCGGAAACAGGGTCCCCACAGCCATACCGGCGAGGAGCAAACCATAAACGAAAAGATTCGACAGAAGATACGCGCGGAGGTCCGTGCGAATTATCTGAAACGGACGGGCTAGACGTCGCATGGGTGATCCTGTCTGATAAGCGCCGGCGCGGTCGCCGGGGCAGACATAGTTGACACCGTGTTCCCAGGACACAGTCAAGCCGCCGGGGCGGCGGAGAATTCCTCCGGTGTGGAACACGTCGCCCACCTCCCGGGGAACGCCATATCCAGCCAGGTACGGCGGTCATCGACGACTGGCTGGCCGGGCGGTTCCCTCCGCAATCGACACATGCGTAGTCTGGGATCCACGGCAAGTGACGTCATTACGCAGCAGAAGCCTGTGCCCAGAAGGCAACAGTCGCCGACAGCAGCGCGGCGGGATCGATGCGCTCGATGGCAGCGCGAAGAGGAGACGACGTGGCCTGGAGCACACGAGAGCTCGCAAAACTCGCCGGAACGACGGTCAACACGATCCGGCATTACCACCGCCTCGGTTTGATGTCCGAACCGGAGCGTCGGTACAACGGCTACAAGCAGTACGACGTCCATGACCTCGTTCATCTTCTGCGATTGCGCAGGCTCGCTGTCCTCGGCGTTCCGCTCTCGCAGATCGAAGAAGTGAGCGCGGGCAGCGACCGCACCGAGGACGCCTTACGGGAAGTCGATGCGGAGCTCGCGGCGAGCATCGAGCGCCAGCAGCAGGCACGTTCCGACATTGCTGCCATCCTGCGCGATGGCACACGCGCGGACGTGCCCGCGGGATTTGAGTCCGTCGCCTCGCGCCTCTCCGAGGCTGACAGCGCGATCATCCACATCTACACCCAGCTCTACGACAAGGAAGTGCTTGCCGACTTGAGGGAAATGGTTGAGACCGACACGGATGCCATCAGCGAGGCCTTGAGTGCATTGCCGCCGGATGCGGATGAATCGACTCGTCAGGGACTCGCCGAAAGGATGGCGCCGGGTCTTCTGCAGAGTTTCATCGACTACCCCTGGATGAACGATCCGCTGGCGCGCTTGTCGAAGGGCGACCGGATGACAAAACAAACGTTTATCGATTCGGTGGTTGAGCTTTACAACCCCGCCCAGCTCGATGTGATCAAGCGCGCCGGGATTCTCGCGCAAGAACGGCTGAAATCCCGTAGTGAGGCGAGCGAAGGCATCGATTGATGGGGAGTGAGATCCGGAATTGACCTGGTTCCGGGAACATGGTTTCTACTGGGCGCAGGGCCCGACGGGCTCGACTACTCACCCAGACTCCGGAGCCCCTCATGAACCCTCTTGAAAGCATCATCAACAATTTTCAGAATCTCGTTACGCAAGTGCCGGAGGCCGCCCAACCCCTCATCGTGGCGCTTGCCGGTGCCATCCCCTTCGTTGAGGGCGAGGTTGCCTCAGTCATCGGTATTGTCGGAGGCATCAACCCCGTGGTTGCAGGTATCTCCGGAGCCGCAGGTAATTTCCTGTGTGTGTTGCTTGTAGTGATGCTCAGCTCTCGTGCCCGCACGGCCGTTATCGATCGTCGTGCAGCTCGAACCGAGATGTCCACGGGCTACTCCGATGCGGGAACCGTGTCTACCGTGACTGACCTCGAAACCGAAATGGTAAAGCCGGAATCGAAGGGTCGTGCGCGATTCAATGTGTGGCTGGTCCGATTCGGCGTACCCGGGGCGAGCCTCCTCGGTCCGCTCGCGATTCCAACCCAGTTCACTTCCGCGATACTGATCGCCGGCGGAACGCCCAAATCCTGGGTGCTGCTGTGGCAGGGGATCGCCATCATCCTCTGGACGACCATCTCCACCGTTACGGTCTCACTCGCGCTTCGTTTCGTGGTCGGGGTTTAGTGGATTGAGGTACCTCTACCGACGGCCCAAAAGTTAGAACTCGGGACCAGAATCGATCCGCTGATATGCGCAGCGTTTCGGCGACACGTTGTTGGGCTGGTGGTGGAAACTAGCGGTAGGTGCGAGGCGCCCATTCGACGACAGCGACTAGTCGACGACGTTCGGCAAACACTACGCAGCATCCAATGAGCGCGTACGCGCAGATTGCATAACCCATCATGGGGATCGGACCGGGCAGGTCCACGCCGATCAGCGGAGCGGTGAGAGCACCGAACGAGTATTGCGCTACGCCCAGCGTTGCTGCGGCCGCACCTGCTTGGTTGCGACCGACGGACATGCCGAGCGCAATGACGTTCGGATTGACGATGCCGTACACCGACAGCAGGCCGAACAACAGCGGAAGGATCACCGTGAGGGAGGCGCCGAGTGCGAAGCTGACGATCAGAGCGACCCCGATCAAAAAAGTCAGGGCGATCCCTGTACTGGCGACGACTGCCGGATGCCACCGACGGATAAAAACAGAATTCAGATTACTCATCGTCACCAACCCTGCGGCGTTGATGGCGAAGATCACACTGAACTGCGTCGCCGTGAGTCCGAAGGTTTGCTGGAGGAGGAACGATGACCCCGATAGGTACGACAGGATCACACCGGAGGCGCAGGCCATCAGGATTGCGGACACCACAACAGTGCGCTGGGAAAGGACCGAGGGTGAGGGTGCGCTCACCATGAACGGAACCGCTCCGCCAGAGATGCTGCGGGGGTGCGTTTCGGGCAGTGCGAAGCGAACAAGAAGGAACGAGACGACTCCGAGTGCGCCGATCATGATAAAGATTGGTCGCCAGGTGCCCGTGCCGTCCAACAGCAGGCCGGACAGAATGGGGCCAACTACGGGAGCCACTGCGGTCGCCGCAGCCAGGCGGGAATAAAAAGTCGCCAACTCCCGGCCTTCAAATACGTCCCGGCCGATTGCCCGCGCCATAGCGACACCGGCGGAAGCGAACAGGCCTTGCGCAAACCTGGCGGCGATGAGGACTTCGATGCTTGGTGCGATGAAACACGCCGCGCAACTGAGGATGAAGCCACAGAGGCTCACCAGGATCGGTAACCGTCGACCCACCTTGTCGCTAATCAACCCGATGATCAACTGCCCAACGACAAGGCCGAGGAGTGCTGCCGTCAATGTCAGCTGTCCGGCGGAGGTGCTTGTCCCAAACATTTCAACGATCGTCGGAAGGCTTGGGCTGTAGCTGTCGATGGTGAAGGGGCCGAGCCATGTCAGGACAGCCGCGGTGAGGGCGATGCGCCGCAACAACTTCGGTGAGCGAAGTGGAGCGGTGATAGTTATTGCCTCGGGGAGGGAACCCGTCATTTTCCGGCGAACGTGCTCGACAGGGACATGGTGTCGGAACCATCGCTTTCAGGACGCAACAGCGGCAGGACATCGCGACCGAATCGCAGGAGGCCTTCATCGAAGTCGTCGAACTGGAGGCACAGGGACTCGATTCCGTCGACCTCGAACTCTCGAAGTTTGCGTGCGACACTTTCGGCGCTTCCAGCGATGACATTCTCCTCGTCTATCGCTTTCATCTGCTGGGCGTTCCTGGCAGCCGTCCCCTGATTCGAGGTATCCCGGGTGGATTGGGTGCGGCGGTTCTCGAGTGCGGCGACATCCGTGTGGTTGTTCAGGTGCCGCACACGCGCCCAGGCTTCCTCGTCCGAGTCGGCGATGACGAGCATTACCAGCACGTTCGAGGTGACGGTGCGTCCGAGCTCCCGACCGCGACGAGCAACGTCGGCGCCGGTCTCGATCGCTGAGCCGCCGGAGGTCAGGTTCTGGTCACCGTAGCGGGCAGTGAAGTCGCGCCCCTTCTCGGAGGACCCCGCACACAAAATGGGGATGCTGTTACCGGGGATCGGCGCCCCACTGGCGTCCTCCATAGTGAAGTAGGTCCCGTGATAGGTCAACCGTCCGTTCGCCCAGAGGCCGCGCATGATCTCGATGTACTCGCGGGCATAGTCATAGCGGTAGCCGAAATACTCGTCTCCCGGCCACAATCCCATTTGGGAGTATTCCAGGGAGTTCCAGCCGGACACCACATTGATGGCGAGGCGTCCTGGCCCGATCGAATTCGCTGTCACTGCCATCCGCGCTGCGACGGCCGGGTTGATGCTGAGGATCCCCACCGACGCTACGACCTGGATCTTCTCCGTCGCCGCGAGCAACCCCGATGACAAGGTGAAGGCTTCAAGTGAGCCGTCCCAGTACGCAGTGTCACCGCCGGGTCCCCGAAATTTGACCATCGCGAGGACGAAGTCCATTCCAAACCCCTCGGCCATACGCGTCAGGCGCAAATTTTCGGCAAAGGAGGGATCCCTGTCGGGGACCACGGTAGAAGGCACATATCCGTTGCTAGAGGTAGGGAGAAAAACGCCATATCTCATCGTGTGGGCTCCAAGGCGTTGGTGGTAGCTGTCGGGAAGATCGAGTTGCGCAGGGTGTCTGCTGGGTAGTGGGTCCGAGCGAGGCCACGGTCCTGAAGGGCGGGCATCAGTCCTTCGGTGATTTCGGCTACGTAGTGCCGGCTGAGTTTCCCACCACCGCCGCCGAAGAAGATAAAGCCGTCTCCCCCGACTTCGGCGACAACAGCATCTATCTGGTCAGCGACCGACTCGGCGGTTCCCACCAGGGAAACAGCTTCCATTCGGGATGCCGCGGCCTCGCGCAGCGTTTTGCCGGCGGCAACTCGACGGAGGTTGTCAATTCCGCTTTTGATGCCGTTCGTCTCAATGTCGTCGGGCAAGGGAGCATCGAGGTCGAACTGGGAGAAGTCGACGTCCCCGCTGGACATGTGCACAAGGCGGGCGATGACGTTGTCGTCAGTAGGGGCGTAGGCTCGCGCTGCTCGAAGCTGCGCTTCTTCTTCGGTTTCCGCAATGATGGGCTGGATTAGATACAGGACCTTGATACTGTCGGGATCCCTGCCAGCTGCGGCCGCCCGGGCCCGGATGTCATCTCGGAATGCCTTCATTTGATCGACACCTTTCATGGATGCGAGTACAACTTCGGCGTGTTTGGCCGCCAGGTCCCGGCCGGCGGGCGAGGAGCCGGCTTGGAAGATCAGCGGTTGGCGCTGGGGCCCCGGCAGGGTGTTCAGGGGTCCACGGCTGGAATGGAACTGTCCTTCGAAGTTGATCGGGTGGACCTTGGTGTGGTCGACATACCGACCCTCGGTGCGATCCATCACCAATGCACCCTCATCCCACGAGTTCCATAGTTGTTTGACAAGAGCGGCATATTCGTCTGCACGTTCATACCGCTCCGCGTGGCTCGGCAACCCGGCCTTCCCGAAGTTCTGGGCTGCACGGTCTTCGGCGGAGGTAACGAGGTTCCACGCAACCCGGCCGTGGGTGATGTGATCGAGCGTGGTCAACAGGCGCGCGAGCATGAAGGGCGGGTAGAGGCTCGTAGACATCGTTGCAGCGAACCCAATGTGGCTTGTCGCCCGGGCGAGCTTGGGGATCAGCGGAAGCGGATCACCCTTGGGTGCGCGTGTTGTGTAGGTCAGCTCGGCTTCCATGGTGCCGCCGTACGTGTCGGGGACCATCACTGAATCCTCTAACAGCATGAAGTCGATACACGCGGCTTCGAGCTGGCGCGCGACGTCGACGTAGAAGTCCCCATCGGTCCAGCGGTCGCGGTGGTTGGAGCGCCAGGGGCCGTTCCACGCGGGAGGCATGAAGTTCAGGAACCAACCGAAGGTCAGCGGGGTACGCGGTGTTGTTATACACATAGTGATCTTCCGAGTCAGAACGACAGCAGGTTGTCGCGGAAAGTGGGGTGGGTATATTCGCGGCGCGTGAGACCACGACGCTGGAGCTCCGGGACCAGTCCGTCGGTAATCTCTGTGATAAACCGGCGGTTGCTGGCGCCGGAGATGAGGAATCCGTCCCCACCGACGTAGTCCATCGCTTTTTCCATCTGGTCGGCGACTGTGGTTGGGGTGCCAACAAGGTCCAGACACCCGATAGACCATGCGGAGGCGACCTCGCGAAGAGTCTTACCACCTTCTGCGCGCTTCATAAACATGGCGAGGGTACTTTGGTGCCCGTTGGTGGAGAGTTCCTCCACTGGCTGGTCCCAGTCGTAGACCGACATGTCATTTTCCGTGTATGCGGAGATGTGCCCAAGGGCCGCTTCTACTCGACGGTCGCTGGGAGCCCACGCGGCCGTATATCTGGCTTGGGCGGCGGCTTCCGTTTCGGCGACAATGGGTGAGACAACAAACAGAACCTTGCATGAATCCGGGTCCCGTCCGACATCGACCAGGTGCTGGCGCACACTGTCGCGGTAGGCCTTCATCGCTTCGACGCCATGAGCGGAGGCGATGATCGTATCGGCGTGGGTCGCACCGAACCTGCGACCTCGTTCCGATCCTCCAGCCTGGCAGATGACCGGTCGACCCTGGGGAGAGCGGGGAAGGTTGAGGGGGCCGCGCGAGTCGTAATAGGTGCCCTGGAAATCAATCGGGTGCACCTTGGTGTGGTCAGCGAATTCCCCGGTCTCGCGGTTCTGCACCTCTGCACCCTCCTCCCACGAGTTCCAAAGCTGGCTGACCAAGTCGACGAATTCGTCCGCACGGTCATACCGTTCATCATGTTCGGGAAGCCGGTCGATGCCGTAATTTTGCGCAGCGCGATCTTCGCTGGAAGTGACGACGTTCCAGCCCATGCGGCCGCGTGAGAGGTGGTCCAGTGTGCTCATTGTGCGAGCAAGCAGGTAGGGAGGATAGAAGGTTGATGATCCTGTAGCCACGATTCCAAGTCGGGAAGTGACATCCGCCATGAGGGAAGCCAGGGCCATTGGGTCGTGTTTGGGGGCGTAGAGCGCATGCTTCAGGTCGACCTCGCTGTTGCCGGCATACGCATCTGGAACCATCGAGGAGTCCTCGATCATGATGTAGTCGAACTTTGCCCTCTCGAGCGACCGCGCGAAGTCCTCGTAGTAGCGTCCGTCGGTCCATTCCTCGGCATCCGCACCGACCCACTGGTCAGGGAAGGCTGGTGGCCGGAAGCTCATAAACCAGCCGAGATGGAAGGGGTTTGTCATGATGTCCTCGAAAATTCGCCGGGCCGGATGCGGAAGAGTTCCCGGCTGGCCGCAGGTTGTGTTGCTACCTGCGGGCAGCCGGGCCGAAAAATGCTACTTGTAAGAGAGCTGCGAGAGGTCGAGCCAGTTGTCCGAACGCCATGCCCACCCGGTGAGGGTGTCGGCGACAGCGAATGACGGCTGCACCTGCGCATAAATGATCAGGGGCGCCTGCTCGAGCATGTAAACCTCGGCCTCGTTATACACAGCGCCGGCGGCGTCGGAGATGGGGTCACCTTCAGCCTGCGCGGCATCCATCAAACCGTAGAACGTCTCGTCTTCCCACTTCGGGTAGTTCAGGGACGAGTTCCTCGTGGTGAAGAGGTTCAGTTCGTACGGCGGCGTCAGCGTGATTGCGTAGTCGCGCAGAAGCATTGACTGGAAGTCGCCGGCGGTGCGTCCCGCAGAAAAAGCGGCGGACGGCTGCTGGTCGATGTCGATGGTGAAGCCGGCGTCTGCAGCCTCTGCCTGCATCTGCACAGCGGCAGCAACCAGGTCTGGAGTGTCGGCGTTGACCGTCAGCGTGTACTCGACGCCATCGGGGTATCCAGCTTCCTCCAAGAGTTCTAGCGACTTTTCCGGGTCGTAGGCATACTCAGGCAAGTTGGCGTCGGTGTAGCCGGGAGCGTTTGAATCGAGGTAGCCGGTGGGCTGGGTGGCACGGCCGAGGTACACATTGTCGAGGATCTGGTCGTAGGGGATGGCATAGGCCATCGCCTGGCGGACCAGGGCGTTGTCGAACGGTGCCTTGTTCGTTACCGGGACCATAAACGAATAGATGTTGGTGTCGAGACTGAAGACGTCAACACCTCCTGTGGTTTGGGCATCGGCCTGTTCCTGCGGGGCGAGATTTTCAGCAATGTCGACGTCGCCGTTGCGCAGTGACTGCGCCCGGGTCGCTGAATCAGCGACAACCCGGTAGATGACCGTATCTATGGCGGGTGCGTCACCCCAGTAGTTCGGGTTGGCCACGAGGGTGGTATCGGAGTCTGGTGTGAAACTGTCAATCATGTAGGCGCCGTACCCAAACTGCACGGTCGGATTCGCCCGAGCCCACGCGACACCGAACGGGTCATCCGGTGTGGCATTCTCCTGGAGGATAGTGGAGTCAAATACCTGCGCGGTCACGTTCGACAGCAGCGAGAGCAGCGTCTGTCCATACCCGCGGTCAGCGACTGTCATCGTGACGGTAAAGTCATCGACTTTCGCAATCTGCGTGCTGGGATCAGTCATCGCCGGAGCGGAGACGAACTGGAACACGGCAGTCGGGTTCTCGAACTTTTGGTTGAACGACCAAATGACGTCGTCGGCGGTGAAGGGGTTACCCGCCTGGCTAACAACTCCCTCACGCAGGTTAAAAGTGTAGACAAGTCCGTCCTCACTCACTTCGTATGACTCAGCCAGAGCGCCTTCGAATTCGTAGACCTGCTGGCGCAGCGCGTTTTCGTCCTGTTCGTCCTGGGCATACGGGTTGGTCAGCAGTGTCGAATTGATCTGCATCTCAATTTCCATTGCCGGGTAGACGTTGGTTCCCGCGTCGTAAAAGAAGTGGGTTGGCGAACTGGGCGTTGCGATAACGATCGAATCCGGAGTTTCGGCGTCATCTGCGGCGGCGTCGGGTCCTCCGGTGCAGCCCGCAAGAACAAGCGCAGCTGTGGCAAATACTGCGACGCCGGTGATCAATTTTGCGGAACGGTTGCGGGTAATACTCCGCGGGCCGGTGCTGAATGGTCGGTACAAGGGTTCTCTCTTCTGTTAGAAACAACTCGGTGCGAAAGATGAAATGGTGCGCCTTGCGTCTTCGGCGGAATCCGACGAAATCTGTGGTGCCGCTTTGGCCTAGTGACGTTTGCGGAGGATTTCACTGCCAGCGATTGCAATGCTGCTGACGGTGACGATCAATGCGGCGGTGGGGAAGGCCGCGCCCCACCAGCGAAAGTTGAGTGCGTCGGCCGCGCCGGTGGCAATCATGGTTCCCCATTCCGGAGTGGGTGGGGGCATCCCGACGCCGAGGAATCCGAGTGCTGCCTCAACAATGATCGCCAGTCCGAAGGTGGCGGAGAAGTTTTCCAGTGCTGGCCGGATGGAGTTGGGCAGCACCGTAGTAAACATGATGTTTGTCTCCAGCGCGCCGGCCATCCTGGCCGCGTCGACAAAGGAATCTCCGCGAACTTTAAGTACTTCGGTGCGCACCAGCTTGGACTGCCTGGCGAGCGAGACGACTATCAGCACCACAATGATCGTGGTGGTGGACGGCCCGAACAATGCGACCAGGACCAGCCCGACGATGATCGCGGGAACGGCGTCGAGGATCTCGACGGACCGGGCGAGCGTTCGAGCAAGGAACCCGCGAAGTCCGCGGACGGGCTCGTTCATCCCACCGATAACACCGATCACAATTCCGATCAGAGTTGATCCGATGGCGGCCAAGGCCGCGACGAACATGTTGGTGCGGGCTGCCGCGATAACCCGAGAAAAGACATCCATTCCGTTCTGGTCGGTGCCGAACCAATGATCGGCGTTGGGGGCCTGGGAGGGGACCCCCACGATGTCCACTGGATCGTACGGGAGGACAGTGGGGCCGATGAGAGCTATCAAAACGAGAATGCCGGCGGGTAGGAACAGCCACCAACGAAGTTGAGAGCTGGCAAAAGCAGCCTTTGCGCGCCTGTCGACGGCGGGCTGCGGTGTGCTGAATGTGGTCACGTCGTACGCCTTCCGGTTTAGGCGGAGACAGCGCCGACGCGCCGCCTGGGGTCGAGGATGAGGGTGAGCAGATCAACGATGAGGAAGATCAGGAGTACTACGGCGACGATCACGATCAGCACGCCCTGCATCGCCGGGTAGTCGGATGCATTTACTGCATTGACGGCGTACTGCCCAATCCCCCCGAGCCCGAACATCGACTCCATCACCACGGCACCCCCGATCAGGCTGCCGAGGAGGCTTCCCGACACCACGAGCACGGCGGGGAGGGCCCGACGAAAAACGCTCACGATCATCATGAACCGCGATCCGCCCGAAGCGATGCGAAAACGGGTGGAGGGGGCCTCCACCTGCTCCTCGAGCCCCGGGATGAGTTGCTTCATCAGATACGGCGCGTAGGCGAGACTCATGGCGGCGATCGGGAGCACAAGGTGTGATGCCGCCGAAGCGATGAGCGCGGAGTTCCCACTCAGCAGAGTGTCAAAGAACGGGAAGTTAGTAACGGACTCAGGAGACGACATTCGGGCATCCAGGCGTCCGAGCGGTGCGGGAGAGACCCGCAGCACTACATAAAACACCAGGATGGCGATGATCCCGAGGCAGAAGTCCGGCAGTGCACCAGCAGCCCTCGAGTAACCCCGAGCGACAAGCGCGAAAGGACTCTTGGGCGCGAATACGGCGGCGGCCGACAGCAGGACCGCGATGACCGCGGCGACAAACAATGCCATCAGTGTGAGCTCGAGGGTTTGGGGGACCCGCGAGATCACATCGGAAAAGACGGACTGACCGGTGGAGTTAGCCGTCCCGAAGTCCAGTCTCAGCAGATTGAGGAGGAAGAGTCCCAGTTGCACAATCACGGGCTCGTTCAAGCCGAGCGACTCACGGATTTCGTCAAGCTGTTCCGCGGAAGCCTGCCCCTCGGTCATGGTGATCGCCGCATCTCCGGGGACCAATCGGACGATGAAAAAGACGACGATTGCAAACGCGAACAGGTGAAGGGGCAAGGCCGCCAATCGTGCCAGCCACCACCGGTTATTCGAAAACCAAGTACGCATACGTTTACCCCGCCAAACCAATTAGTTAGAACTCGTGGAGGTGGTCGCTCAGGGTTGTCCCGCTGTAGCTCGAGCGGACAAGACCCCGGCGCTGAAGAGCCGAACCAAGGCCATCTGCAACTTCAATGATCGTTTTGCGATTCATCGTGGGATACAGCAAGAATCCGTCGCCACCGACCTCGTCCATGATTTCACCCATCTTCGCCGCGACAGTGTCGCAGGAGCCGACGAGGCCCATGTGGGGGATGGTGCGGTGGGTCCCCGCTAGCTCGCGCAATGTTTTCCCTTGTCCGGCCTGGACATAGTTCGCCATGGAGCTCCGCTCACCGTTTCCGGTGACCGCGGGGATGGGCAGGTCGAGGTCAAACGCGCCGAAGTCCACCTCGCCGCCGCTGACATAACTCATGTTCCATAGGCGTTGAGCGATGGCATCGTCGGACAGAGCGCCTGCGGCTCGAGCAGCTTCTCGCTCCTCGGCTTCCGCATCGGTTTCGCCAATCACCGGGTTCACTAGGAACATGATCTTGAGTTCCTCCGGAGCGCGGCCGAACTTGACCATACGACGATGCATGTCTTCGCGGAATGCTTTCATCTTCTCGACCGACCCGCCGTAGGCGAGCATTGTGTCCGCGGTGCGCGCGGCAAACTCACGACCAGGTTCCGAGTTTCCGGCCTGCGAGACAACGGGGCGTCGCTGCGGTCCGGGAATGGTATTCATCGGACCACGCGACTTGAAGTATTTGCCCTCGAAGTCGATGACGTGCACCTTGTTGTGGTCGGCGTAGACGTAGTTTTCCTCGTCGAGCAGCACAGCGTCCGGCTCCCACGACTGCCAAAGCTGGTCGACTACGTCCATCCATTCCTCTGCCATTTCGTAGCGGAGGTCATGTTCGATGTGCTCGTCGTGGCCGAAGTTCTGTGCAACCCGGTGGGAGACCGATGTGACGACGTTGATTCCCACCCGTCCCTCAGTGAGATGGTCCAGCGTCGTCATCAAACGTGCAGCCAAGAATGGTGGGTATTGGGTTGTCGAAATTGTCGGGATGATTCCGATGTGCTTGGTCGCCGCGGTCATCAATGGGACGAGCGGTAGTGGATCGTTTTTTGGCGCCATCATGCCGTACTTGAGGGTGGCCTCCATTGAGTTGCCAAAGGTGTCCTCGATCATGGAGGTGTCTTCGATGAGGATGAAGTCAAAACCGCCCCGCTCCAGAGACTTCGCGAGATCGATGTAGAGGTCCGGCTTCATCCAGTCGCGACCATTGGTCGAGTTCCAAGTGCCTTGCCGGCCCGTTCGGTTCCACGGCTGAATGCCGTAGCCGTTGCCCAGAAACCATCCAAGATGAAACATATATCTCCCGTGTTCGTGATCGCGAGGCCGTCTGGCCCAGGTGCAACCCGTGGTGGTTCTCGCGTTGGGTTAGATCTAAACCAATGGATGTTTCAAACGATCATCAGCGAGATACCAGTTCAATTGCGCGTGTATTGCCCCACCTGCAGGGGGCGATGATCAGCATTATTAGGCATAAAGGCCACCTGACTGCCTGTGGTGTTAGTTGATTAGATCACGGGTGAGTGCACCGAGATTTTTTGCACGCAGGCACCTGTAACGTGTGCGAAACGAGCCCGTTACACAACAGCGAGCGGGCCCGCTTACGGTAGATCAGGACACGGTTGTCGACGACGGCCCAGTGGGGACCGCCGAAATTTTTCGACTATCCAAAGAAGGCTTCAATGCACAGCGAAGCAGAAGACATCTCAGCACATCCTCGTTCAACTGGCGGTTCGACGCATGGACGGCACACGTCCACTCGTCGGGTCCATGACATCCTCCGCGCCAGCATCAGCAGCGGGATGACATTCAGCCACGACGGCCTGACCGAAGATTTCCTCGTGCGTGAGCTGGACGCCAGCCGCAACTCAGTGCGTGAGGCACTCCAGATGCTCCGCGACGAAGGCCTGGTAGACCGCCGTCGGAAGACCGGCACGTCCGTCTCCGGGTCTGTTGTGCGAATGCCACTCAACGACATGGTGAACTCGAAGATCGAGGGCAATCTCAACATCCGCTGGATCGAAAGACGCATTGTCCCGACCTCGCCGTTCATCAGGGAGGAACTGGAGACGGAGGATCCCGAGGTTTGCATGATCGAGCACTTGTTTCTGCTCGACGGCCAGCCCGTAGGGGTCCGCTCTATCTACTTCGACAAGTCTCACGACATCGTGGAAACTCCAGTCGCGATGAATCGGCGCGATTCGTTCCAATTTGCGTTCGGTGTCCCCGTCGGACGGGTTAGAACCACGATTGAGGCGAAGATTTGTGACGATAAAACGTCGCGGGTGCTGCGCGTCCCGCTTAATTCTGCGATCTTGGTTCGCCAGCAGACGTTATACGCAACTGACGGCCGTCCGCGGGAAGTGGAATTTACCCACTTCCGCGCGGACCGGCTGGCAATCGTAGACGAGTCGTTTTTGTGATTTGATTTCGCTGCGCGTGGAACGAGTAGCTAGAAGTCCATCAGGTTTTCTCGAAGCGTTGAGTGGTCGTAACCGTCACGGATCAGTCCACGCTTGCGGAGGGCAAGGCTCAGCCCATCGGAGTACTCAGCGATGGTGCGCCGGGTAACTTCGGGATAGACGAGGAACCCGTCGCCGCCGACTTCTTCCATGATCTCGCCCATCTTCGCGGCGACGGTGTCTGGTGAGCCGATCAATCCCAAATCCCCGATCTGTCGGATGTTGGTAATCACCTCCCGCAGCGTCTTGTCCTCGTTGCCCGCGGTGTACTGGCGCATGGAACTTTGCTCGCCGTTGCCGACGATGTTAGGCATTTTCTCGTCAAGGTCGAACTGAGAAAAGTCCACCTCGCCGCCGCTGACATAAGACAGGTTCCATAGGGTGTCCGCGATGGATTCGTCCGTTGCGGCGAATGCCTTTCGGGCTCCCTCCCGTTCCCACGCATGCGAGTCAGTTTCGCCAAGCATTGGAGTGACGAGAAACATCACCTTGAGCGAATCGGGGTCACGGCCTTCGGCTGCGACCCTCGCCCGCATGTCCTCACGGAACGCCTTCATCTGCTCGACGCTGTGCCCCATCGCCAGCATTGTGTCGGCATGTTTGGAGGCCAGCGCGCGGCCAGGTGCGGAATTTCCGGCTTGCGCGATGACCGGCCGGCGCTGGGGACCAGGGATGGTGTTGAGCGGGCCGCGACTGGAGAAATACTTCCCCCGGAAATCGATGGGGTTGACCTTGCTATGGTCGGCGTACATCGGCAGGTCCGGGTTCAATACCAATGCATCTTCGTCCCATGACTCCCATAGCTGCGAAACGACGTCCATCCATTCTTCCGCGCGCGTGTAGCGCTCATCGTGTGGTGGAAGTTTGTCGAAGCCGAAATTTTGCCCCACTCGGTGGGTGACTGAGGTGACAATGTTCGCCCCAAAGCGTCCCTGGGTAAGGTGGTCGAGAGTGACAGCCTGACGCGCGGCGAGGAACGGTTGGTACTGGCTGGTGGAGATCGTGGCGATCACGCCGATGTGCTTAGACCGCTGGGTCATTAATGGCACCAGTGGGATCGGGTCATTCTTCGGGGCCATCTTCCCCCGGGACAGGGTGTGGCTGGCAGAGCCCTGGAACGTGTCTTCAACCATTGCGGTGTCTTCGATGAACACGAAGTCGTATCCACCGCGCTCGAGCGAGCTGGTCAGGTCGACGTAGATGTCAGGAGTCATCCAATCCGTCATGTTTCGACCAGAGAAAGTACCGGTCCAGGGCTGGATACCAAATCCGTTACCGAGGAACCATCCAAGATGAAACACAGTGCGACCTCCAAGATGTGGTGACCGACATGGCCACCATCTCAGTGTGCTTGCCAGATCCATACGGCGTGTTTCCGGCATCAGAAGGTTCTATTACGCAGCTAGTGCGCCATTGCTAACTAGAGTCCCATCAGCAATTTAGTCATAGAATCGATGCTCAACGCCGACACAGGCGGCCCCGAAAATCGGGGCCGCCTGTGTCAGCCGGAACAAAGAAGAGGGCATCAACTCATGCGGTCTGTCGTCCGCGATACGCGTTGATGAGGCTGCGGCTGTAGGAGTGCTGCGGATCACCGACGATCATCTGGGACGGGCCTTGCTCCACGATCTCGCCCCTGAACATCACGGCCATGTCGTTGGAAATGAACGCCGTCGCAGGCAGTCCGTGGGAGACGAATACCAAGCCGCAGTGATGATCGGCGCAGTACTTCTTGACGAAGTTGAGGATGGCTCCCTGCACCGACACGTCAAGCGCCGAGACGACCTCGTCACACACCAAGATGCTGGGGCGAACGATCAGCGCCCGTGCCAGAGAAAACCGTTGCCTCTGCCCGCCGGACACCTCGCTCGGTCGACGGTCTGCAGAAGCCGGATCAAGCGCGAGCATCTCGAGCAGCTCGTCCGCGGCAGTATTCGCATCAGCTTTCGACATTCCCCGAAGGATCTGCGCAGGTCGGGTCACCGCGTATCGCAGTGTTCGCAGCGGGTCGAATGATGACGTGGAGTCCTGAGCAACGAATTGGACGGTGCGGCGGAGCTCTCGCATTCCGATGGCGGTCTTCGCCATTTCAGCCATGTTCTGACCGTTTAGAGTAATAGTTCCCGATGTCGGCTGGTCGAGGCCAACCAGCATTCGGGACAGCGTCGACTTGCCTGAACCGGACTCGCCCACAATTCCGATGGCGCTGCCGGAGCTCACCCGCATCGACACACCGTTCACGGCGGTGAATCGCTTGTGACGGGGGCCGAATTTGCGAATGATGTCGGTCGCTTCGATGGTCACCAAAGTAGGAACGTCCCTCACGATGCCAGCCTTTCTGTAGCAAACGCCAACCGGCTGGCACCTTCGAGAGTGGGTAGCTGGTCAAGGTTCACGCTGTCCAGCGTCGGGACGCAAGCGAGAAGACCAATCGTGTACGGATCCTCCGCTGTGTGCTCCACAGTTGTAGCGTCACGATCGTCGACGACGTGGCCGCGGTTCATCACCAGGACGCGGTGCGCGTAGTCGAGGCACAGTCCGATGTCGTGGGTCACGATGATGAGTGCTGCACCCAGATCGTCTGTCAGCTGGACCATCAGTTCCATCACTTCGCGGCTGAGTGCAGCGTCCAGTGCGCTGGTCGGCTCATCCGCAATAAGCACTTTGGGCGCTCCACACAATGCGATCGCCAACATCACTCGCTGGCGCATTCCGCCCGACAACTCGAAGGGCCGAGCTTTCATTATCCGATGGGAGTCGGTCAGGCCTACTTTGGCGAGCCAGTTCCGGGCTTCAGCGTTTGCTTCGGCTGCGGTAAGTCGACGCCCAGCGCGTTTGGCTTGGGTGCGGAGCACATTCAGCAGTTGGCTTCCGACGGACCAGACCGGATCGAGAGAAGTCATAGCATCTTGGAAAACCATCGAGATACCCTCGGTGCGCTGCGGTACCTGATGGATTTTCGTCCGGTCGACATCGTGGCCGTCGAATATAAAACGGCCATGGCTGATGCTCGCGTTCGGCGCGGAAAGAAATCCCGCAACAGCTGTGCTCAGGGTCGATTTGCCCGAGCCCGACTCGCCAACGATCGCCATTCGTTCACCAGGAGCAAGATCGAAGCTGACGTTTGAGACGGCAGTGACATCGGAACCAGCAACATGGTAATTCACGTTGATATCTTCCACAGAAAGGATGGGTGAGGGTGTGAGCGTACTCATGGGACGAAGGCTCCGATCGATGCGTCTGGGCGTGCTCTTCGATCCCTAGTGTGAAGGCACACTGTTTCGATCGTTGGCGCCTTATGTTTCGATTACTTTTCGCAGGTTCGGATGGGATGAGGCGTCGGTCCCAGCCGTCACCGAATAATCATTTCGCCGGTTGTCATATATGCCAACAGCCTCTGGTCGACCTTTGTCAGGGCAACTCCTGCTCCACCGCGATGCAGCCGACGAACATCCCGTCGGTTGAATCCATGCCCTCATTGCCCGTACCACTTCCAACAGTGGTGGTGCCGATACCGCAGCCCAGTGTTGGTGTTGGTGCGAACGATGCGACGGCTCAAAACCTTAAACTCTGGACCGGAATTCTCCCGGTGCAATGCGTGTAATCGTTGGCGCGTAACCGTAAAATCGCGGCTGTCTGTACGGGTGTCAGGATCAACGGTTCCCGGGCCGGACTCTGCGCGTTCATCGGTCAACGGCGTTCCTTTCGGCCTCGGCGGGGAGTCTTTTGCCAGGCCGACCATATTTTCGGGTCGGAAACCGGACCAGCTTTCTGCGCTCATCACCACTGGTCTCAATGGGCAGCTAACCTTATTGCCCAGGTCGTGGGCTGCCCCCTCGACGCTCAAATTCACCACCTAGTAGCGGATCCGGCAGAGTCGAGTGCCCGGTTGATCATGGTCCATTGGATGCAGTCCGGCAGCACATACATGGCCCAATCTCGGCCACGGTGGACCCTTCTCGAATCTTCCTCATTGCCTATCGGCGCCGCTCGAAAACAGGCCAAGAGGTGAATGGGTAAGGCGCCGTGGAATTCCGGAATGCAGCGGGGATTTGCCGCGAAAGCTCTTTACGAGAGAAGAATGGCACCTACCCTCACCCGCCGAAGGTCACGTCCCGCTGAGTGGTGGAGTTTCTCAACACCGTGCGGGTCAGTTGTTCTAGTTTAGGCGGCGGCGAGTTCTGGGAGGATCATCACCTCCTCGACGACCTCGACAGGGTTGTTCATGAGGGC
>Ga0247735_1000314_pt1 | contig 20001 bp, 18 predicted proteins | sample UWRJL178409R2_FD_180934 | JGI IMG/M metagenome (GOLD analysis project Ga0247735, IMG submission 180934) | Plant litter microbial communities from Arlington Agricultural Research Station in Wisconsin, United States - UWRJ-L178-409R-2 | ecosystem: Environmental > Terrestrial > Plant litter >... | reverse complement strand
GGGCCGCGGCGCGTGCGGGCGGGTCGAGCGCCGGCGCGGGCTCGACTGATCGTTCGGGCACGTCGCTTTCCACCGGCCGGGTGCGCCACAGCCGAGCATCGCCGATGCGGTTGGCGAGCGTATCGACCAGCGGCGCGATATCGGGCGGGGTCTCTTCGAGCCGCTCCTCGAACGGCACCGGGCCGAGCGGATCGGCGCGCCGGACATGCAGTGCCAGCGCGTCGATGCCATAGCCCGGCGCTATCTCCTCGATGCGACGCACGATCAGCCGCAGCAGATGCGCGGGGTCGCGGTTTGGGCGGGCGAGGCCGATGCGCAGCCGCTGCGGCACGCCATCGATCCGGTCGGCGACCAGCTCGATCGTGCGCGCACCCTGACCCGCCTGAGTCAGCGCGGTGACGAGGCGCGGCATCAGCAACGCCAACCAATGCTCGATCGCTTCGGCTGTCGCGATCGGCTCGGCGAAGCGCTGGATCACGGCGATATGCTCGGGCGGAATGACAGGGCGGAGCGGCTCGCCGATCCGCCCGCTTGCCTGGTCGAGTCGCAACACCAGCATCTTGCCGAACCGTCTTGCGAGTGGCGCGCGCGGCATGGCGGCAAGCTGGCCGATCGTTTCGACGCCCAGTCGCTTGAGCAGTTCGATAGCGCCCGGCTCCGCCCGTAGTGCCGCGATGGGGAGGGGGGCGATGGCCTGGTCGTGCGCGCCGGGCGGGCAGATCGTCACGCGGTTCCGTGGCTGATGGCCGTAACGTGCCAGCGCCCAGGCCGCGCCCGTGCTATCCGCCACCGCGATCCGAGCCCGCACGCCAATCCGTGCAAGCAGCCGCACGATCCGCCGTGCCATCCTCTCCTCGCCGCCGAACAGATGCGCCGTGCCGGTCAGCTCGATGAACAGCCCGTCCTCACCCGACAGCGCGACGATGGGCGACCAGCGCCGCGCGGCGGTGAGGGCGAGGCGTTCGAGATCGGCCCGGTCGCCTTCGGGATCGGCTGGACGGATGTCCAGATCCGGTACCTGCGCGCGCGCCTGAGTCACCGCCATGCCGGCCCGGATGCCGAGCAGGTGCGCGGCATGATTGGTCGCGGCGACGAGGATCCTGCTGCCCTCGCGGGTCGACGTGACGAGGGGTGCGCCTGATTCCTCCCGAGACATTGGGCACAATTCGCCTCTTCTGCGACTGGGGGGAGGGGGTGAGCAACGGGTGCCCGCTCCCTCTCCACCGTCTTTGGCGGCTCCCTTCCCACGGTTCCCGGAGAAGGAGTTCGATGCCCCATCATCACCCTTCAGTGCCCGGAACGGATGTTCTGCCGGCTCGCTCCATCGCCCGAGTTCACGCATCGGCGGACGCTGATGCGTCGGTAGCTTGGCGATCTCTGCCTGGACATCGGCCTTGGCCCAGCGGGCGCCCGGCCGCCAGCCGCCGCCGCGCGGGACGGAGCATTGCAGGCGCTGTTCTTCCTCCGCGATACGACCCAATGGATCGATCGATGCCGGTACGCTTTCAGGCGGCGCGGCGGTGCGTTCCGCCCGTCGCAACCGGTCGATCGACCAATCGGGCAGGTAGAGCGAGGCGACCCGTTTCATCGCATGCCTCCATCGTCCAAATATGGGGTTCGCCGCCGCGCTGACGGACCAGTTCGATCCGCCAGCGCGGGCAACCGACACCTTCGACCGGGAGGGGAGTCGAGGGCGCGGCGGCGATTCGCCAGCGCGTCACCGCGGCAGACGGCACGGCGAGCGGATTGCCGCCTTCGCGTGCATGACGTTTGAGCAGCAGCGCGATCGTCTTGCCGCCCTCCGCCGCGAGTTGCAGCCTGCGGGTATTGGCCATCGACGCACTCTTCACTTCGCCGATCACCGCACCCAGCCCGCGGTGGCGCAGTCCTTCCTCCATCAGCGCGAGCAGCTCGGCATCGTCAGCCGCCTCGGCATAGAGGATTCGTTCGGGCGCGAGCCCAGCCTGATAGAGCCCGGGCGCGAACAGGTCGCGTCGACGCACCACCCAAAGCACCGGGCCCCAGGCGCGCGCAGCGATGCCGGCCATGAACAGCGTCGCGGCCGCATCGTCGCCCATGCCAGGGCTGGCCGCGGCGATCTCGTGCAGTGCATCGAGCCGCAAGCCTGTCGTCGCCAGCCGCGAATCGATCGGGCCGATCCCGAAAGGCAGCACCGGGCGCCGGCGCAGCCCATCCCCCTCGATCCCTTGAAGGGTTTCGCGTAAGGCGGAAAGGGCGAGGGCAGACGACAAAGACACGACTCGCTGAATGAGTATGTTCCTAGTTTGTTCCTGTCGCCGCGGCGAGTCAATCGGGGAGTCGAGTCTCCGTCCCGACAGTCGCCACGCCGGCCCCTTCCGCTTCCCCCATCGCCATGCGACAGCGGTGCATGTTCATACGTGCCATCCAGTTCGTCCTGTTGTGCCTGGCCGGTTCGGCCGTCGCTGCGCAGAACGCGCCGCCGGTGCAACAAGTCGAGATCGTCAGAACCTATCCGCACGATCCCGCGATCTTCACTGAAGGCCTCCTCTATCGCGACGGGGCGCTGTACGAGAGCTCGGGCCTGCGCGGTCAATCGTCGCTGCGCCGGGTGCGGATCGAGGATGGCCGGACGGAAATCCAGGCCAGTCTGCCCGATACGGTTTTCGGCGAAGGCATTGTCGATTGGGGCGACGAGATCATCGGGGTCACCTGGCGCGACGGTGCCGGCTATCGCTGGGATGCGCGGACGCTCCGGCTGCGTTCCGGCTTTGACTTTGACGGCGAGGGCTGGGGGCTGACCCGTGACGGCGAGTCACTGATCCTGAGTGACGGCTCGCCCATATTGCACTTCCTGGATCCCGCGAGCTTCCAGGAACGGCGGCGGATTCGCGTCACCGCCGACGGCAAGCCGGTCGCCATGCTCAACGAACTCGAATGGGTCGATGGCGAGATCTACGCCAATGTCTGGAAGACCGATCGCATCGCCCGGATCGATCCGGTGACGGGCGCGGTGAAGGCGTGGATCGACCTGGCCGCTGTCGATCGTCTCGGCGGCGGGCATGACAGCGAGGACGTGCCGAACGGCATCGCCTGGGATGCGACGGGCAGGCGCCTGTTCGTCACCGGCAAGCGCTGGACGAAACTGTTCGAGATCCGCCTGTTGCCGCCCGGTCCGGTCGGCCCGGCAGTGCGGGGCGCAAAGGCCCGATAAGGTTGGGCGCGACGCGCACCAGCGACGATTGTCCCATCGACCCACAAATGCCGGCCCGGCCTGCATTTTTGCACGCGAAGCAGAAGAATCGAGCACAAGTGGCTTTCCTTGGGGAAATGCCTCGCGACAGAAGCGGCAGCCCGGCGTCCGGCCGGCCCGGCGCCGCCCCTCGCCAAGTGCTTTGAAATTTTATAACAAGGCCCTGAATGGCGACTCCGTGCGTTGGCCTCATGCAACGCGCGAAACGCGCCCTGATTGGAGAGAGCATGGCAAGCGACAATCCGCGCGCCAATTTACAGCCATTGTCGCTCTACGTGCCGGAACCCAAGTTCCGCCCGGGCGACACGGTCGATTTCACTGAGGTCGCGATTCCCGCCGCCGGCGACGCCCGCCGGCCCGACACCGCCGACCGTGCCGAGACCTTCATCGATCTCGCTTATGAACTGGTCCGCGTGCTCGACGATGAGGGCAATGCCGTCGGTCCGTGGAATCCGCGCCTGTCGCCCGATACGCTGCGTGCGATGCTCCGCTCGATGGTGCTGGTCCGCGCCTTTGACGAACGCATGTTCCGCGCGCAGCGCCAGGGCAAGACCAGCTTCTATATGAAGTGCCTCGGCGAGGAGGCGGTAGCCGTGTCCGCGGCGTTCGCGCTCGATTATGAGGATATGTGCTTCCCCTCCTATCGTCAGCAGGGCCTGCTCATCGCGCGCGGCTGGTCGATGGTCGACATGATGAACCAGATCTATTCGAACAAGGGCGATCGGCTTCAGGGCAAGCAGCTGCCGATCATGTATTCTGTCAAGGAAGCCGGCTTCTTCTCGATCTCCGGCAACCTTGCCACGCAATATCCCCAGGCCGTCGGCTGGGCGATGGCATCGGCGGCGAAGGGCGATACGCGTATCGCCGCCACCTGGTGCGGTGAGGGGTCGACCGCGGAGGGGGATTTCCATTCCGCCTGCACCTTCGCCAGCGTCTACCGCGCGCCGGTGATCTTCAACGTCGTCAACAATCAATGGGCGATCTCGAGCTTCTCCGGGTTCGCCGGCGCCGAATCGACCACCTTCGCGGCGCGCGCGATCGGCTATGGCATTGCGGGCCTGCGCGTCGACGGTAACGACGCGCTCGCGGTCTATGCCGCGACTGCCTGGGCCGCCGAACGCGCCCGGACCAACCAGGGCCCGACCCTGATCGAGCATTTCACCTACCGCGCCGAAGGCCATTCGACGTCGGACGATCCCGGCCAGTATCGCTCGGCCGGCGAGCCCACGGCATGGCCGCTCGGCGACCCGATCAAGCGGCTGAAGGATCACCTGATCCATATCGGCGAATGGGACGAGGATCGCCACGCCGCGCAGGACCTCGAACTGGCGGAGCAGGTCAAGCGTGCGCAGAAGGAAGCCGAGCAGAACGGTATCCTCGGCCATGGTCTCCACCAGCCGCTGGACACGCTGTTCGACGGCGTGTTCGAGGAGATGCCCTGGCATCTGAAGGAACAACAGGCACAGATGCTCGCGGAAGAGACCGCCTCGGGCCGGCCATGGGCACGCAAGTCATGAGCGACATCACCGATCCTGCCGACATCATCGCCCCGGAGGGCGGCCCGGACGGCAACGCCCGCATGAACATGATCCAGGCGATCAACAGCGCCATGGACGTGATGATGGCCCGCGATCCCGACGTGATCGTGATGGGTGAGGATGTGGGCTATTTCGGCGGCGTGTTCCGCGCGACCGCGGGGCTGCAGGCGAAATACGGGAAGCAACGCGTGTTCGATACGCCGATCACCGAATGCGGCATCATCGGTGTCGCGGTGGGCATGGGCGCGTACGGGCTTCGGCCGGTCCCGGAAATCCAGTTCGCCGACTATATCTATCCCGCGCTCGACCAGCTCGTGTCGGAGGCGGCGCGTCTGCGCTACCGGTCGGCCGGCGAGTTCACTTCGCCGATCACGGTACGCTCGCCGTTCGGCGGCGGCATTTTCGGCGGACAGACCCACAGTCAGAGCCCCGAGGGTATCTTCACCCATGTTTCCGGCGTGAAGACGGTGATCCCATCGACGCCATACGACGCCAAGGGCCTGCTGATCGCCGCGATCGAGGACAATGATCCAACGATCTTCTTCGAACCAAAGCGCATCTATAACGGCCCGTTCGACGGCCATTGGGATCGCCCGACAAAGAACTGGTCGCTTCATCCCGCGGGCGAGGTGCCGACCGGCTATTACAAGATCGAGCTGGGCAAGGCGAAGATCGTCCGCGCCGGCGAGGCGCTGACCATCCTGGCGTACGGCACCATGGTCCATGTCTGTCTCGCGGTGGTCGAAGAGGCCGGCGTTGATGCCGAGATCGTCGATCTGCGCACCTTGGTGCCGCTCGATATCGAGACGATCGAGGCGTCGGTGAAGAAGACCGGCCGTTGCATGATCGTACACGAGGCAACCCGCACCAGCGGCTTCGGCGCCGAGCTCTCGGCGCTCGTCCAGGAACGCTGCTTCTACCATCTCGAAGCGCCGATCGAGCGTGTCACCGGCTTCGACACGCCCTATCCGCACAGCCTGGAATGGGCCTATTTCCCGGGGCCCGTCCGCATCGGCGAAGCGCTGAAGAAAGTGATGAAGGACTGATTTCGATGGCTCTGCCCATCCCCGTTCGTGTCGAGCGAAGTCGAGACACCTGCGCGGCCCCCTGTTTCTCGACTTCGCTCGAAACGAACGGATTAGTCTAATGGCACGCTTCACCTTCAAATTGCCGGATATCGGAGAAGGCATCTCCGAAGCGGAGATCGTCGCGTGGCACGTGGCCGTGGGCGACCGTGTGGAAGAGGATCAGGGCCTCGCCGACATGATGACCGACAAGGCGACGGTGGAGATGGAATCTCCGGTCGCTGGCGTGGTGGTCGAGCTGGCCGGCGAAGTCGGCGATCAGGTGTCGATCGGCGCCGCTTTGGTGGTGATCGAGACGGACGCGGTTGAAGGTGATCTCCTCGTGGACGAGACCAAGGCCCAAGAGGTCGAGGAGCAGTTCGAAGCGGAGAATCCAGGTCCGGAGGTAGTTCTTCTTGCTCCCTCTCCCCCTGTGGGAGAGGGAAGGGGCCCATCGCAAAGCGATGGGAAGGGTGAGGGGGACACGCGCGAAAGCCCCGAACCTCAGTCCCCCTCATCCGGCCCTTCGGGCCACCTTCTCCCACAAGGGGAGAAGGACAAGGGCGCCCATGTCCTCGCTTCCCCAGCGGTCCGTGCCCGCGCGGCCGACCTCGGCATCGATCTCGCCAGCGTAAAGTCGGACGGCGACCGCATCCGTCACGCCGATCTGGACGCCTTCCTGCGCTACGGCGCGGGTCAGGGCTATCACGCCCCGCACGCATCGCGCGCGCGCCCTGATGAGCCGATCAAGGTCATCGGCATGCGCCGCCGCATCGCCGAGAACATGGCCGCGTCGAAGCGTACCATCCCGCATTTCACTTATGTTGACGAAATCGACGTCACCGCGCTCGAAGACATGCGCGCCGATCTCAACGCCAATCGCGGCGGGCGGCCCAAGCTGACCATGCTGCCGCTGATGATCGTCGCGATCTGCAAGTCGATCCCGGATTTCCCGATGATCAACGCGCGCTATGACGACGAGGCCGGGGTGGTGACGCGCCATGGCTCCGTCCATCTCGGCATGGCGACCCAGACCCCGGCCGGCCTGATGGTCCCGGTGATCCGCGACGCGCAGGATCTCAACGTCTGGCAGCTCGCCAGCGAGATCGGCCGCCTCGCCGAGGCCGCCCGCACCGGCAAGGCGAAGAGCGAGGAGCTCAGCGGCTCGACCCTCACCATCACGTCGCTCGGCCCGCTCGGCGGCATTGCGACGACGCCCGTCATCAACCGGCCAGAGGTCGCGATCATCGGGCCGAACAAGATCGTCGAGCGCCCGGTCTTTCGCGGCGACGACATCGTCCGCGCCAAGCTGATGAATCTCTCGATCAGCTGCGATCACCGCGTCGTCGACGGGTGGGATGCGGCAAGTTACGTCCAGGCGCTCAAGAAATATCTCGAGACGCCCGTGCTGCTCTTCGCCGACTGACCATGTCGAACCGCCTCGTCCCGGGATCGATCGAAGCGCAGCAGCGCACGCTCGCTATGGGCGTGGTGCTGGCGCTGCCGCTCGCGATCGGGCTGTGGTTCTTCATCGATCGGTCGATGCCACCGATCCCGGGCATGGCGACTCAGACGGCGCGCTTCTTCTTCGCGCTCCACTGTGTCGGCATCGCGACCTTGCTGGCCCTTTTGCCAGGCATCGAGGCGGTCGCGCACGAACGACTGGTGACGCCGGCGATCGATCCGCTGGCGGGCGCCGACTCACGGCGGATGCGGGTCAACCAGCGCTATGTCCAGAATACCATCGAGCAGCTCTGGCTGTTCGTGCCGGGCCTGCTTATGCTCGCCGTCCAAGCGCGCGATGGCGCCTCGATGCGCGCCGTGGTCGCCTGTACCGTCGTCTGGGTGCTGGCGCGCTGGGTGTTCTGGGTCGGCTATCTGCTCGGCCCACGCTTCCGCTCGGCGGGCCTGGTCGGGATGGTGCAGAGCATGATGGTGCTGCTCTATTGCGTGGGCCGCTTCGGCTATCTCTGGCTCGGCCTGTGGGGCGCGGTGGCGCTGATCGCACCCTTGGCCCTCGCGGAATTGTTCATCGTCGGAATGTTGCGGCTGGAACGTTGGAAGGCTGAAAGCGAAGCCTGACACGCTTCCTCGCCAGTGCTCGCCGAAGCGACGCCGCGCGCTGGCGGCATCGTCCCGGCTCGAGATCGTGGCGTGAGTGATGCTTGGTCAGGGGCGCCGCAACAATGATACCGTGCCGTGCCCGCCATCGGCACAGACGCTGACCACGGCCCATGTGCCGCTCGGACTGTCCCACAGTTCCTTCACTGCCTGGCTGAAGTCGCGGGCGCCGGTCGCGGCAAAGGGATGGCCGATCGCCACCGACCCGCCATTGGGATTGACCCGGTCCCACGGGAAAGGACCGAACTCGAAATCCACGCCGGCGCGGTCGCGCGTCCAGCCGGGTTTCTCCAGCGCGGCCACATTGGCCAGCACCTGCGCCGAAAAAGCCTCATGGATTTCCCACAGCGCGACGTCCTCATAGCGCAGGCCATGCCGCGCCAGCAGCCGGGGGATGGCGAAACTCGGCGCCATGAGCAGCCCATCCTCCGCATGGTCGACCGCAGCGATCTCATGATCGACCAGCTCGGCATGAGGAGTGCCGTCAGGCAGTTTCTTCAGCCCTGCCTCGGTGGCGACCCAGCACCCTGCGGCGCCATCGGTGATCGGCGAGCTGTTGCCTGCGGTCAGCGTGCCCTTGCCGCTGGTCTTGTCGAAGGCCGGGGGGAGGCTCGCGAGCTTCTCCGCCGAGGTGTCGGCGCGGGGATTGGCGTCGCGGGTGATCTCGGGCAGCGGGATGACGAGATCGTCGAAGAACCCGTTCTCCCACCCGGCGACGGCGCGCTGGTGGCTCTTCAGCGACCAGTCGTCCTGCGCCTCGCGCGAAATCTCCCAGATCTTCGCCGTCTCTTCCATATGGTCGCCCATGGTTCGACCGGTGATGCGGTTGGCAAAACCCTTGATCGGCAGCACCAGGTCGTTCGGCGTCAGGGCCTGCAAGGCCGCGAGCGCGGCCGGCGGGTCGGTTCGGAACAGCTTCACGATCCGCTTCGACGCCTCGAGCTTCAGCCCGATCGGCGGGTTGCTCATCACTTCCGAGCCGCCGACCAGTGCCAGATCCTTGTCGCCGCCGAGCATGCCGGCCGCCGCGAACGCCGCGACCATCGAGGTCGAGCAGGCCAGCACGGCCGAGAAGGACGGCACGGTCGGGTCGAGCCCTGCATCCAGCCAGATCTCGCGCCCGATATTGCTCCAGCCGAGGCTTGGAATCACCGTGCCCCAGACGAACAGGTCGGGACGCGCGATCGCCGCCATCGCCTGGGCGACCGGCACGGCCAAGGTTATCGCGTCATGATCGGCGAGCGCCCCGCCGCCACGCCCGAACGGCGTTCGAAGGCCGGCCGCGATATAGATGGGCTGGGCGAAGCGCTGCATGTCCGGTCTCCTTCGTATCGCCTGCGAATTTGATGTCACCTGTCCCGCACCACAAGGGCGGCGCGCCAAGAAGAATTATTCAACCATATGGTTGACAATTATTCAATTCGCCTCATATTAAACCATATGGTTGAACGACTCGACATCACCTTCGCCGCGCTCGCCGATCCGACACGGCGTGCGATGCTTGCCAGCCTCTCGGGCGGTGAGCGCAGCATCGGGGAACTCGCCGCGCCGCACGCGATGAGCTTCGCTGGAGCCTCGAAGCACGTTCAGGCGCTGGAGCGGGCCGGACTGGTCGAACGTCGTAAGGCTGGCCGCCAGCAGCTTTGCCGCCTGAAAGCGGAGCCGCTGCGCGAGGCCCAGGTCTGGCTGCGGCAATGGGAGACATTCTGGAACGAGCGGCTCGATATTCTCGATGAACTGCTCAAGGCCGAAAAGGAGAGAGCGGAATGACCACACCCGTCATCCTCACCATTGCCCGGGATTTCGACGCGACGCCCGAGGCCGTGTTCGATGCCTGGCTCGATCCCGCCAAGGCGGGGAAATTCCTGTTCAAGACGCCCGACGGCGAGATGCTGACAGTCGAGATCGACGCTCGTGTCGGCGGCCGCGCGCTGGTCGTCGAGCGCCGCGCCTCGGGCGATGCCCATCATCGCCTGCGCTATGAGGTGATCGATCGCCCGCACCGCCTCGTTTTCCTGTTCGCCGCCGATCCGGCGGAGGAGGGCGAGTGGAGCCGCGTGTCGATCGATATCGTCGCAAAGGGGCAGGGTGCGACCCTGACGCTCAACCACGAGATGGACCCCGAATGGGCCGCTTACGAAGACCAGACCCGCAAGGGCTGGACGATGATTCTCGACACGCTCGCTACCCTATTGGAGAAATGATCATGCTAGCCCTCGAAAAGACCGCCCCCGGAACTATCCGTCTCGAACGCGTGCTCGACGCGCCGATCGACACCGTCTGGCGCTATCTGGTCGACGCCGATCTGCGCGCTTTGTGGTTCGCCGGCGGCAAGCTCGAACCACGCGTCGGCGGTTCGCTCGAACTCGTCTTCGATCACGACAATCTCTCTGCCGACGACGTGCCCTATCCCGAGAAATATTGCGCACACCGCGGCGCCGTCTCGCAGGAGCAGGTGACCGCATTCGACGCCCCGCATCTGGTCGCCTGGAGTTGGGACGGCGGCAAGGAAGGCGAGGCCCGGTTCGAGCTGACCGCGATGGGCGACAGGACCCGGCTGGTGCTCACGCACAGCGGCATTTCCGGCCCGGCCGGCATGGCCAATTTCGGCGGCGGCTGGCATGCGCACCTCGCGGTTCTCGAGGCCAAATTGTCGGGCGGCACGGTGCGGGACTTCTGGGCGCTGCACGCTGAATCGGAGAAGACAGTCAAGGAAGCTTTGGGTCAGGACGCCTGACTCAACCCATAATCGGCTCCCCCCTTTCCCGCGAAAGCGGGACAGGGAAGTCGAAGAAACGGGCGTTGCCTCAAACCACCTCGAACAACCCGGCCGCGCCCATCCCGCCGGCAGTGCACATCGACACCACCACATAGCGCACCCCGCGCTTGCGCCCTTCGATCAGCGCATGCCCGACCAAGCGCGATCCGGTCATCCCGAACGGGTGGCCCACCGCGATCGCGCCGCCATTGACGTTGTACTTCTCGGGATCGATGCCGAGATGGTCGCGGCAATAGAGGCACTGGCTGGCGAACGCTTCGTTCAGCTCCCACAGCCCGATATCCGCCACCGAAAGCCCGGCGCGCGCCAGCAGCTTCGGGATCGCGAAGACCGGCCCGATGCCCATCTCGTCCGGCCCGCACCCCGCCGCCTGGAACCCGCGATAGATGCCGAGGATCTCCTTGCCCTCTGCCTCGGCGGTCCTCCGGTCCATCAGGATCTGCGCTGACGCGCCGTCGGACAACTGGCTGGCATTGCCTGCGGTGATGTTCGATCCCCGCCCGGTGAACTCGCCGCCGGGCCACACCGTCTTCAACCCGCGCAGCGCCTCCAGCGTCGTGCCCGCGCGGATGCCCTCGTCCTGCGACACCGTTACCGTCTCGGTCCCGGTGCGGTTGCCCTCCTTGTCGAACACCGCTTTCTCGACCGTGATCGGCGTGATTTCCTCGGCGAATGCGCCCTTCTCGAGCCCCGCCGCCGCACGCTGCTGGCTCTGCGCGCCATAGGCGTCCTGCGCCTCGCGGCTGATGCCGTAACGCTCGGCGACGATCTCGGCGGTTTCGATCATCGGAATGTATGCGGCAGGCTCGTTGGCGATCACCGATTTGTTGACGAAGCGCGGCGCATCCCTCGTCACGGTCAGGCTGATCGATTCCATGCCCCCGGCCAGCGCCAAGTCCATCTCGTCGCAGATGATCGACCGCGCCGCGAGTGCCACCGCGGTCAGCCCCGATCCGCATTTCCGGTCGAGCGTGAACGCCGGTACGCTCTCGGGCAAGCCGCCGGCGAAGATCGCCATGCGCCCGGCATTGCCGCCCTGCGTGCCCCATTGCCCGCCGACGCCCCAGAAAACCTCGTCGATCCGCGCCGGATCGATTCCCGCGCGCTCCACCACGGCGTTCATCACATGCCCGGCCAGCACCGGCGCTTCGGTGACGTTGAACGCCCCGCGATACGCCTTGCCGATCGGGGTACGGGCCGTGGCGACAATGGCAGCTTCACGCATGGGGCAACCTTTCGAGGATCGGGTATGGCAAGCGGTCTAGGCTGCACAGCGCATTTTGGGAAGGCCGCGCGTCTGCACAATTTCTCCATATGCGCCGGATGAGGAGTCGACGACGTACGCCTAAACCCCACCCGTCACGCCGGACTTGGGCATGACATGGAGTAAGTCGTTGACCGCCAGACCCGCAGGACCACAATGAAACTCATGAGCCACCGCATCCTCGTCGTCGACGACGACCCTCATATCCGCGAGCTTTTGGCCTTCGCGCTGGCCAAGGCCGGCATGCAGCCGAGCGAAGCGGCGGACGGGCAGGAAGCGCTCGAGGCGATCGGCCGCGAGATGCCCGACCTGATGGTGCTCGACATCAACATGCCGCGCCTAAACGGCCTCGACCTGTGCCGCCGGCTGCGTGCCGCGGGCGGGGCGGGGGCGGGGCTACCGATCCTGTTCCTGTCTTCGCGCGACGACGAGATCGACCGGATCGTCGGCATCGAGATCGGCGGCGACGACTATGTCGTGAAGCCCTTTTCCCCGCGCGAAGTCGTCGCCCGGGTCGGCGCCATCCTCAAGCGCGGCGTGCCGCCACCCGAGCCCGAAAATGTCGTCCGCAATCGCCTGACCCTCGACACCGATGGCTGGGAAGCGCGCTGGGACGGCGCGCCCGTGCCGCTCACCGCCACCGAATTCCAGCTGTTGCTATTGCTGGCCGCCAATCCGGCCAAGGTCTATACCCGCGACGCGATCATCGACCGGCTACACGGCCCCGGCTTCGCCATCACTGACCGGACGATCGACAGCCATGTCCGCAATCTGCGCGCGAAATTCGAAGCCTTGTCGGTCGGCGCCGACCTGATCGAGACGCGCGCCGGCATCGGCTATCGGATCGGCGCCTGCGGTTGATTGCCGCATTAAAGACTATTGCGAAGGCGCATTGGCCAAAGCTCAGGCTGCGCTCGATCCTGTTCGGTACCCTGTTGTTCGTCGCGGCCCTGCCGGGCGTCGCCGCCCTGTTCCTGCGCGTCTATGAAAACACCATCGTCCAGCAGACCGAGGCCGAGCTGATCTCGCAAAGCGTCGTGCTGGCATCGGCCTATAAATCGGCTTGGCGGGGCGGCGTGCCCGACCCGTCGCGCCGCCTGCTCGCGCCGGAGATTCCGACGATCGACCTGGGCACCATGCCCGTCCTGCCGCCGCGCCCGGCCGAGACGCGGCGCGGCATGCCGGATCGTCACGCCGCGATCGTCGCACGCACCCTGATGCCGATGGCGAGCGACGCAGCCGCGGTGACGCTCACCGCAACGCGCCTGCTCGACGCGAACGGCATCGTCGTGCTGGGCCGGGACGACGTGATGTTGAACTACGACAATCTGCCCGAGGTCCGCACCGCGCTCGCCGGCAGCCCGCGCACGGTGCTTCGCGAGCGCAGCCGCTACGAGGCGCGGAGCTGGCTCGCCGTGTTCAGCCGCGCTTATGCTATCCGTGTCCATCACGCCCGCCCGGTGATCGACCAGGGCAGGGTGATCGGCGTGGTCATGCTGTCGCGCACCCCGCGCGGCCTGTTCGTCGGCCTCTACCAGGATCGCGGCAAGATATTGCTCGGCATCGGCCTGATCCTGACGACCCTGCTGGTGCTGGTCGCCCTGCTCTCGCGCGGCATTGCCCGCCCGATCGATGCGCTGGCCCGGGCGAGCGAGGATATCGCGCGCGGCCGCGTCGCGGTGCCCGATACGCCGGCCACCGCCGCGATCGAGATCGCGCAACTCTACGACAATTTCCGCGCCATGGCCGACCGCATCGAGCGCCGCTCGCGCTACCTCAAGGATTTCGCCGCGGCGGTCAGCCACGAGTTCAAGACGCCGCTTGCCGGCATCCGCGGCGCGCTGGAGCTGCTCGACGAGCATGGCGCCGAAATGAGCGAGGAGGAGCGACACCGCTTCATCGCCAACGCCACCGCCGATGCCGATCGGCTGTCGCGCCTCGTCCAGCGCCTGCTCGACCTTGCCCGCGCCGACATGGCGAGCATCGATGCCGGCGCTCGTGCCGATATCGTCGCGTCGGCACGCCGCGTCGCGGACTCGTTCCGATCGGACCGGTTCGTTGTGGAGGTCGCCGCAGACGCGGAGACGGCGATGGCGCGCATCACCCCCGAGGTGGTCGAGACCCTGCTCGAAACCTTGGTCGAAAACAGCCGCCAGGCCGGCGCAAACCGGGTGAGCATCCGTATCGAACCGGCCGATGACGCGGTGATCCTCTGGGTCACCGACGACGGTCCCGGCATCGCGGTTGCCGATCTTGAGCGCATCTTCGAACCCTTCTTCACGGGCCGTCGCGAGGCGGGCGGGGCAGGGCTCGGCCTTGCCATCGCACGGTCGTTGCTCGCGGCGACGGGTGGGACGATCGTCGCGAAGGAAGTGCCGGCCGGTGCCTGTTTCCGGTTAAAGCTGCCGGTGGCCTAGACTCCCTCTCCCCCTGTGGGAGAGGGAAGGGGCCCATCGCTCTTGCGATGGGAAGGGTGAGGGGGACACTCGCGACTGTTCCGAACCTCACTCCCCCTCATCCGGCCCTTCGGGCCACCTTCTCCCACAGGGGGAGAAGGGGTAGGGCGTCCCGCAGATGACCAACCCCCAACCCTACGACACCATCATCCTCGGCGCCGGCGCCGCCGGCCTGATGTGCGCGCTCACCGCCGGCCAGCGCGGACGGCGCGTGCTGTTGCTCGATCACGCCGACGAGCCCGGCAAGAAGATCCTCATCTCCGGCGGCGGTCGGTGCAACTTCACCAACATCAACACCGCGCCCGATCGCTATCTCTCGGCCAATCCGCATTTCGCCAAGTCCGCGCTGGGCCGTTATTCGGCGCAGGACTTTATCGATCTGGTCGATCGCCACGGCATAAAATGGCACGAAAAGACCCTCGGCCAGCTTTTCTGTGACGGCTCGGCCAAGCAGATCGTCGCGATGCTGCTCGACGAATGCGATACCGGCAATGTCACCATCGGCCTCGGTCAGCCTATCCGCGAGGCCGACCATGCCGACGGCCAGTACCGCGTCACCTTTGGCGACCGCGCCGCCACGGCGCCTTCACTGGTCATCGCCACCGGTGGCCCGTCCATCCCGAAAATGGGTGCGACCGGCTTCGCTTATGATCTCGCCCGCCGCTTCGGTCTGAAGGTGGTGGAGCCGCGCCCCGCGCTGGTGCCCTTCACGCTCGGCGGCGAGGAAACCCTGTTCCGCTCTCTCTCCGGCGTCGCGGCCGAGGTCGTCGCCCGTTGCGGCAAGACCGCCTTCCGGGAGGCCGCCTTGTTCACGCACAAGGGCCTTTCCGGCCCGGCGATCCTGCAGATCTCCTCCTATTGGCGGCACGGCGAGTCGATCGGTGTGGATTTCTTGCCCGACCTGAAACCGACCTGGCTGGCCGACGCGAAGCGCGCCAATCCGCGCACGGCTTTCCGCAAGCTGCTGGCCAGCCAGCTCCCCGCCCGTCTCGCTGAAACCCTCGCCGACCGCATCGGTATCGAGGGCGATCTCGGCGCCCAGACCGACAAGCGGCTCGAAGAGGCTGCCCGCCGTCTCGCTGACTGGCGTTTCACCCCCAACGGCACCGAAGGACTGGCGAAGGCCGAAGTGGTGGCAGGCGGCATCGCCACTGACGGCCTGTCCTCGCAGACGATGGAAGCGCGCAAGGTGCCCGGCCTCTACGCGATCGGCGAAGCGCTCGACGTCACCGGCTGGCTCGGCGGGTATAATTTCCAATGGGCGTGGGCCAGCGGCTGGGCCGCGGGGCAGGTGGTTTAGCTCTTGCTGCAATAGTCGGGACGTCAGCCCATCATCGCGACGAGGCCGGGCAAAGCGAAGAAGGTCGCCGTTGCCCAATGGAGCGGCGTCGGACGCCGCACCTTGCGCACCGTCACCGCAAAGGCGAGCGCGAACATCGCGAATATCCATAGAAGAGCCGAGACCAGCTTTCCGTCCTCAGAAGGCAGGAATTGCGTGGCGAGAAGGGCCGATGCAATGGCCCACGCCGCACTGAGACCCAGAGTAAGGACGAAGAGCAGTCTGACCAGAATGGAATAGTGCTCGATCGCAGCCTGCTGGTCTGGTGTGGCAGTCATAGCATGATCCTTCGAGACCAGCTTAGCAGGCCGCAACCTACTCGCAATCGCCATGGTCATGCAGGCCAACGTTTCAGGTCACGCCGCCAACTGCCACCGGCTCCGCCCGGCGCGCTTCGCCGCGTACAGCGCCTCGTCCGCCCGGCACAGCAGTTCGCGCAACGACACGTCGCCGCCCTCGGTGCACGATACCCCCACGCTCGCCCCGATATGGGCGAAGGCGCCCTCCACCTCATAAACGGTGCCGAGTTGCTTCACGATGCGCGCCGCCGTTTTCTCGGCGAGCGCGCGGTCGGCATGGTGCATGATGATGCCGAATTCGTCCCCGCCGACCCGGGCGACGAAATCGCCCTCGCGGATCTGCAACGGCAGGCGCCGGCCGACTTCGGCCAGCACCATGTCGCCGGCCTTGTGGCCGAGCCGGTCGTTGATGTGCTTGAAATGGTCGAGATCGATCAGCAACAGGCTGGCGCTATGTCCCAGCGGACCGGACAGAGCTTCCTCGAAGCCGCGCCGGTTGTACAGGCCGGTCAGATGATCGGTGACGACTTGCCGCTGCAGCCTGGCGTTGACCTCCTGCAGCGCCTGCCGAGCCTCCATCCGCTCGGTCAGGTCGACCACTTCGGAGATGAAGCGGATCGGGGTGCCGTCCTCGGCGCGCACTACCGTCGCGGTCAGCAGGACATGGACGATACTGCCCCCCTTGTGGAGATAGCGCTTCTCCATCTGGTAGCTGTCGCGCTCGCCGCGCATCACTTCCTCGAACAGATGCAGGTCGGCACCAATATCGTGCGGATGCGTGAAGTCGGGAAAATGCATGCCAGCCACTTCGCCCGGCGTATATCCGAGCACTGCGGCGAACGGTGCATTCACTTCCTCGCAGATGCCCTGCACATCGACGATGGCCTTGCCGGTCGCTGCGGCGTGGAACGCCGCCTTGAACATTTGTCGGCTGGTGCGGAGTTCCCGCTCCAGTGCGCCGACATCTCGATCCGTCATCATGCCCGATCCTGCAGCCTGACCGCGAAGCCTGTCCGCGTTTGGGGTACGTTAAGGCCTTGGGGTTAACGAGTGATTTGCCAGGGGACTGGGATCCTCCATCACTTCTGACAGGAAACGATCGCCGCGATCACCGACAATGTATCCTGCGGATCGCGCACCCGTACCGTGTCGAGCCCAAGCTCCTTGGCAGGATAGTCGTTGCCGCCCGGGAAGATCGCATCGCCGATGAACATCATCGCATCGAGATCGATGCCGCTCGCGTCGCGCAGTTTCTTCAGCCCGTACGCCTTGTCCACGCCTTCACGCGTGATATCGATCGAGGTCGCGCCGCCCATGTTGATCGACAGGCCGGGCAGGCGTTGGCGCAGATCGGCCTGGATCACCTTGCGCTTGGCGAAATCGGGATCCCAATGCTCCTTCGCGTCGAGCGGTGCCTGCTGGCCGAGTGCCGAAAAGGTAATCTGGCTGCCGCGATCCTCGATTCGCTCGCCCCAGGTCTGTTCGGGCACGAAGCCGGTCGCTTTCAGCGATTCATCGAACGCCGTGAAGATCGCCTGCTTCTGCGCATCATCGAACAATTCGGCGTAAACGGCGGACCAGCTGCCATCGTATCGGTAGAGCTTGGTACCCGTTGTGGGCATCAGCCATAGCCGGGTCAGGTCGGCGCGGGCGGGCAGCCGGCTGGCCACCTGCTTTTCGAATTGCGGCCAGTCCCCGCCCGAGATGACTGCAACATGCGCCACGCCGAGCAGATCAGCCAGCGCTTCGCCCATCGGTTCCTGCAGCGGCTGCTTGCTCTCGGCGAGCGTTCCGTCGAGGTCGAAGGCAACCAGCTGCTTCATGCCATGCTCCTGAAATGGGGGTTTGCCGCAGTGCGGCGAGAGTGGATTCAAGCGCCCGATCCCGCCGGAAGTTCCACGTCATTCCACGCATGCATGGAACCGTTTTGGAATCGCGTCGTTCGTCCCCAATAACAGGGGGCATCATGTCAGCGCAGAATATCTTCGCCTGGTCGGGTCGCACGCAAGCCGGGCTCGGGCTGTTCGCGGCGTCGCTGATCTATCTCGTCGTCGCTGCACCCAATGCGGTCGCGATCGCCTTCGCGGTCGGCGCCGGCGCGTGCCTTGCCTTGACCGGCATCACTGGCGGGCGGCTGTGGCTCACCCTTCTCACCCTGTTGATGCTCGCCGTGTCGGCCGCAGGTCTGTTCGCCGCGCTGGTCATCAACAGCTATGTGCTGCTGCCCGTGGCGTTTGCCCAGATCGTCGCGATTTCGCTGATCGAAGGTAGGCCCGAGAGCGATCGGGCTGGTGCCTCCACCGCCAGGTCCGGGCTGCTCGCCGCATGGAAACGGCAGCGCATCTGACCCATTTTCACCATGGGCGTGCTTTAATCTGGATTATCTGCTAAGGGCCCGCTTTGCCGCGACGCCGCGTGCCCCCATATCCGGAATATCATGCCCTTCTCAACGCTGCCCACGCTTCTTGCCGAAGCGCTCTCCGCCCGTGGTTATGCCGCGCCCACTCCCGTGCAGGCCGCGGTCATCCAACCCGAAGCCGAAGGCCGCGACATGATCGTCTCGGCGCAGACCGGCTCCGGCAAGACCGTCGCCTTCGGCCTCGCCATTGCCCCTCAGCTTCTCGGTGAGGAAGGAACGTTGCCGCCTGCCCGCGCGCCGCTCGCTCTCGCTATCGCGCCGACTCGGGAACTCGCGCTCCAGGTCAGCCGTGAACTCGGCTGGCTTTATGAAAAGGCCGGCGCGCGCATTGCCACCTGTGTCGGCGGCATGGACGCGTCCAGCGAACGTCGTGCCCTGTCGCGCGGCGCGCATATCGTGGTCGGCACGCCCGGTCGCCTGCGCGACCATATCGAACGCGGCGCTCTCGATCTCGGCGCGCTCAAGGCCGTCATCCTCGACGAAGCCGACGAAATGCTCGACATGGGCTTTCGCGAGGACCTCGAGCAGATCCTCGACGCGACGCCCGATCAGCGCCGCACCCTGTTGTTCTCTGCGACCATGCCGAAGCCGATCGTGGCGCTCGCCAAGCGCTACCAGCGCGACGCGCTGCGTATCTCCACCGTCGGCGAGGATCGCGGGCATGGCGACATCAGCTATCAGGCAGTCACCGTTGCGCCGGCCGATATCGAAAATGCCGTGGTCAATCTGCTCCGGCTGCACGAAGCCGAATCGGCGATGCTGTTCTGCGCGACGCGCGATAATGTCCGCCATCTCCACGCCAGCCTGGTCGAGCGCGGTTTCGCCGCCGTCGCCTTGTCCGGCGAGCATAGCCAGAATGAACGCAACGCCGCGATGCAGGCCCTGCGCGATCAGCGTGCCCGCGTCTGCGTCGCGACGGACGTCGCCGCGCGCGGCATCGATCTGCCGACGCTCAGCCTGGTCATCCATGTCGAGCTGCCGCGCGATGCCGAGACCTTGCAGCACCGTTCGGGCCGCACCGGCCGCGCGGGCAAGAAAGGCACGGCGGTCCTGATCGTCCCGTTCCAGCGCAAGCGCCGGGTCGAGATGATGCTGCGCGGCGCCCGCATCGCGGTGGAATGGGTCAATGCCCCGACCGCCGACGACATCCGCAAGGCCGATCGCACCCGTCTGATGGAAATGCTGCTCGAGACGATCGAGGTCGATGACGACGACCGCGCGCTCGCGGCGCAGCTGATGGAGCAGAAGTCACCCGAGGATATCGCGGCGGCCTTGGTCAAGACCTATCGCGCGCGCCTGCCCGCTCCGGAAGAGATGCTGACCCAGGGGACGGCGCAGCCCGAGGGAAGGGAGCATCACCGCGAGGGCTTCGACGATATCGTCTGGTTCCGCATGGACATCGGGCGCCGCCAGAATGCCGATCCGCGCTGGATTCTGCCGCTGATCTGCCGCCGCGGCCACATCACCAAGAACGAAGTCGGCGCGATCCG
>Ga0247735_1000312_pt1 | contig 20043 bp, 19 predicted proteins | sample UWRJL178409R2_FD_180934 | JGI IMG/M metagenome (GOLD analysis project Ga0247735, IMG submission 180934) | Plant litter microbial communities from Arlington Agricultural Research Station in Wisconsin, United States - UWRJ-L178-409R-2 | ecosystem: Environmental > Terrestrial > Plant litter >... | reverse complement strand
GTCGCGCGGGCGAATTGTTCTTCGAGCGCCGCAGCGATGTCGTCATCGTCGAAGGTGGCGATGCCGGCGGTGTCGGGCTCGGGTTCCCGGCGCTCGGCGGCGGCCGGAGCAGCGGGTGCTTCGGGGAAAGGTGGTGGGGGCGAACCGGTGGCATCAGACGAAGTATTCGGTACGCCGTCACGAGAATCGTCGTCTGGCATTGCTCAACCCTATGGTTGCCGGGGCCGATCCCGAAGTGGACGAGCCGACAGGCCCGGAGAATTTCCCGGCGCGGCAATGGGCCGCACGCGTGTCGGGGGCGCGCAGCGCGCCAGCCTGAAAGCTTGCAGGGAACCCGCCGAAGGATGCGTGCGTATGGAATATGCCCCCGGCAGGGGGCGTTTGCCCTGGGGTGGCGTACCCCGCCCCTGCGCTGCCCGGCGCAGCCTGCCTTCGCGGGCGAGCGCCCCACGGTGCAGCATCCGACCAGAAAGAATTTCACCAGTGCAACTGTTCTCCCCCGTAAACCTCGGTGCCCTCGACCTGTCCAACCGTGTGGTGATGGCCCCGCTGACCCGGGTGCGCGCCGGTGAATCCGGCGTCCCGAACGACCTGATGGTGGAGCACTACGGCCAGCGTGCCAGCACCGGGCTGATCGTCAGCGAGGGCGTGTTCACCAGCCCGGAGGCCCGCGCCTTCGACGGCCAGCCCGGCATCATCACCGCCGAGCAGATCGCCGGCTGGAAGCGGGTGACGGATGCGGTGCACAACAAAGGTGGCCTCATCGTGATGCAGCTGATGCACGGCGGGCGCGTCAGCCACCAGAACATCACCGGTGGACCCACCCCGGTCGCCCCGAGCGCCATCGCGATCGACGGCTCGACCCGCTCGGCCGCCGGCAAGGTCGCCTACCCGGTTCCCCTCGCCATCGGCACCGAGGAGATCCCGGCGCTCATCGCGCAGCTGGTCACCGCGGCGACCAACGCGATCGAGGCGGGTTTCGACGGTGTCGAGGTGCACTCCGCCAACGGTTACCTGCTGCACGAATTCCTCGCCCCCAGCTCCAACGTGCGCACGGACAACTACGGCGGGTCCGCCGAGAACCGTGCGCGCCTCGGCATCGAGGTCACCACGGCGATCGCCGCCGCCATCGGAGCCGACCGCACCGGGATCCGGATCTCGCCGAGCCACAACATCCAGGACGTCATCGAGACGGATGCTGCGGAGACGCAGGCCACCTACTCCGCGCTGCTGTCCGGCCTCGCCCCGCTCGGCCTCGCCTACGTCAGCGTCCTGAACGCGGAACCGACCGGCGACTTCATCCAGGGCCTTCGCGCCGAGTTCGGCGGACCGTGGATGGTGAACAGTGGTTTCGGCCTCATCACCACCCGTGACGAAGCCATCGAGATCGTGGAAGACGGTGCCGCGGACGCGGTGGCCATCGGCCGCCCGATCATCGCCAACCCCGACCTGGTGCGCCGCTGGCGGGAAGACCGCGAGCTGAACGAGCCGAACCCGCGCACCTTCTACGGCCCCACCGGCGAGGGCTACACCGACTACCCGGCACTGGCCAGCTAGCCGGGCGGCGTCACTCCCGGCGCCCGCTGATGCGGCGGCCGAGTTCGGTGGTGTGGTGGCTGATCTCCGCGGCGATGGCCGGCCACCGCGCTTCCTCGACGGACTCCCGCGAGAACGTCACCGCGATCGCCGCCGCCGGCCAGCCGTTGTGGTCGAGCACCGCGACGGCGACCGAGGCGAACCCGTCGGTGATGGTGCCGTCTTCTGCCGCGTAGCCGCGTTCCTTCGACACCTGCAGCATCCGTTTCAGTTCGCTGTAGGAGTTCACGTCGCCGGTGTGGCCGCGGTCGGCGAACGCCTCGCGGTTCGGGAACAGGGCGCGCAATTGCGCCGGCGGCAGGGCGGCGAGCAGTGCGCGGCCGCTCGCGGTGAGATGACTGGGCAGCCGCACCCCCACGGCGGTGACGAGGGCCGGCCGGCGCACGGCGCGCTCTTCGATCAGGTAGAGCACATCGCGGCCGTGCAGCACGGCGAGGTGCGCGCTCTCCCCGATGCGGTCGACGAGCGCGGCGAGAACCGGGCGACCGAGGCGCGCGAGCGGTTCCTGCCGGGAAAAACCCGAACTCAGTTCGAACGCGGCGATGCCGATGCCGAAGCGTTTGGCTTCGGGGAAATAGACCACAAAGCCGCTGTCCTCGAGCACCCCGAGCAGCCGGTACACACTCGAGCGGGGCAGCTCGAGGCTGGCGGCGACGGTGGACGCCGGCACCGGGCCGCGTTGCGCGGCCAGGTAGCTGAGGATCCGCAGGGTGTTGCGGGCCGCGGGCACCTCGGACCGTGGCACCTCCCCGGGAATACTCATGGACTAACTGTCTCGCATCCGGGAGAGGATGCGCAGCGGCAGAACAGGGACAGGGCGGGTGGTTCGTTACCGCCCGGACGACGCGGCCGGCGCCGCAGCATCCGACAGGGCACCCTGCAACTCGCGGGCGATCTGCTCGAGCTGTTCGATGGCGTCGCCCGCACTCAGTTCCGCGTGGTTGACGTTGTCGACGATGCGGGCAAGCATCATGTGTTCCCGGGCCGCGAGGGCCGCGATTCGACGCGGTGCGGTGTCGACGGCGGACTGCGCGCGCAGTCGTGCGCGGAGTGCTTCGTTTGTCCAGTTGTGTGCCACATTGCTCATGTCGCTGACCGTACGCGTGTGCCGCCGGATGCGAAACGGGTCGGCAGACAAACCCAGTAATGTGACAGCGCGTGACGAGCAATCGTTCAGGAACCGGGCTCCCCGACAACCTCAGGCAGCCGCGGTGCGCAGTTCCGCGGTGCCCCCGCGAGTCTCGCCCACCACCAGCATGGCGAGGGCGACGGCGAGGTAGAGGGCGCCGCAGAGCCAGAGGGCCGAGTTCACGCCCCACAGGGTAATCGCCCCGCCGATGGCGACGGTGTAGGCCGAGAAGCCGAGGTCGCGGGCGATCCGCGAGGCGGACAGGCCGATCTCCGGGGTGCCGCCAATGTCGACGAGGGCCGCCGGCATGGTGCCGAGCATGGTTCCACCGGCCAGGCCGAGCGGCACAACGGCGAGCAGGAACAGCAGCGGGGCGTCGCGCATATCGGCGACGATGACCACCGCAAGCCCGAGCACCCCGGCGAGCGCGGCGACCACAATGACCGGCAGTCGGCCACGCCGGTCGGAGATGGCACCGCCGACGGTCATGTTCACCACCTCGACGAGGTACATCACCGTGAGCAGTGCCCCGAGAACCACGCTGGAGAACCGGAAACCGTCGACGGCGACGAGGGGAAGTACCGTGAGGGCGATGGCGCCGCGGATTCCCTGGCCGGTGGATCCGGCCCAGAGGGCGAGCAGCGACTTCGGGCGGAGCATCCCCGGCAGTCTCGGCCAGCCGAATTTCGGGGCGTGTTCGCTGCGGGTGGTGGGGATCACGATCCAGGCGATGACCGCGCAGGCCAGGGCGAGTACCCCGCAGACGGCGAAGGCGATTCGGATGCCGGCCTGGTCGCTGCCGATGGCCGCAATGGCGCCGCCGGACAGCGGGGCGACCGCGGAGCCCAGGGACAGTGCGGCCTGGAAGCGGCCGAGCCCGGTGCCCACCCGGCCGGGGCCGGTGAGTTTGACCGCGAGCTGCGCGGCCGTCCCGGCGTGGAAGGCAAGGCCGAGACCCTGCACGAGGCGGGCCGCGACCATCACCTCGAAGGTGGGGGCGACGGCGGTGCCGAACGATCCGATCGCCCAGAGGCTCATCCCGATGGTGATGGCCCGGCGCGGTTCGAGGTGCGGAAGGTACCGGGTGCCGAAGATGTCCATCACCAGGACAACCACGGTGAGCGAGGCGACGGAGGCTGCCGCGAGGAACGCGTTGGCCCCGAGCTGCACCGCGAACACGGCGGTGAGCGGTGCGGTCAGCCCCAGGGTGAGGCCGACCACAACGCTCAGACCGTAGAACCGCACCAGCAGTGGGGAAACGCCGCCGGCGCGGCCTTTCCCCCACTGTTTACTCATGCGACGGAGTGATCATGCGGCCGCGACGGCATATCCGGTGCTGGCCCCGGCGATCATCGGGGCAACGTCCCGGTGCCAGGTGGTGACCTGCTGGAACGCATCTCCCACCTTCAGCACACCGGACTCGTCGAACGGCTTGCCGATCACCTGAAGGCCGAGCGGCAGCCCGCTCTCGCCGTACCCCATCGGGACGGACAGCGCCGGGTGGCCGAGCCCGTTCCAGTAGGCGGCGTGTACCAGGGCGAAGCGGTCACCAAACGACTGCGCGAGGCTGTCGATGGTGGGGGCTTCGGTGCTGGCCATCGGGGTCAGGATGATGTCGACGGTGCTGAACAGCTCCGCGATCGCCTTCTGGCCGACCCGGCGGACCCGCTGGGCCTGCACATAGTCCGCCCCGGTGTTGAAGGGCGATGAACCGACGCCCTGCCGGGTGGCGGCGAAGTACTCGTCCCAGCGGCTCTGCATATCGAGCGCGTGGTAGGCGAACGCTTCGCTGCGCGAGGTGATGCGGGCGGCGGCGGCAACTTCCCGGTAGTAGGGCAGCTGCACCGGCACAAGCGTCGCACCGAGCGCAGCCATCGATTCGACCGCCCGCTCGAAGCGTTCGGCCACCGCCGAGTCCCCGTTCACCGCGAAGCGCTGCAGCGAGTCGACACCGATACGGATGCCGGTGAGGTCACCGCCGAGGGCGAGGGTGTAGTCCGGCACGGGTTCCTCGACCGTGGTCGGGTCGCTCGCGTCGTATCCGGCGAGCGCGGACAGCATGATCGCGCAGTCCCGCGCCGAGCGGGCCATCGGGCCGATGTGGTCGAGGCTGTACCCGAGCGGCACACAGCCCGATTTCGGGACCCGGCCGAAGGTCGCCTTGATGCCGCTGATGCCACAGAAGGCGGCGGGCATCCGGATGCTTCCCCCGGTGTCGGTGCCGAGGCCGCCGAGGAACGCACCGGCGGCCACCCCGTTGCCCGTTCCCGAGCTGGAGCCCCCGGTCCAGTGGTCCTCGTGCCAGGGGTTCCGCGGCACGGGAAACGGTTTGCTGAGGTCAGGCACCCCGGTGGCGAATTCCATCGTGGTGGTTTTCCCGCTGATCAGGCCGCCGGCGGCGCGGAGCCTCGCCACCACCGGGGCATCCAGCTGGTCGCCCCAGGAGGAATCGTGCACCAGCGACTGCGCGGTTGTTGGCCCCTCGGTCGAGGTGATGATGTCTTTGATACCGAGGGGGATGCCCGTGAGCGAGCCCACCGGGTCCCCGGAGGCGTAGGCGGCGTCGGCCGCATACGCCGCTTCGAGCGCACTGGCGTCGAAGCGGGCAAGGTAGATCCCGAGTTTCGCGTCGTGGGCGTCGGCGGCGGCGATCGCGGATTCCATCAGGGAGACGGAGGTGACTTCCCCGGCGCGCAGGGCGGTGAGGGCGTCCGAGATCGTCAGGTACTCGTTGCCCGGTTCGGCGCTCACAGTTTGGCCCGGAAGTTCATCGCGGGAACCTCGTAGCGTGCAGCCTCCACGCTGAACACCAGCTCGGCGTTCTCCCGCGCGGTGATAAACGACTTGGTCATTCCCTCGAAGTCCTCCTCGCTGACGCTGAGGCCGGCGAGGTCGAGCAGCACCCGCATCTGGGTGCGCATGGTGGCGTCCGAGGTCGACGCGATGTCTGCCGGCGCCGAAGGGAGAACGGTGGCGACACCGGGTTCGGTGATGACGGTGCTCATGCCATCACCACCGAATCCGTGGTCTCGAGGGCGTCGGTCTGCGGCACCTGGAGGTGGAAGTCGGTGGCCCGCTGGTAGGCGTCGGCGACACGCAGAACGGTTTCCTCGGCGAACGGTTTGCCGATGATCTGCATCGACAACGGAAGGCCGGATTCGGTGAAACCGACCGGGATCGCGATCGCCGGCAGACCGGTGAGGTTCCAATGGCCGGTGTAGGAGGGCTGCAGCAGTCGTTTGCTCACGGACATCGCGTTGGAGCGTTCGGCGGGGAAGGCCGCGGAGGGGGTCACGATGACGTCATGCTCGAGGAACAGCGCGGCGACATCCATCGAATACTTGGTGCGGAAGCGCTGGGCCTGGGACAGGTCTGCCGCCGTGAACAGCGCACCGCGGGCCAGCGACGGGCGGGTGAAGCGGCCGTAGTCGCTCCAGCGCTTCTGCAGGTTGTCGCGGTGGTAGGCGTACGCCTCGGCAACGAGGATGAGGTAGTTGGCGTCCTTCGCCTCCTCGGAGTATTTGAGTTCTGTCTCGGTTTTTGTCGCGCCGAGGCCGGTCATCACGTCGACGGCGGCGAGCACCGCGGTGCGCATCTCGGGGTCGAGCATCTCGTGGTCAAAGAAGTACGGCATCGGCAGCGCCATCTTGATGTCGGAGATGTCGCCGGTGAGGGCCTCGGAATACTTCGGCACCGCCACCTGTGCGGCGCTCGGGTCTGTCGGGTCGTACCCGGCCATTACCTCGAGCATCAGGGCGCAGTCCCAGGCACTGCGGGCCATCGGGCCGATGCTGTCGAGGGTCCAGGACAGCGGAACCACCCCGCTCTTCGGAACCCGGCCGAAAGTCACCTTGAGCCCGGTGTGTCCGTTGACGGCGGCGGGGCCTCGTACCGATCCGCCGGTGTCCGTGCCGAGTCCGCCGAGTGCGAGGCCGGCCGAGACGGCGATGCCGGTTCCGGAGCTGGAGCCGGCGGCGGTGTGCTCGACGTTCCACGGGTTGTGCGGGATGGGGAAGCGCTTCTCGTCATCGGGCATACCGAGGGCGAATTCGCTCGTGGTCGACTTGCCCACAAAAACCGCACCGGCGGCACGCAGCCGCTCCACGACGGGAGCATCCGTTCCCTCACCCCAGGCGGGGTCGAGCACGTGGCTGTTCGCCGTAGTCGGCGCACCCTTCATGGCGATGATGTCCTTGATGGCGAGCGGGATGCCCTGCAGCGGGCCGAGGTCGATGCCGGCGGCGAAGTCGGCGTCAGCGGCGGCGGCCTGGGCGAGGGCGGCATCGTCGGTGATCACCACGTAGGCGCCGAGGGTGTCGTTCAGTGCGTTGGCCCGGGCGAGGATGCCCTCGGTCAGCTGGACCGACGTTGTTGTCCCGTCGCGAAGCGCTGCGGCGGCATCCTTGATGGTCAGGAATTGGGGTGTGGACATGGTGATCTTCTCCTTCAACTACTGCGGTGGTGGGATTGGGCGGTCTGGGTCACAGGGACGGGTAGTAGAGGGCGGGGTCGAACTTGTTCGACGGTTCGATGAACTCGAGCTCGGGCAGGTACAGCGCGTCGGCGTCTTCGCGCAGCAGCGGGTAGTCCGAGACGAACGCGGCTTTTTCTTCCGGCGAGACGGTGAGGCCCGCGGCGGTGAGCAGTGCGGTAACGATTTCTTCGTGTGTAGCGGCGGTCATGGTGTGGTCCTTTTGTCGAAAGTGGATGTCGCAGAGGGGGTAGAACTGCTCACGCGCTGAGGCGGACTTCTTCCGGGACCCCTTCCTCGAAGAGATGGCAGGCGACGGCGTGCCCGGGTTCGGCATGCACCTGTTCGGGAGATTCGGTCGCGCAGACATCCATCGCGAAGGGGCAGCGGGTGCGGAACCGGCAGCCGCTCGGCGGGTTGATCGGGCTGGGGATCTCGCCGCTGCCCTGGTCCATCGCCGTGTCCCTGGTGCTCTCGGCCGGGTCGAGGCTGGGGATCGACGACAGCAGCAGGCGGGAGTACGGATGCTGTGGGTTTTCGTACAGGCGGTCAGCCGGTGAGCGCTCAACAACCTGGCCGAGATACATCACGGTCACTTCATCGCTCATGTATTCGACGACGTTGAGGTCGTGGCTGATAAATACGTAGGTGAGCTTGTACTCCTCCTGCAGGTCTTTCAGCAGGTTGAGCACCTGGGCCTGGATCGACTTGTCCAGGGCCGAGACCGCCTCATCGAGGACGATGAGTTTCGGCTGCAGCGCGAGGGCCCGCGCAATGTTGACCCGTTGGCGCTGCCCACCGCTCAACTGGTGCGGGTAGTTGCCGGCATAGTTGGCCGGCAGTCCCACGTCACTGATCACCTGGGTGACCCGTTCGGCGATCACCTTGCGGGATGCTCCCTGCACCGAGAGCGGGAATCCGATCGACTCCCCCACGGTGGCCCGGGGGTTGAGGGCGGAGGAGGGGTCCTGGAACACCATCTGCATCTGCTTGACGACGTGCGCCGGTCGTTTGCCCGACTTCGGCAGTGGTGCGCCGTCAAAACTCATCTCGCCGCCGGTCATACCGTGCAGCCCAACGATGAGGCGGGCGAGGGTCGACTTTCCGCAGCCGGATTCCCCGACCACACCCATCGTGGTTCCCGGTTTCACCGACAGCGAAACCTGGTTGACGGCCGAGAGGGTTGCGCGCTTGCCGGCGTCGTGGACAACAAATTCTTTCGACACGTTCGATAGTTCGAGAAGCGGGGTTGGGCCGCCGATGGGGGTAACGGGTGTCATCATTCCTGGACTCTCTTTCTCGATTCGGACGGTCACAGTCGGCTGTCCATGGCTTCACGGAGGGCATCGCTTGCAAGGTTGAAAGCGACGGTGGTGAGGAAGATGAAGAATCCGGGAACCACCACCACGAGCGGGGCGACGTAGATCGATCCGCGGAGGCTGTTGAGCATGTAGCCCCATTCCGGGGCGGGCGGGGCAGCGCCGAGGCCGAGGAAGCTGAGGCTGGCAGCCGTCAGCATCGCGATCCCGACGAGCCCGGAGGCGTACACGATGATGTCGTTGAGCACGTTCGGCAGGATCTGGCTGCGGGCGATGCGCAGCTTGCTCGCACCGCTCAGGTGTGCGGCTTCCACAAATTCCTGCACCACGACCCGCCTGGTGGCGGATTCGGCGACCCGGGCGACCGGGGGGACGAACACGATGGTCACCGCGATGATGGTGTTGTTGAGGCCGGGGCCGAGCGACGCACCCACGGCGATGGCGAGCAGGATGGCCGGGAACGCGTAGAGCATGTCCATAAAGCGCATCAGCACGGTGCCGACAGCCCCGCGGACCATCCCGGCGGTGACACCGATCGCGGTGCCAACCACGGCGGCGACCACGGTGGGGATAAAGCCGGCGAGCAGCGAAAGCCGACCACCGTAGAGGACCCGGGCGAGCATGTCGCGGCCCTGCTCATCGGTACCCAGGATGTGGCCGGGGGTGCCGATGTTGAACAGCCGGTCGGTGGGCACCCCGACCAACGGGTCGTACGGGGTGAGGAACGGGGCGAAGATCGCGCTGAGGAACAGCAGCACAACAACGATGGAGGCGGCGACCCCCAGCTTGTTCTCAAGGAACCGGGAGAGGGTCTCCCGGCCGAAGGACTGCGACTTGACCGCCAGTCCTGCGGCATTCCAGTCGTCCCTCAGCTTGTTCGCGCCGAGCAGTGCCGTGGCTGTCTGGTTGCCGGCGAATCGAGCGGTGAATGCTCCTACGGCGCCTATCGTCATGTCAGTGCCCCTCTCACACGGGGATCGAGGGCGGCCTGCAGCAGGTCGACCAGAAGGTTGATGATCACAAAGGTCACTGCGATCAGCAGGGTTGCTCCCTGCACGACCTGCAGGTCGCGGGCGGAGATCGCGTTGAAGATGAGCAGTCCCATCCCCGGCCAGCGGAAGATCGTCTCGACCAGGACGGACCCGCCGAGCAGCGCTCCGATCTGCACACCCGAGGTGGTCAGCACCGGCGAGATCGCGTTGCGCAGGATGTGCATCCGAACCTCGAACTCGTTGAGGCCCTTGGCCCGCAGGGTCTCGACAAAGTCCGCGCTGTACACGTCGACGATGCTTGCCCGGGTTACCCGCGCCGTGATGGCGAGGGTGACCAGCGCACCGGAGAAGACCGGAAGCACGAGGCTGGAGAGCGCCGTTCCGATCCCGTCATCGAACGTGGCCCCGCCGGAGGGGAACATTTTTAGCCCTCCGGCGAAGACCGCGAGCAGCACGATGGCGAGGAAGAACGAGGGGATGCTGAGCCCGGCGAGGCTGATGACCGAGACGAACTTGTCAACGAGCTTGCCGCGCCGGGTGCCCGCGACATATCCGAGCCACAGTCCAACGCTGAGGCCGAAGAGCGCGGACACCGTGGCGAGGATTGCCGTGTTGCCCCAGGCCTGCATCAGCAGGTCGGAGACTTCACGCTGCCGTTGGGTGGAGAAGCCGAGATCACCCTGCAGCGCGTTGAGAAGCCAGCTTCCGTATCTGATCGGGAGTGGATCGTTCAGCCCGAGGCTGTCCCTGATCCGCTCTCGTTCTGCCGCCGACGCGTCTTCCCCGACGAGACCGGCTTCCGGGGAACCCGGGAGCACGTTCATCAGGAGGAACACGATGATGGAGACACCGAAGAGGATCGGGATGGCGAGCCCAACGCGCCGCATGGTGATTCTCAGCATGGCGGTCAGTCCGCGATCGAGATGGTTGTGAAGTCGACCCACCACGACTGTGCCTGCACGTAACCCTCAACTTCGGGTGCGAGCACCCGCAGGTTCAGGTCGTGCATCCAGAAGAGGAAGTAGGCCTCATCGATGGCGATATCCATGGCGTCCTGGATGTGGGCGTACTGGGCGTCCTCATCGACCTCGGTCGGTGCGGCGCCAAGCGCTGCATCGATGTCGGGGTCGCAGAGCCCGGCGGCGTTCGGCAGTCCGCCCGGGCGGGTGCAGAAGAACGTTGCACTGTAGCCGGTCGGCAGCATTCCCGCGGCGGGTGAGGCCCAGAGGATGTCGATGTCGCTCCACTGTTCGGCCTGCAGCCCGTCGAGGCCGATGGAGATGATGGTGTTCCACTCCAGCGGCATCAGCTCGAGGGTGACACCGATCGCCTTGAAGTCGGCCTGCATCTTCTGCATCATGACGTCGGGGTACATGTTGCCAGAACCACCGGTGGGGTAGGCCATGGTCAGCGTCAGGTCCCCGGCTTCGTATCCGGCATCCGAGAGCAGTTCCTTCGCCTTGTCCTCGTCGTACGAGTACCCTTCGTTGTCGTCAACGAACGAGGGGTTGCCGTCGTAGACGTACTGCGTTGCGGGGTAGCCGACATCGTTGATCAGTGCGGCGGTGCCCTCGCGGTCCAGTGCGTAGTTCAGGGCCTGGCGAAGCTCGAGGTTGTCGGCGAAGGGTTCACGGAACATGTTGAAGCGGGGCATGATGCCGTGCGGGTACTCACCGAGCTCAAGCTGGAAACCATCGGCTTCCAGTTGAGCGACCGAGTCAGGCGAGGGGACCTCTGCCCAGTTCACCTCTCCCGATTGCAGCATCGACAGTCGCGAGGCGGCTTCCGGCTGCGGGTAGAGGGTGATCTTGTCGAGTTTGGCGACCGTTCCCCAGTAGTCATCGTTTCGGGTCAGTTCCATGGTCTGGCCGTCGACGTATTTGGTCATCCGGAACGGACCGGTTCCGGTGGCGTTCTGGTTGTAGGCCTCGTTACCGACGGCCATCACCACGGTGGGGCTGGGGAAGAAGATTGTTGTGAGGTCCCAGTGCAGCCAGGCGTAGGGCTGCGTGGTGTGGATGACCACGGTGCTGTCGTCGGTTTTCTCCCAGCTCTCGAAGTAGCGGAAGGATGCGGCTCCCCGGCCGGCGGAGGCGACGTCGTAGTACTCGAAGTCGGGGTTGCGCATCCGCTCGAAGGCGAAAAGCACGGCATCCGCGTTGAAGGCGGTACCGTCCTGGAATTCGACACCCTCGCGCAGGTGGAAGGTCCAGGTTTTCAGGTCGTCAGAGATTTCCCACGATTCCGCGAGGGACGGCTGCGGTGTGGGCAGTTCTTCATCCTGGTCGAGGTTGAGGCGGGTCAGTCCGTCGTAGATGTTGTTGCCAACAAAGCGGAAGCCCTCATACCCCTCGTTCGGCGGGGTAGCGGGGAACGGGATGTTCCCGGCCGACATGGCAATTTTCAGTTCGCCGCCGGTCCCGGTGGACTCACCGGTCTCGGAGGTGCCGCCTGCGCAGGCCACAAGCGCAAGCGCAACGCCCGCGGCGATCGCGGCCGTCAGTACCCGTTTGCCTCGAACGGGCATCGTAAAACGTTTCACAGCGAGCTCTCTTCTTTTGGGGTGCGGGTGGGAGTGGTGTGATCGGAAGGGGTGAGGTCGTGGGCGGCATCCGGGACGAGGATGCAGCGGCTGTAGTGGTCGTCGCTGACGTTGCGGGGGCTGGGCTTTTCGCTCCAGCATTCGGTGGTGGCAAAAGCGCAGCGCGGTGCGAACGCGCACCCCGGGGGAAGCCGGTTGAGGCTGGGCGGAGCACCCGGGATGGCCTGCGGGCGGTGCCCCTGGCCGGCGCGCACATTGGCTTCGATGAGGCCGGCGGTGTACGGGTGGGCCGGGGTGGTGAGGATCTGCGATGCCGGGCCGTATTCGACGAATCGCCCCGCATACATCACCGCGATCTCGTCGGCCAGTTCCGCCGCGACGCCGAGGTCGTGGGTGACAACGACCATGCCCATCTGGGTGTCGTTCTGGATCTGGCGGAACAGGCGGATGATGCGGGCCTGGACGGTGACGTCGAGCGCGGTGGTCGGTTCGTCGGCGAGCAGCACCTGCGGGCGGCCGGCGATCGCCATGGCGATGACTACCCGCTGGCGCATTCCGCCGCTGAGTGCGGAGGGGTACGCCTTCAGGCGTGCACCCGGGGACGGGATCTGCACAAGTTCGAGCAGTTCAAGGGCCCGGGCGCTGGCCTGCTGACGGCTGAGGTCCTTGTTCTGCTTGCGGATGGTCTCCACAAGCTGCTGCTCGATTGTGTACACCGGGTCGAGGGCGGTCAGCGGGTCCTGGAACACCATCGAGATATCGCGGCCGCGGGCATGCCTGCGGTCGCGCTGGCTCATGGTCAGCAGGTCTTTGCCCTGCAGTTTGATCTCGCCCTCGATGAGGGCGGATGGCGGATTGATGCCGATAATCGAGCGGAGCATCGCGCTCTTGCCACTGCCGGACTCACCGATGACGGCCAGCACCCTGCCCTGCGGCACCGTGAAGGAGATTCCGTCGACGGCGCGCAGTGCGCCGCGCCGGGTGCGGAACTCCGTGATGAGATCGCGCACTTCGAGCGCGGGGGTGGAAGCGGCCAGTGGTGCGCCGGCGACCTCGCGGACCTGTTCAGCAATGCTCATTCTGGTGTCCCTTCGGTTGGTGGATGGATCACGTGAGTGCCTCGGTGAAGCCCGTTCCGGGGCGCCGCTCGAGGTAGCGCATTAGCAGCCACCCGGTGCCGCCGGCGAAAACGCCGAGGCCACCGGAGACGGCGATGGTGGGAAGCGGGCCGATCATTGTGCAGACGATGCCGAGTACCGGTGCGCCGAATGCTCCCCCGCCGAGGAAAAACATCATGTAGACGGCCATCACGCGGCCCCGGACCTGGGCGAGGGTGGACAGCTGCACACTCGTGTTCACCGAGGTGACGAAGAGCATAAAGCAGGCCCCGACCGCCACCAGCAGCAGCGCGAAGGCGATGAAGGTGGACATCAGTGAGGCGATCACCTGGGCGATCCCGAACACGATCGCCGCGGTGAACACCCGCCTGGCCGAGGGGATGCCGCTGGAACGGGCGGAGAAGAGTGCACCGCCGAGGCTGCCGAGCCCGAGGGCCGAAGTGAGGATTCCGAAACCGAACGCTCCGGCCTCGAATTCGTCCGTCGCCACTAGCGGAAGGACCACGTAGAGGCTGTTAATGCCGATGGCACTCATAAACCCGGCGACCACGATCATCAGGATGATCGGTGGGTTTTCCCGGAGGAAACGAAGCGCGTCGCTGAGGCGCGGGTCAGTGGCAGCATCCCGCAGTCTCGACAGCAGTGCCGAGCGGTCAATCAGTAACAGAGAGGTGACGATTGCTGCCGAGCCGAGGGCGTGAGTGACAAAAACAGGGGCCGTGCCGACCGTGCCGATCATTAGTCCGGCGATGGCCGGGCCGAGCAGGCGGGCGACGTTGAAGGAGGCCGAGTTCAGCCCGACCGCGTTTGCGACACTCTTGCTGCCGACCAGGTCGGAGACGAAGGCCTGGCGGGAGGGGACGTCGAAGGCGGTGATCACGCCGAGGATCGCGGCGAGCACGTACACCTGGGTCAGGTGCAGGTTGCCGCCGATGTCGAGCACGCTCATCGCGATGCCCTCCACCCCAATCAGCGACTGCGTCACGATCAGCACACTCACCCGGTCGAATTTGTCGGCGATCACCCCGGCATAGAGGCTGAAGAGCAGGGTGGGCACAAATTGCAGGAACGTGACGATGCCGAGGGCGAAGGCGTTGCCGTCCGTGATGGTCAGCACCACCCACGCCTGCGCGGTGCGCTGCATCCAGACGCCGATGTTGCCGGCGAGGCTTCCCCAGAAGAAGAGCCGGTAGTTACGAATTCTCAGTGAGTGGAACATGGTCGGCCTCCTTCCGGGTCTCGAGTGTCAGCGGCTCAGGATTCGATGGCGAGGTAGTCCGCGAACGGCACCGCCTCGGTGTATGCCTGCGCGACGCGCAGCAGCAGGTTGTCCTCGAACATGCGGCCAACCAGCTGGATGCTCACCGGCAGGCCGCCGCGCTTCTCCGTCGGCAGGGCGAGGGCGGGGTGTCCGGTGAAGTTGAACGGCAGGGTGTTATTGACGGCTTTGGTGACCGCCGAGCCGAGCAGCGCCTGCTCGAGGATCTGCTCGCGTCCGACCGGCGGCTCGAACAATGGCGCCTGGGTGATGGTGGTCGGCATCACGAGGATGTCGACGTCGGCGAGCGCCGAGTCGTACGCCGCGACGAAACCGGTGCGGGAGTTCTGCGCCTTCGCGTAGGTGCGGCCGCCGAAGTAACGCTTGCTGTACACGCCGGCGAGCGCGTTCAGGGTGCCGCGGTGGTCCAGCGTCTCCGGCTGGGATTCCCAGACCCGGTTGATCGCGGCGATGGTGTCTGCCGGGTAGTAGGTCTTGGCGAAGGCGCCGTAGAACCCGGTCTGGCGAACGGCGAGGGAGCCCTCTGCGCTCAGCGCGGCCTGGGCGGCACCCGCCTTGAGGTGCAGCGGGATGCTCACCCGGGTGACGATCGCGCCGAGCGCTGCGAGGGTGTTGATGGCCGCGGTGACGGAGTCGGTGACCGCCTCGGTCGCGCCGAGGTAGCCCTCGTCGACAACGCCGATGCGCAGGCCCGCGATGCCGTCACCGAGGGTCGAGAGCGAGTCGTAGCTGTCGGGAACGGCGCGCCCCTGCCGCGGGTCGAGCCCGTCGTAGCCGGCGACGGCGTCGAGGGCCAGTGAGCAGTTTTCGACGGTCATGGCCATCGGGCCGACGTAATCGATGCTCTGGTCGGAGCCGAACCCGGCGCCGAAGTGCGAGACGAGGCCGAAGGTGGGTTTGAGGCCGATGGTTCCCGACCACGCCGCCGGGATGCGGATGCTTCCGCCCTGGTCACCGCCGAAGGAGATGTCGACCTCGCCGAGGGCGAGGGCAACCGCGGACCCGGAGGAGGAGCCGCCGGTGAGGTGGTCAGGATTGTGCGGGTTGAGGGGACGTTCGTAGTCACCGGAGGCCCCGCCGAAACCGAATCCGCCGGCCAGGCCGTTCATCACGTTTTTGCCAACAACAGTGGCCCCGGCTTCGAGGGCGCGGCTGACGATGGTGGCGTCGTAGTCCGGGACGAATCCTTCGAGGGCGTATGCGCCGAAGGTCTGCGGCATCCCGGCCACGGCGGTGTGGTCCTTGTAACTGACGGTTTTGCCGGCCAGCAGGCCGCTTCCGCTTCCCTCGATGTGGCATTTCCACATCCAGGCGTTGTGCGGATCCTCCGAGCGGGAGGGGCGGGAGCCCGGCGAGCGCGCCCCGGGAAAGCGCGGCGGGATGGTTTCGTCGTGGCGCTCCTGCAGGAAGGTATCGAAGCCGCCGAGCAGGCGGCCGATGTGCTTCTGGTAGATGACCGTGTCTTCGCGGGCCATCATCAGTCCCATCGAGGCCGCAACGCTTTCGATGTCTTCCAGTCCCGGAACGCGATGCATGCTGACTCCCTGTGTGTGCTGATCCTCGGCGTACCGTGTCGGTCCGTCGTTGATGAAGCTTCGCAGTCAGGCATTACATCGGAATGTCAGACAAGTTCTGACTATGTTTCGCCGGTCAAATTTGGCGGCAATCAGACAGCTGACCAGCACAATAGATATTTGAGAAAAAGAGCAACGCCGCCCTTCCGCCGAAATTCGCGCGGAAGCACCCCCGATCGGGGGCCAGGAAAGTCACAGAACGTAACACGCGCTTAACACAACCGAGTCATTTCGCGAACATCGCGCCGGAATACTGGAAAGGAGACCGAGTACCTCATCACCACGAGAGGACATACAGTGCTGCACACCAAACACCCGCTTTCGGGGCCGATCAGTATTGATCAGCAGAAGTCGAGGGTGGTGCAGTGGGTCTGCGACGTGATGAGGGCCGAGTTGAACTCGGGGGCGTACCCCAACAATGTGCTTCCCAGCGAGGACGCCCTCATCACCAAGTACAGCGTGAGCCGCGGCACCATCCGCCGTGTACTGACGATGCTGCGTGAGCAGGGCGTCATCGAACGGGTGCGCGGCGCCGGCACCTTTGTGATGTCCCGCGGCCTGATTGTGCACGACATCGGGCAGTCCCGCGACATCGCGCAGGACGTCAACGCCCAGGCCCCGCGGGTGTCGATCATGGCGACCCACGTCAGCTCCCGGCCGGCGATCGAGTTCATCGCCCGCTCCCTCGGCATCGAGACCGGCGCGGAGGTCATCATCATTGAATCCCTGACCTCACTCGACGGGTTCCCGCTGTCGCTCCGTTCCGCCTTTATGCCCGCAGACATCTTCGCCGAGATCATGCTGCCGGGCTTCGACGTCGACCGCTCCCCCTACGAGATCATCAACGACGTGCTCCGCGAGCCGGTGGGTGCCACCGAACTGCACATCAGTTCCTCCATTGCCGACTCGACCGCCGGCGAACTGCTCGGGGTGCCGGTCGGCTTTCCGCTGCTGGACACCGCCCGCGTCATCCGCACGCTCGACGGGCGTGCCGTCGAGTACAGCGTCTCGCACCTGCGCGGCGACCGGGTGGTGTTCTCCACCCTGATGCAGACGGCGGATGCTGCACCGAACGCGCACCTGCACGGCGACACCCTGTTCAACCGCAGTGGTCGGCGCTCGCCGTCCGCCGCCGTGCGCTAGGCCCGCCAGAAACCGCAGAAGGTGACGTTCGTCTTCGACACGCCCCGCTCGTTCACCAGCCACCGCCGCAGCGAGGTGGGAAGGGACTGCTCCCCGACCACGTACGCCGAGACCACCCCGGCGGGAAGGTCGAAACCCTGCACGGCGCTGAGCGCGAGGGTGCCCGGCCGCCCGCCGTGGCCCCGCGGCAGCCAGTGCACCTCGATGCCCGCCGGGTTGTCGAGCGCCTGGGCGTCCGCAGCATCCGGGATCTCGATAAACGCGTGCCCAACAGAGTCCCTCGGCATGTCCCGCAGGATGCCGGCGATGGCGGGCAGGCCACTCTCGTCACCGACGAGCAGGTGCCAGTCGGCGCCATCGACCGGGTTGAACATCACTCCCTGATCGAGCAGCGCAACGGTATCGCCGACGCGGGCGGCGCCCGCCCACCGGCTGGCCGGTCCGTTGTCGCCGTGCGCGACGAAGTCGATGTCGAGCTCGCGGGGCTCGGCGCGGAACTGGCGCACCGTGTAATTGCGCATCACCGGCCGGGTCGCCTTCGGCATGGCCAGGAACTGCATGTAGCCCAGCAGGTTAATCTTCGCGGGCAGGTCGAAGTTCGTGTCGGTGTCTTCGCGCGGCGGCAAAAAGAGCCGGAACCACTGGTCGAAGCCGCTCGGCTCGAAACGGGCCAGCGCCTCCCCGCCGAGGGTGATGCGCATCATCGTGGGGGTGATGCGCTCGGCGGCGATGACCTCAGCAACCAGCATGGTCGCATTTTTTGGGGGTGTGGGACGACCTTGGGAACTCATAAAACCACCATCGGTAGCGGGGCGAATCGGTGAACAATCGGGTTGGAAGTAGGCAAGCCTTACCTTATCTACACCTGTCGATTGCCGCTACGGCGCCGATTACGGTCGGGCGGTGATCCAGTCGGGGTAATACGGCGCAACATCAGACCGTCACCGGCCGACCCCCACTAGCGTGTGCACATGGAACCGTGGACCGTGGTGATCGTGCTGGCAGCCCTCGTCGCGGTCTCCACCGCCCTCGGCCTGCTCTACCGCCTGACCCGCAGCCGCGTCGGCACGGTCGCCGCCGCCCGCGAGGCCGCCGTCGACGGGATCGACCTCGGCAGCCAGGGAACCCTGCTGCAGTTTTCCAGCGCTGTCTGTTCCGCCTGCGCGGCCACCCGCCGCATCCTCGAGTCGGTCAGCACCGACAACCCTTCGCTGCGCCACGTCGAGGTCGATGTCACCGACCGGCCCGACCTGGTTAGCCGGTTCAACATCCTGCAGACCCCCACCACACTGATCCTCGACCACACCGGGGTGCCCGTCTCCCGCATCGGCGGCGGGGTACGGCGCGAGGTTGTGCTCGCCCAGCTCACCGGCATCCTGACCCCCGCGCCCACCCCGAAGATCTGAGGCCACCATGTCAACACGCTCGTCAGAAATCGATCCCCGCGGCCCGCGGTTCAGCGCCGCCGTGACGGCCGTCCTCGTTCTTATCGGTGTGGGGCTCGCGCTTGTCGGCGGCACCCCGGCCACCATCGCCGGGCGAATCGGTCAACCGGCTTTCCTCCTTTTTGTGGTGCTCGCGGCCCTCTTCGCCTGGGGTGCGTTTGCCGGGGTTGCCCGCCACCCCTGGGGTCTCGTCTTCAAGCGCGTGATCCGCCCGCGGCTTGCTCCCCCGGCGGAACTCGAGAATGCGGCAGCGCCCACATTCGCGCAGGGTGTCGGACTTTTTGTGGTCACCGTCGGACTGGTGCTGCACCTCGCCGGGGTGCCGTTTGCCCTGGTGGTCGCCGGTTCCGCAGCGTTTGTCGCCGCATTCCTCAATTCGGTGTTCGACTACTGCCTCGGCTGCCAGCTCTACCTGCTGTTGGTGCGCTCCGGGGTCCTCCGGCCGAAGGCCAGCGCAGCATCCAGCCCCGCGTAGTATTTCCGCAGGCACCACCGTTCACCAGTCACCACCGCTCACTAGCCACCGCAGTAAGGCAGGGCCCATGGCCACCATCGTGCAGTTCACCCGTTTTGGCGGCCCGGAAGTGCTCGAGTTCGTGGAGGCTCCCGAGCCCACGCCGGGTTCTGGCGAACTGGTGGTGGCCGTGAAGGCGGCGGGGGTGAACCCGGTCGACTCGAAGATCCGTGGGCGTGGACGCGACACCGGCCCCATCACCACACCGCGCCGGGTGGGTGCCGACGGTGCCGGCATCATTACCGCGGTGGATGCTGCGGTCGAGGGGTGGTCGGTCGGCGACGAGGTCATCATCCACCACGCCTCCGGCACCTACGCGAGCCACATCGTGGTCACCCCGAAGCAGCTCACCATCAAACCCGCCGGTGTGGGCTGGGCAACGGCCGCGGCCCTCGGTGTCCCGATCGGCACCGCCTACCAATCGATCATCTCGCTCGGGGTCACCGCAGGAACCCGGCTGCTCATCCACGGCGGCTCCGGCGCCGTCGGGCAGGCAGCCATCCAGTTCGCCCTCCTCCGCGGCGCCCGCGTGTTTGCTACGACCGGGCCGGCCAACGTGGACCGGGTACGAGACCTCGGGGCCGAGCCGATCCTCTACGGCAGCGGGTTGCTCGAACGGTTGATTGCCGCTGCTCCCGACGGGATCGACCTGGTTTTCGATGCGGTCGGGACCGATGAAGCCATCGAGGCTTCCCTCGCGCTGGTCGACGACCCGCAACGGATCGGCACCATAGTGGTCGGTGGCCGCGCGGCCGAGCTCGGCATCAAGGCCTGGTCGGGCGGCAACCCGATCCCGCTGACCCCGGAAGAACTCGCCCTGCGCAGTGAAGCGGTGGCAATCGCGGCGGGGCTGATCGACCGCGGTGAGTTCCAGGTGCAGTTGGGATCCAGCTATCCGCTGGCGGAGGCCGTCGCTGCCCA
>Ga0247735_1000310_pt1 | contig 20192 bp, 18 predicted proteins | sample UWRJL178409R2_FD_180934 | JGI IMG/M metagenome (GOLD analysis project Ga0247735, IMG submission 180934) | Plant litter microbial communities from Arlington Agricultural Research Station in Wisconsin, United States - UWRJ-L178-409R-2 | ecosystem: Environmental > Terrestrial > Plant litter >... | reverse complement strand
GATTTCTCTGTAAAGAAAGCAGGGGTAAATATGCAAAAGTATCCTGTAGTATCATCGCTAAGCGACTCCCAGGTGTAGGGCACCTGCGGGTTAAAAAAGATAAGGCTGGTGCCTTCTACCTCAATGCTTTTATCGGCATAATGGTAGCGGTTTTTGCCTCTTATAAGTGTAATTTTATAATAGTCGCGGCGCGCATAGCGCACCGGCGTGCCGTGCAGGCAGTCTTCGAGCCTGAAAACATTCATGTGGCCCACGCTGCTGTTTATTCCGGCAGGGACAGATGTTTGTATTTTTTCTCTGTAAAATTCCTCGAGGCTTTGCGTTTCCATATAAAAGTTGCGTTATTCAAACAAATATAATGCATGTTGAAAGAAGATGCAAATTTGTTAAGTGTTTGAAATTTAAATAATTTTATGGGAAGGATTTTTCTTAAAAGCTTTAAAAATTATTCTAATCAATTATTGATGCCTCTGTGTGCAATTTTTTGTAACAAATGCTTTTGCCATTCGTCATAAAAAAATAACCACTCGTCATAAAGTAGTATTTGCAAGAATAGTAATGTAGTACTTTTGACTCAACCAATCAACCAATTTAAAACACAATTATTATGGTATCAGTATTTGTTTGTATCGCAAAATCTATCGTTTATGTTGTAAGCCTGCTTTGCTAACGGGTTTATATACTACGATAAATCTCATCAGTCATCAATCAGAAAGCGGGCAGTATTATCGTTTTAAAGCCAATTTAGTTTTCGGCTAAATATTCAGTTTCAGCAGGATTAATCAACCAACTGTAGCATATTTATTATAAGCCGGGCAACCCAGTTGTCCGGTGTTTTTATACTATTTAGGAATGAAGTTATTACATAGCCCCAAGTATTATATTTACAGCCTTACCGGCTTTGTTTTTTATGTATTGTTTACCCTAACGCTTGATAAAATTTCTTATCGAGCGGAAAGTTTGCCTGTAGATAAATACATAAATTATATTTATTACTTTGTATGGGAAGGCATTGCTTGCGGGTCGTTAGCCTGGCTCCTCTCTATGCCTATACTCTATTGTTTTGAAAGGCAGATAGATTTTGGTAACCTCCGTAAAAAAAATATATGGGCTATTGTTGGAGTATTTTTAATAATGCAAATTTTTTATAGCCTGCTTGTATGGCCTTTACTAACTATTTTTTACGAAAGATATTTAGGAAAAGACCTTGATCTTCCTTTTATCATGCGGCTTACAAATGTGCCTTATTTTGCCACCATTTTTTTTATATGGATGTTTATTATAACGGCTGTTAAACTGTATCATTATATTAATCAGGTAAAAATTAACCAGATACAATTAGAGTCGAGCCTTCGTGAGTCTCAGCTTAATACATTAAAGGGGCAAATAAATCCGCACTTTATGTTTAACAGCCTTAATAATATAAGAGGGTTAATTTTAGAAGATGCCACCCGTGCCCGCGACATGATTACCCGCCTTAGCGAAATGCTGCGCTATAGCCTTACTAAAAATGATGTTAATACAATATCTATAAAAGAAGAGCTACAAACGGTAGATAATTACATAGAGATATCTAAAATTCAGTTTGAAGAAAGACTAAAGTTTACCATTAATGTTAATCCGGAAACGTTAAATATATCTATACCGCCCATGATTATACAAATGCTTGTAGAAAATGCGGTTAAGCACGGTATAAGCAACCTGAAACAGGGAGGCGAAATTATACTGGATGTAGATAAAACCGATGACCAGCTTTTTATATGTGTAGCAAATTCGGGTACGCTTTCTATGGGAGAGGGTAATACCAAGTTAGGACTGGAGAATATCAAACAGCGTCTTTCGCTATTATTTGGCAACAGGACCCACTTTACCCTGATGGAAAAAGATACTTTTGTAGAAGCTAAAATCACGATACCACTGGCATGAGTACCATAAAAGTTATTATTGTAGAAGATTCGAGACTGGCGCGTAACGAGCTTAAGGAATTAATAAAAAAACACCCTGAGTTGGATGTTATTGCTGAAGCCGAGAACGTAGACACTGCTTATGAGCTGATAACGCAGCTACAGCCACAGCTTATTTTTCTGGATATTAATATGCCGGAAAAAGACGGCTTTGCCCTGCTGGAAATGCTCGAAGATGTTCCTGCGGTTGTGTTTACCACGGCATTTGATGAATATGCCATAAAATCTTTTGAGTATAATGCGCTGGATTATTTATTAAAACCCATTAACCAAAAGCGCTTTAGCGATGCTGTAGAGAAAGTAAAAGAAAAAATTACAGATCAGGAGGTTGCTGCAGTACAATATCTTAATGAAAATAGCCAGATATTTATTAAAGATGGCGAAAAATGCTGGCTTGTAAAAATCAGCGACATCCATCTTTTTGAAATTGTAGGTAACTATACGCGTGTATATTTTAAAGATTGCAAGCCATTAATTTACAAATCCCTAAACCAGGTTGAAGAGCGACTGCCACAAAACCTTTTTTTTCGTGCTAATCGTCAGCAAATTGTTAATTTGCAGTATATAAAAAGCGTAGATAACTGGTTTAACGGTAAGCTTAAAGCAAATTTGTTAGGTGGACAAGAGGTAGAGATATCAAGAAGGCAATCGGCATTGTTTAAAGAAATGCTGAGTTTGTAGTTTTGTTATGCGTTACATCAATGACACAAATTTCAGGGTAATTTTCTTCACACACCGTCATTGCGAGCTAAGTGCAACGCAGCGCGGCAATCTTATTAAATAATTGACATAAATAAAATATTGAGATTGCTTCGTGCCTCGCAATGACATCGACGGGTATTGTTTGTTTACGTAATCTATCTGTCAAAGTTTCTCCTCGGAGAAATAGCCGGCCTGCTCTCAGGTTTTGGTAAACTCGCTTCTTCGGTTTTACTGCTGGGTTCTATAAGCGTATTAAGCTCTTTAATCTCGGCGGCGGTAAGTTCGCGATAGCGGCCTACCGGTACATCAAGCGATATGTTTATAATGCGGGTACGTTTAAGTGCTGTAACATCATAACCCAGATATTCGCACATGCGGCGTATCTGGCGGTTAAGCCCCTGCGTAAGTATTATTTTAAAAATGTATTTGCTAACCTGTTCTACCTTGCAATGGCGGGTTACCGTATCAAGAATAGGCACTCCATTACCCATGCGCTGAATAAACCTGTCTGTTATAGGGCGGTTTACGGTAACAATATATTCTTTTTCGTGGTTGTTGCGGGCTCTAAGTATCTTGTTTACAATATCGCCATCGTCTGTCATGAAAATAAGACCTTCGCTGGCTTTATCCAGCCTCCCGATAGGGAATATACGTGTAGGGTAATTTATGTAATCTACTATATTATTGTGTACATCAAGGTTTGTAGTGCACTCAATACCTACAGGTTTATTAAAAGCCAGGTATATATGCTTATCTCTCTTCTCTACAATCAGTTTGCCGTTAATGCGTATCTCGTCATCCGGGCCTACTTTAGTTCCCATTTCGGGCACAACACCATTCAGGGTAACGCGTCCCTCTTCAATAAGCCTGTCGGCCTCCCTGCGGGAGCAGTAGCCCGTTTCGGCAATAAATTTATTAAGGCGCTTTAATTCTTCCATAGTGCAAAGTTAAAATATTTTATTGAGAGCAGGCAGTTTTACGGGTGTGGGTTTTATGGGGTGGGTAAAGGTAAAATGTGTTTTAGGATTGCTTTACGCATCGTGACTACACTACATTAAGGGAATTAGTGAAATTTGAGTAATTCGTGGCTAAGCTTCAAACAAAAACGAGTATATTTTTGTGTATAAATCATCGCTATGCATACTATGGCCTAAGCCTTTTGTACTTACAAATGTAGATAATGGCCATGCATCGGCTATTTTTTTACCCTCGCTGTAAGCAACGGTAGTATCATCTTCGTCGTGGGCAACTAACCCCGCTACTTTAATTTGAGAAGCAAATAACCTACCCGAAAACTCTTCGGTCTTAATATTAAGATTGTCTAAAAAATGACTGTTTAGTAAAGTAAATACATTCCTGTTAAGGCTAAGCAACCCAATGTAGTTATCTACCACCATTGTAAAATCGCATGGAGCACCCATAACTACCAGTTTTTGCAGGCTCACATTAGTAAAGTGGCTTTGGTAATACAAAACGGTACTACCTCCCAGGGAGTGCCCCACCATATATTGCGGTTCTTCTCTTTGTACTACAACATCTATAAACTCGGCATAGCGTGGTATTGTAAACTCTGTGCCCGATGATAACCCATGTGCCGGGCCATCTATAGCAATAATGGTGCAGCCTGCTTTTTTAAGGTAGGTAATAAAAAGTTTCCAACGCGATGCGTTACTTTCCCAACCGTGTACAAGTAGTACTTTGCAGGCTGTAGTTCCTTGCCATGTATACGTCTGAAAAACACTGTCTTTATAGGTAATAATTTCAGTATCTGCTTCCTTAAGTATATCCGGAAGTTGGTCTTTAAAGAGCCTGCCGCTACGGGGTTCGCTAAAAAACTTGTATGCCAGGCGGCTGGCCTTTGCCGGAGATGTATAACTAAGAATGTTAATGTAAAGCCCTAAAAGCTTTGCTACAATAAACTTTATTATTTTTTGCATGGCAGTAAAAGAAAAGCTCCGCGGTGTGCGGAGCTTTCGGTATTATATTTTAGCAAATAATTGCTCCATTTTTTCTTTTTCCTCTTCGGCAAGTAAGCTGTCTACCAGAATCCTTCCGCTGTGCTCATCTGTAATTATCTTTTTACGTGCAGCAATTTCCATTTGCGTTTGCGGCGGTATTGTAAAGAAAGAACCTGCAGATGCGCCCCTTTCTATACTTACAACAGCAAGGCCATTTCTTACACTACCACGAATCCTTTTGTAAGCAGCAAGAAGTCTTTCTTCAATTTGTGCTTCATATTCAGCCGATTTTTCGCTTAAAAAAGTTTCCTCTTTTTGCGTTTCGCTCATTATGGCATCAAGCTCGTTCTTTTTGTGACCAAGGTGGTTACTTTTAGAATCAAGCCTTTCCTGAGATTGAGCAATAGTATCTTTTTTAAACTCAATGGAAGCTTTAAGCTCTTTAATGTGTTTTTCTGCAAGTTGTATTTCAAGTTCCTGAAATTCTACTTCTTTAGTTAAAGAGTTAAATTCACGGTTGTTGCGTACATTTTTTTGTTGCTCTGTGTATTTTTTTATGGCTGCCTTGTGGTCATCTATAGCGTTTTTCTTTTCTTTAATTTGCTCTTCAATAGATTCAAGGTCGGTTTTAAGTTTTTCAAGCCTTGTGCTTAATCCTGCCACTTCATCTTCAAGGTCTTCTACCTCAAGCGGTAATTCGCCCCTAACGTTCCTGATTTCATCAATTCTTGAATCAATTAACTGTAAATCATAAAGTGCCCTTAACTTGTCTTCCACACTTAGTTCCTTGATATTCGCCATATTTATATGTACTTAACTGGATTTGTATTCTATTCCCAATAAAATGAATGCAAAATTAATGATTTTTTTCGTAAGATAAACAACTATATAATATTTTGTGTAGCGTAGTATTAAAGATAAGCGGTAAGGGGGTTAAATGTATTTGTATTTCTATAAATTTACGGCTAATTACCAAATTATTTTCGGGATGGATTTACAGGATAAACTTTTTGAAATTGATGCAGAAATAAGTAAAGGACTTAAGCTTAGGGCTGCCGACAGGCTGAAGAATTTATTAGGCCATTACCCTGATGAACCCCAAATTTGGCTTAAGCTTGCCGAACTCTATTATGAAGCCGGCTTTTATGATGCAGCGGGTAAATACTGGATATTAACCGAGCCTACTGAAGAGCGCATAAAAAAATGTGTTGAAATGTATGAGAAATCTGTGAATTATTCAGGTAACCAAATATTAAAAGAATTGATATTCAGGGGCGATAAATCCAAGCTGTCTGAATATGGGCAACGAAAGCTGGAGGCTTTGGAGTTTAACAGCAAACAGGTTGCAGGTACTGTACCCACATATAAAAGAAAGAATTTTAGCTCTAATATTCCAAGTATTGATACTGAACAAACGCTTAAGTCAAAAATAACTGACAAGGTAATTATAGGCTTAATTTTATTAGCAATTATGATAGTAATTATATCGGTCATCGCAGGGTTTATTGATGGCTTTAAAATTGTTTGGAATATGTTATTTACATAGGTTAATTACAAATAATTTACGGGATTGGTATCAACCCCTGTTATAGTAATGCTTATTCCCTGCGTATGTGCCCCTAAATATTCGGCAATATAGTTTTGTGTGTAACGCTCGCTTTCAAAATGCCCAATATCGGCTAACAGTAATTTTCCTTCAGCTTCATAAAACTGGTGGTACTTTAGGTCGGCGGTTAAAAAAGCATTAGCCCCGGCCGCTATTGCAGCTTTAATTGCAAAACTACCCGATCCTCCCAACACGGCGACCTTGCTTATTTGCTGTCCCGTATAAGCGCTATGGCGAATGCCATCGGCCTGCATTGTATCTTTTACAAAATGTAAAAATTTCCTTTCATCCATAGGCTGGGGCAGCGTGCCCACCATGCCTAACCCTATATTTTGATGTGCATTATGCAGGCTATAAATTTCGTAGGCAACTTCCTCATAGATATGATTGGCAAAAAGGGCTTTAAGTATTCCGGTTTCTAAATGTTTTTCAAAAGTAACCTCTATTCTAATTTCATTAGCTTCTACAAATTCACCACGATTGCCAATTTGTGGGTTGCTGCCCTCGTTACCTTTATAAGTGCCGGTGCCATTGCTGTTAAAACTACAATTACTATAATTACCTATGCTGCCAGCCCCGGCGATAAACAATGCCTGTCTTAGTGCCTCATGATTATTTGGTGTAGTATAGGTAACAAGTTTGCGAATAAAGTTTTCTTTTGGTATAAGTATTTTGGTATTGGTTAACCCCAGGGCATCGCAAAATATTTTATTTACCCCATGTTTATGGTTGTCTAAGGCTGTATGCACAGCATAAATAGCAATATCATTTTTTATTGCTTTTATAATGGCACGCTCTACATAATTTTTGCCGGTAATCTTTTTAAGGCCGCTAAATAGTATCGGGTGAAAACATAGTACAAGATTACAATTTTTGGCATTAGCTTCGTCTATAACATCTTCAAGTGCATCATGACACACTAAAACTCCGGTAGCAGTGGCATCTGCATTGCCGGTAAGTAAGCCTACATTATCAAAATCTTCAGCATAAGCAAGAGGAGCCATTATTTCCAGGACTGCGAGTATATCTTTTATTTTCATGCTATATAAATGTAGGGCTAAAGGTGTAAATAAAAAAACTGCCCACATGGGGCAGTTTAAATATATATTGTTTTTAACTATTGGCAGATTCTTCCACTCGCTGCCTGAGCAGCCATATATGTATCATAATCATTGGGTAATTCTGTACCATTAACTACAGCTTTGCCATTAGCTGCTTTACAAACTTCATAAGCGGGCACAGTAACATTGTTTATAGAGTCACGATACGCCTGGCAAGTTACACAGTTAGGAGTTGTTGGTGTTCCGGGTATTACTACAGTAGTATCTGTAACTTCGCCATAAGCATTGTCACAAAACAGCTGGAAGTAACGATCTGGACGAATACCTGTATTTGCGCCACCTACATATACAAGGGTGTCACCAGCACCTACACAAATATCATAATTTTCGTTAGGCAGGGTAGAAAGAGAATCGGCTGCTATCTCACAAGTCTGGCAACCGCTAAACGCTACCGTAGGGAATACGTTATCTTCATCAGAACAGGCTATAAAAGTTATTCCGGCTAATAAAGCAACAGAAAGGATAAGTTTTTTCATGGTAGCAATTTTAATTTAAAATGTGACACAGCAAAAAAATGAAAAACGCGCTTCATATCCAAATGTTTCTCATAAAAGTTTATACATTTTAGTATATAAATATTTTTTGTGTTATAAAACCACGTCGTATTGTAAATTAACACTAATTTAATTTGAGTACATTTACATAAATCGCAATTTGCACCAGCTTAATATTTACTATTCTTTATAGAATAATTATTATAGTATCTTAGCACTATGAACTTTTTAAGAAAAATTTTACTTCCGTTTTCAGCAGTATATTGGTTTATAACTTCTGTGCGTAATTTTTTTTTCAATACAGGGGTGTTTAAATCATACACCTTTCCTTTGCCGGTAATAGCGGTTGGCAATATTAGTACAGGAGGTACAGGTAAAACACCACAAACAGAATATCTAATACGTTTGCTTTCTTCTCAATATAATGTAGCAGTACTTAGTCGCGGCTATAAACGCAAATCTAAGGGTTTTATAGTAGCAAATTCAAGTAGCAATGCACAAACAATAGGCGATGAGCCATATCAGTTTTATTCTAAATTCCCTAACATACGTGTGGGGGTAGATGCCGACCGTAAAAATGGAATTGAACAATTACTGATGTTAACGCCAAAACCAGATATTATTTTGCTCGATGATGCATACCAGCACCGCCGTGTAAAAGCCGGGCTTTATATAGTACTTACAGCTTATAGCGATTTGTATGCTAACGATTATATTTTGCCGGCCGGGAACCTGCGCGAAAGCAGGAGTGGGGCAAAAAGAGCTCTGGTAATTATTGTAACTAAATGCCCGCCAAATTTATCTGTCGAACAGCAAAATGTAATCGTAAATAAACTAAGGCCAACTGCTGATCAAAAGGTATATTTCACAGCTATTGCTTATGATGATGCTGTATATTCTGAAACAGAATCGATAGAGCTGGTAACACTATCTAGTACGCCAAAAGTACTTGTGGCTGGTATTGCTAAACCACAACCTTTTTTTAATCATTTAATGGAGCCGGGCGATGATTGTTTAGAATATCCCGACCATCATGATTTTACAGACGTAGAGATTGAAGAACTAAACAAAATCTCTCAAACCAGGATAATTATTACCACAGAGAAAGATTACATGCGGCTTAAAGGCAAATTACCGGCAGCCAGATTGTATTATCTGCCTATTAAAAGTGAGTTTATAACAAACGGAAACGATTTTAATGCTACTATTTTAAATTATGTGGGATAAAGTACAACAAACCGTAAAATATATTACTGATAAGCATAGCTTCAAGCCGGAGTATGGTGTGATACTTGGTTCTGGCCTTGGTAATTTTGCCAATGATATAGATGTTCAGTTTTCTATATCTTATAATGAGTTGCCTAATTTTCCTGTTACAACCGTTGCCGGTCATGGAGGTAAGCTTGTTTTTGGTAAAATTGGCGATGTTAATGTTGTGGCGATGCAGGGGCGTTTTCATTATTATGAGGGTTACACCATGCAGCAGGTTACTTTTCCTGTAAGGGTAATGAAGCAGCTTGGCGTGCAAAAGCTTGTGGTGAGCAATGCATCCGGAGGGGTAAATTCACTTTATAAAGTTGGCGATGTGGTAATTATTCATGACCATATTAACATGATGCCGGAGCACCCTTTGAGAGGTCAAAACGATGAGCGTTTTGGGCCACGCTTTGTTAACATGAGCGAGTCATACAGCCGGGCTATGATAGCTAAAGCTAAAGAAATTGCGGATGCTAAAAACATAGACGTAAAAGATGGAGTGTACTTAGGGTTACAAGGCCCTACTTTCGAAACTCTTTCAGAATACCGTATGGTAAAAATTCTGGGTGCAGATTGTGTGGGTATGAGTACCGTACCGGAAGTTATAGTTGCACGCCACATGGATATGGAGTGCTTTGGTATCTCTGTAATAACAGATATGGGTGACACCCCAACCAGTGTCGCGGGAATAAGCCATGATGAAGTGCTTCTTGCTGCCCGTGCAGCCGAACCTAAGGTGCGCGAGCTTATAAAAGAACTTATCAAAGTTTACTAAATAAAATGGCTCAAATAAAAATGGGATTATTGAATATAAAATTTCAATAATCCCATTTTGTATATAAGAATCTATATTTCTAAAAATCCAGTAATCAGGATTTATTGTCGTTGTCTTACAACTTCATATAAAAAAGCACCACAAGCTACAGATACATTTAGTGAGCCAATTGTTCCAAACATAGGTAGTTTTGCTTTTTCATCAACAATTTTTAGTACCGATGGATTAATACCACGGTCTTCGCTACCCATTATAATGGCAAGCGGTTCTATTAAAGATAGGTCGTAAATATTGCTTTCGGTTTTCTCAGTAGCAGCAACGGTCTTGATACCCGATCCCTGTAAATGGAAAATAGCATCTTTAATGTGCTCTACTTTACAAATGGGTACGTTAAATACAGCTCCCGCTGATGTTTTTACGGTATCGCCATTTACGGGTGCCGATCCTTGTTTTTGTATAATAATACCATTAACACCGGTACACTCTGCGGTACGGATTATAGCACCAAAATTTCGCGCATCAGAAAGTTGGTCTAATATAAGGAAAAGAGGTGTTTTGCCACTTTCTAAAACCTCTTCAACCATTTTCTCTAAAGTATAAAAAGCAATAGGAGCAATGGTTGCCACAGCGCCTTGGTGGTTGTTAGGGGTAAGGCGGTTAAGTTTTTCTACAGGTACGTAGCTAAAGTTTATGCTCTTTTGCTTCATTGCTTTCATAAGGTCTTTCATCAGGTCGCCCTGTGCTTCCTTTTGTATAAAAACCTTATCTATTTCTTTCCCTGCGTGTATAGCTTCTATAATAGCCCTGATGCCAAATATCTGGTGTTCTTTTTCCATGAGGCAAAGGTATAAAAAAAAACCACCCTTTAAAAGGATGGTTTTAAGGATTAAGCCATAAGCCTAATATTCATCTTCAAGAAAGCCTGTTTTTCTATGTCCTGCAAATATTACCTTATTGCCCGGGTCATAATCAAACTCACCCTCAAAGTAAATGCTGTCAACAACATTTCCTGCGCGTGAGTGAGCGGCATTTTTAAGTATCTTACCATTAGTAATGGTTACTTTAGAGCCATCAGAAATGTTATCAACTCCTGTAGCAGAAAAGGTTTGGTTGCCTAAGTTATAGTCTACTTCACTTACCAGGTAATAACCGGTATAAGTATCAGAACTTCCCACCTGGTCGCTTATATACATTTTGCCATTATTAGCATCAAATGTTTTGTGTACTGTATGTTCTGCTAATACATTTCCATCAACATCTGCTATGTCTATAAACCATGTCCCGTTCATAGCTTCGCTCTGTGTACCGCCAGCATCATAATCGTCGTAGCCTTTGTTATCGCAAGAAACAGTAGTTAAAGCAACAACAAAAATTCCGCTGAATATTTTAAGGATATTTTGTTTTATATTTTTCATGAGAGAGGATATTTAGAATTCTACTTGCTTTAAAGTTGATATAAATGTATATGTCGTAGATGGGTCGGCTTGCCATACTGTTGTTAACACAAGTGTTTTTGTTGCAGCATTCACAGTTAACCCTGTTATCCTTGATGTACCTCCAAAATAGCTGTTAGTTTGAGTGCCTGGAAATGTAAAATCGTTCGCTGCAATGTTGTTGGCAACAATTCGGCCACCCGGTGTTTCAGATCCCGCAATAGCTCTTCCGAACACATACCACCCACCAAAAGCGTCAGAAACCTGGTAACTTCCATCCGCATTTTTCCAAATTAAGATGTACTCTATATCAGTATAGTTAGATGCAGGGTTTCCTTGCGAACCATTTCTAAACACTGTTGAGGTATATAAACCTGATATGCTATTTACGAGGTCGCCGGTTTCGGCAACAATTACTTCTCTTGTACTTACACCTGGAAATCCATCCTTATTAATTGCAGTGTATTGCGTTGTGTAAATGTCAGACACATTTGTGTCTAATGTTCCAGTAAAGGTATTTCCTCTGTACGTTCCTACATAGCTTGTTACTACAGGAATTTCAACGTCATTTTCTGTTGCTATAGCACCGGGTTCATTGAAGGTTTCTCCCTGCTCAACAAAAATGGTCCTTTGATTTGGTTCGTTTTGAGCTATTTCCGGATAAAATGTTACTACTGATGGAATAGGGTCTTCAGTACACGAGACTAAAATGAATAGGAGGCCAAGAGTACTTAGCATTCCTGTTTTTGTTATATTTTTCATAATTTTCATAGATTTATTTTTGGTCCCACCATACCTTCTGGATTAATGATGCTCTCTGTGTAATGTTTGGGTTGCGGTTAACTTCGCTAAGCGGATAGAACAAAATGCTTGGCACCTGCGTTCCCGAGAATACGGATGTTAAAGATGGTATACGATTTCCGACGGCATAATTTTCAGTTCCTTCGGTTACTACCTCAGGAAATTTAGTCCTGGTGGTTTCTATATACGCCTCAATATTATTCACAGCCGAAAGCGCTGCCCATTTTTGAATGATAACCTGCCTAACTGTGCTTTCCACATCGCCTCCTGCAACATAAGCATAAGGACCGTCAATTAAAGCCTGGATCTCTGTCGGTGTGGCAGTGAATTTAGTTATTTCATCAGCAACTAATCTGTCAGTATAAAAATAAGTTTGGTAGGTATTAAAGGAAGTCGCTATTCCTGTATCATATTTTTCTTTAGCTCCCGCTCCTCCGGCATAACGTATCAGGGCTTCTGCCTGAAGGAAATTGCTTTCTGCTACGGTCATTAAAAATACCGGTGTTTTAGGGCGAATGTTTGGCCTTGAATATGCAGCTGCTGTACCCGCATTTTCTTCTCCCGATCCCTGTGGTATAGATTTGTAATCTGATGGTAGCGTGTCATTGGCTTTAAATACATAACGGTAAGCCGCTTCTATCCTCGGATCATTATTTTCAACATAAAACTCCATTAGAGAGTTGCTCGCAATGTTATTAACATCGCCTAACCCTGTACCAGCGTTAGATTGGTTTGTAGAAACCTGAACGCCGTAAAATGGATTCGTTTTATCTGTACTCGTTGCAAAATTTGCGTAGGCAGCGTCAGCTGTAATAAAATTATTTTCGGCTAATAAAGCATTCACAGCTGCTGGGTTAGCAGAGGGTGTATATGCCATCCTTATGTAAAGCTTTAACTTTAAAGTGTTGGCAAAGCGTATCCAATTGTTCATGTCTGCACCATAAATAATATCCTGGGTGCCCACACTTGATGCTTGGGGGTTTGCTCTGTAAGCTGCAAGTGCCGCATCAATTTTTGCAATTAGGTCTAAATATATTTCATTACCGGGAGTTACATGTGGGGTAATAATCCCAAGGTCGCCCTGTAGTGCTTCAGTATATGGTACAGCATCAAAAAGATCTACTAAAACCTGATAAGTATACGCTCTTAAAGAAGCCGCAATAAGGCTTGTACCAGTGCTCTCAGAGTTTTGTTCAACAAACTTAAGATCATTTAAGCAGCCGGCATATAGTTCTGCCCAAAACCTGTCGGCGTATGATACGTTAATATTATACTGGTCTAATGTCCTGTACTGTCCTGCACTGGGTGCCTGGGTATAGTATTGTGCCCAAAAACCTCCAAGGTTTGTTAAATCGCCACCGGTAACCGTTATTAATGAGGTCTCAGCAGATGATAAAGCGAGGCCTGCCGTTATTGCCGGTGGATTGTTAGGATTCGTATTGATATCCAGTTCATCGCTACACGAAACAAATGCCGCGATAGAAAAGAGTATGACTGTTCTAAATATATTTTTCATAGTTTTTTTTATTAAAAGTTAGCTTTTAAACTAAAGCCGTAACTTCTTGTTGAAGGGTTAGCACTAAATTCTCCAAACTGGCTCTGAAGGTCAGTACCAAAAGTTGAAGTTTCCGGGTCTATGAACTGATTATTTCTTGGTGTCCATAAAAACAGGTTTCGCCCAATTAAAGAAACTGATAGGTTCTGGATAAATGTTTTTTCGAGCATTTTAGCAGGAAAATTATAATTTAAAATTACCTCCCTAAGTTTAATGAACGATTTGTCTATAACATTTGCCCTGTCATTTGCCACAGCAGAATAATAGTCATCCTGATGATCAGAATCTACCGGTGTGGTGTTAGGTGCATACGTTACAGAACCATCCGGATTAGTTGTTTTTACTACAGATCCGGGAACAATAAATGGTTGCCTGTCATTATAAGTAGTAGTGATGGAGTTTCCTGTAAATCGAGTAATTTCAGCAGTACGAGAGTACATTAAGCCACCCTGGCGAATATCAAATGTAAAATCAAGCGATACTCCTTTCCATGAAAACCTGTTACCTATACCCAATGTATAATCATACTGAGTATCTCCATATACCTGCTGTGTTGTAGATGCTACCGGTACACCATTAGCGTCTACCACAATATTACCGTTAGGGTCTCTTTCCGGCACACTGCCATATATAAGGCCTACAGGTTGCCCCGGCCTCGCTATAAGCGATGTTGTACTTAGCCCGCCTAAGGCTACCTGCGTTAACCTTGGGTCAAGTTCTTCCAGTTTTGTATTATTAGTGGCAAAGTTTGCTGTGGTAGTCCAGCCAAAGCTATCATTTTTACCTTTTAAAAAGTTTATGGTAAGTAATGCCTCAAAACCCTTATTAGATAGTGTACCCACGTTAGCCGTTTGGCTTGTATATCCCGAACTTGGTGCTAAGGGCAGTGGTAATATTTGATCTTTTACTTTTGCATCATAATAAGTAACGTCAAAAGAGAATAAATTATCAAAGAATGAAGCTTCCATACCTACCTCAAACTCTTTTCTTCTTTCCGGTTTTAAGTTGTAGTTTGCAAGCCTGTTACCCACGCCATAGCCTGTAATTCCGTTAATTGGTAATGCAATGGTTCCAAAGCCCTGGTTATCGGTTCCTGTAAGTGTGTAAACAGATGCTACCTGGTAAGGGTCGGTATCTACACCGGTTTCTCCATAACCCACCCTTAATTTACCGTAGTTTACAACTTTGTTTATGCCCTTAAATGTATTGGTAAATATCCAGCTTGAGTTAATACCACCATATAAAACAGACCTGTTAGCCTTAGGCAGAGTAGAATACCAGTCGTTTCTTACGTTTGCTGTTAAATATAATTGTTCATTAAAAGATAATGTAGTTGAGTTATAAACACCGTATAGCCTTCTTGAATTCCTTGCAGAAGCAACTGTAGGTATGAGCGAACTGTTAGAGAACGAGTAAAAATCGGGTATATCTTGGCTTAATACACTTGCTGTAAAACCGTTTCCTTTACGGGAGTTACTATTAAAACCAAAAGACGAAGCAAGATCAAATTTCTCGCTTAATTTAAAGTTTAAGTTATAAAGTAAATCGTGGTTTAACTGTTTGAATGAATTAGATGCTTCGCTATACGTGCCAGCAGTTTCGCTTGTTGTGGCATCGTTATAGCTGCCCGGGGTATTGTCTACCCTTGCGGTCCATATTCTTGATAAATCAGAGAATGTATCAATACCAAAGCGGTAGCTAAAATTAGACCATGAATTAAACTCGTAAGAAAGCTCTACTGATCCGTAAAAACGCTCTTTGTTATAGTTGCTTCCGTTTTTATTCAAAGAAAAGTACGGATTTACTACGCCATAAGGGGTATAGTAATTATCGTTGTTGTAAAATTTATTGTTATAGTCTTTAAATGCCACGATAGGAATATCGGTAGGAATTTGCATTAAGTTATTGTAGGCCGTTAGCCCCTGGCCGGTAGCTACGGAACTGCCATTTGTATTAACATAATTTAAATTACCGCTTATGCTTACTTTGCCCACTTTAGTTGCTCCTGTAAGTCCAAGTGTATTCCTTTCAAATGAGTCAGAATCAGTAGGGTAAATACCATTTTGATTTGTGTTTGAATAAGAGAGTCGTACTGTAGAATCTCCGGATCCACCGGCAACAGATAGTGTGTTTAGTGTTGAAGATCCTGTATCGAAAAAGTTTTCAAGCTGGTCTTTTTGGAATGAGTATGGTTTTATTTGCTGAGAGTTGTCAACAATATGCCCCCAAGGCCTAACCTGTCCGTCAAATCTTGGTCCCCATGAACCATTTTCGTCAAGCCTGTGAACGCCATCCCATCCCTGGCCAAACTCATTTTGATATTTAGGAGTTCTTAAAATACTTGTAAAAAAAGTTGTTGTAGAGAAATCTACAGCAAGTTTACCGGCTTTACCTTTTTTAGTAGTAATCATGATTACACCATTTGCAGCCCTTGAGCCGTAAAGGGCTGTCGCAGAGGCTCCTTTAAGAATGGTCATGCTTTCGATATCATTAGGGTTGATATCAGCCGATCCGCGTCCAAAATCATATCCTCCGTTAAGGCTGCTGGAATAATTAGACTGGTCATTAATAGGAATACCATCTACTACATATAGTGGCTGGTTGGTACCTCCTAATGAGCTAAAACCCCTGATAATTACACCCGAAGATGCTCCGGGATCTGTAGATGCACTCGAAATTACAACACCTGCAACCTTACCTTTTATGGCGTCTGCAATGTTACCTTGCGAACCTTTGTTGATCTCGGCAGATTTTAGGGTTGTAGTGGCAGCACCTATCGATGCTTTTTCTCTTTTAATACCTACAGCGGTAACAATAACACCTTCAAGTTGTATTGAAGAGTCTTTCATGCTAACGTTTACGTTTGTAGAAGTTGCCTTGATCTCCTGGGTTTCCATACTAAGAAAACTAAAAACTAATGTCTGGGCCGGAGTGGCCTGAATTTGAAATTTACCGTCAAAGTCGGTTTGGGTACTTGTGGTAGTGCCTTTAATTACCACATTAACACCGGGTACGGGTAACCCAGTTCCATCGGTAACAGTTCCAGAAACTGTTCTTTCCTGTGCAAATGAAATTTGCATCACTAACGTGCATAGCAGCGTTAGCAAAACATGAAGCCTTGTTTTCATCGATTATTAATTGAGTTAGTCAATATCAAATATCTGACTTTAACTTAACGAAAACAACAATTTTATGATAAATTTTAGATAAAATGTTTAGTTACCATAATTAAATTTTAAATAAATGTTAAAATGACGCCTTAAAGCTTAGGTGAACTATTGAGTTTGAAAGCTTTATGGTTTGTCCTTTTGTTGAGCCATTAGCATATATAATGTTAAAAAGCCCTGTGTTTGTGAATAAACCAAAACCAAAGCCTAACCCTAAGAGGTTATCTTTAATTTGTGCTGTTTCATCTTGATAATACCCGTAATCTGTAATTGTGTGTACATACATGTTTGGGGCAAGAACGTAGCGGTACTCTGCCATTAGCGCAGAATACATGTTTGCCTGCAAGCTGTTTTCGTTAAATCCTCGGATAGAGTTAATGCCTCCAAAACGGTATAATTCATTGATAATATACGTATCGCTTTTTAAGTAATACGTTTGGTTTTTTATGTTAATAATATTTCGCTTGTTAAGATAAAGATTGTGTGAAAAGTTAAGTTGTGCAAAATACTGGCTGCTGCTCACTGTTTTGCCATCGCGGCTTCCTGCGCCCCCTTTTATAAATAGCGATGTTTTTTGCGGGAATAAAAAATCGTCTATATTGTAAGCGGTATACTCGTAGGTAGATGTGTAAAAAGCATTCGAGTAGTCGGCTATGGATGTTGTGTTTGTATTTTGTATGTCTACCGACTGCGTTTGCTGGTAACCTGCATAAAGTTTTGAGTTATAGCTAAAATAATAACCTAAATTCAGGTCGCTCACCGTATTTTGAAAAGTACTGTCCTGTTTAAATATTTTAAGGCTCGCCTTTGCGCCTATTGGGCTCTTAAATATATACGGTAATTCGAGCGATACATTAAAAGTGGTTTGTTTGTTGCCGTCGCTTTTCCAGTATAAATTAAATTTCTCGCCAGAATTAAGTACATTATTAAGGAGTAGGTCTACATAGCCATTAAAACGAACTTTGCTTTGATCGTCGTTGCTAAAACCTATAAAACCATCAAAAGTATTAGGTTTAGCTTTTTGCAGGTATACATATACTTTAGTAGTGTCGGTCTTAAAAAGTATTTCGGGGTAGCGGGGCTGGGTTATAAAACGCAGTGCATTAAAATCAGCATAAACGCGTTGCAAATTTTGCTGATTAAAGATTTTGCCTTTGTATTGTTTTAAAATATTCTTACGAATGCCTTCGGGAAATTTCGGGTAGCCCTCTAAAACTAAATCATCAAGTGTACGTTGCTTTTCTATGTTTACAATAAGATTTACTGTAAGATTCTGGCTTTTGCGGGTATAGCCCGTAAGTTGAAGTGAGCTTAAAGAATAACCTTTTTTTTCCAATAGCGCCATGTTGGTGTTCATAAAGTTTTCAACTTCGGCAAGTGTCATTATTATTGTGTCCTTATTTATATTAAGGAGTGATTTTTCCTGTTGTGAGAGCTTTCCTGTATATATATGCAGGTTTTTAGTGCGCACACCTATAGCAAATGAGTATATAAAAGTGCTGTCGTTGGTTTTAAGATGTGTTAGTTCGCGGTTTTCAAGATAGCCTGCGGTATATAGTTTTTTAGAGAGCAGCGAGGTTTCGTCTATTATAGATTTTGCATTGTTATGCACTTTTGTATAAGATAGCGAGTCTATAATTTTAGTTTCTTCAGCATTCCTGCCTTCAATTTTAAGGTGCAGGTTTTGCCCTTTAGCAGCAAAAGTTGTAAGTAGAAAAATAGCTATGAATAAAAAATGTTTCAATACAAAAAAGTTAGCATGCAAATAACGCAAAAAATGCCTAAAAAATATAAGCAAGGCAAAAGAGGTATGAGTTGTTTGAAAATTAATGAATTATGGTTTGTTTTGTAAATTATAATTTCTACATTTGCAGCCCCGTAATAAGCGGGTTATTTAAACATAAGAAATTTTTAGTATTAATTATGCCAACAATTCAACAATTAGTAAGAACAGGGAGAGCCCAGATAACTAAGAAGAGTAAATCGGCTGCTTTGGATTCTTGTCCTCAAAGAAGGGGCGTTTGTACACGTGTTTACACAACTACACCTAAAAAACCAAACTCTGCAATGCGTAAAGTTGCAAGGGTGCGTTTAACAAATGGTAATGAAGTAAATGCATACATTCCCGGAGAAGGACACAATCTTCAAGAGCACTCGATAGTATTAGTTAGAGGCGGTAGGGTAAAAGATTTACCTGGTGTAAGGTATCACATCGTTCGTGGTGCTTTAGATACGGCAGGTGTTGCGGGAAGAACGCAGCGCAGGTCTAAATACGGTGCAAAACGTCCTAAACCAGGACAGGTAGCAGCGGCACCTACAAAAGGTAAAAAGAAGTAATTAGTAAACGCTTTTAAAAGAAAGACATGAGAAAAAGACAGGCCAAAAAAAGACCTCTTTTACCAGATCCCCAATTTAATGACCAATTAGTAACACGTTTTGTGAACAACCTAATGTGGGATGGTAAAAAATCAACTGCTTTTAAAGTATTTTATGATGCAATGGCAATCGTAGAGGCTAAAAAGCAAGATGCAGAGAAATCAGCATTAGAAACTTGGAAAGATGCATTAACAAACGTTATGCCTCACGTAGAAGTAAGAAGCCGCAGGGTGGGTGGAGCAACGTTCCAGATACCTATGCAAATTCGTCCGGACAGAAAGATATCTATGGCAATGAAATGGATGATTCTTTATGCAAGGAGAAGAAATGAGAAATCTATGGCTCAAAAACTGGCTTCAGAAGTTTTAGCTGCGGCTAAAGAAGAAGGTGCTGCTGTTAAAAAGAGAATGGATACTCATAAAATGGCAGAAGCTAATAAAGCATTCTCTCACTTTAGATTTTAATTCGTAAAGAAATTTAGAAATGGCTAGAGATTTAAAATATACAAGAAATATAGGAATTGCTGCTCACATTGATGCTGGTAAAACAACAACTACTGAGCGTATCCTTTTTTATACTGGTAAGTCACATAAAATAGGCGAGGTGCACGATGGTGCTGCAACTATGGACTGGATGGCACAGGAGCAGGAAAGGGGTATTACTATTACATCTGCAGCAACTACATGTACATGGAGTTTCCCTACAGATCAAGGTAAACCACTTCCTGAATCACTTCCTTACCACTTTAACATTATTGATACCCCGGGACACGTTGACTTTACTGTTGAGGTAAACCGTTCGCTTAGGGTTCTTGATGGATTAGTATTCCTTTTTAGTGCTGTTGACGGTGTAGAGCCGCAATCAGAAACTAACTGGAGGCTTGCAGATAACTACAGGGTGCCACGTATGGGCTTTGTTAATAAAATGGACCGTCAGGGTTCTAACTTCCTTGCTGTTTGCCAGCAGGTGAGGGACATGCTAAA
>Ga0247735_1000308_pt1 | contig 20277 bp, 20 predicted proteins | sample UWRJL178409R2_FD_180934 | JGI IMG/M metagenome (GOLD analysis project Ga0247735, IMG submission 180934) | Plant litter microbial communities from Arlington Agricultural Research Station in Wisconsin, United States - UWRJ-L178-409R-2 | ecosystem: Environmental > Terrestrial > Plant litter >... | reverse complement strand
CGTCGCCGCTGACCTCTCTGGTGCAATCGGAAGTGGAACGGGTATTCTTATGGCAGTCACGATCATCTACGGATGTAAGTTCTACCTCTTGTGTATCAATCATCTACTAATAAGTTCTTTCAGACTGGGAAATCGGCATGCGCGAGTCTGGTGGCCCCGAGATGGCTGCCTTCGGTGACCTTATGTAGATCTTCGAAGTAGCGTACGAGATAGTTGACGTAGGCATCTGGATGTGACTGATGTCTTACTGGTCGAAAAGGGCGCGACAGGGAGACAGTGTTGAAGGCTCTTCATTGTGGCGACTTTGCATCGTTGTATCTCCGTCGGAAGAGGGAACCCACCCCCCTTTGTTTACATGTACACGCTCGCTTCATTATGACCTTTATAATTCAATAACCCACTTTCGAGCACATGCCCTTAGTGTACTCACTGTGAAGATTTCAACAAGGCTCTTCGTGTTATCGCAGCGGTACTCTTGCCTGAAGGTCGGTGAGGTGGCGCTCATCGACGTTCTCTTTAAACACCCAACATCCTCTTTCTCGCTCCTTAGTTCCTTCACACTATGAGCGGCTGTTCGTCTCTCTCCTTTTCATGGTCATTCCTCCAAACTAACGCGTCTTTCCACAGTTCGGTTTCTGAATCTCGTCCGGCCATTCCTTCCCATTCTTCCTGAGGTTTCTTCGCCGGATCGAAAAGTATGTTTCCGCTCTTTTTCGCAATACGCTCCCTCTCATATATTCCCTAGGTACCTTTCAACCAAAAAGTACTATGGACGGCAGTGACTCTCCTCATCTTCCTGGTCTGCTCACAAGTACCTCTCTATGGCATCATGTCGTCCGACTCGTCCGACCCCCTGTATTGGATGCGTGTCATTCTGGCGTCTAACCGTGGTACCCTCATAGAGCTTGGAATCACGCCAATCGTCACGTCCGGAATGATCATGCAGCTGCTCGCTGGCCCAAATCTCATCGACGTTGACTTCGGCCTCAAGGAGGACCGTGCCCTGTTCAGTGGTGCGCAGAAACGTGAGTAGAATTTCGTATCTTTGCCTTTCGTCCGGTGCTACGTGTTTGGTCGCTCTCTTTCCTCCCCTCGCAGCATGCGCTTACTCAACCCTAACTAACAAATCTTCTTCGTAGTCTTCGCCCTCATCATCGCTCTCGACCAGTCGACGGTCTATGTCCTGACTGGATTGTATGGCCAACCCAAGGACCTCGGTGCTGGTGTCTGTCTCCTCATCACTCAACTTATTGTCGCTGCCCTTATTGTTATTCTCCTCGACGAACTCCTCCAAAAAGGATACGGCCTCGGTTCAGGCATTAACCTGTTCATTGCCACCAACATCTGCGAGTCCATCGTCTGGAAGGCCTTCTCGCCCACCACCGTCAACATTGGACGTGGCTCCGAGTTCGAGGGTGCCGTTGTCTCTCTCTTCCACTTGCTTTTCACCTGGCACGACAAAGGCCGCGCTCTCCGCGAGGCCTTCTGGCGCGAGCGTCTCCTCAACGTCATGAACTTGATCTCCACCGTCGTCATCTTTGCCGTCGTCATTTACTTGCAAGGTTTCCGAATCGAGATCCCCGTCAAGAGCAACTGTTTCCGCGGCCAGCGTGGTACCTACCCCATCAAACTCTTCTACACCTCGAACATGCCTATCATGCTGCAGTCTGCTCTCACTTCCAATGTGTTCATCGTATCTCAAATGTTGGCAACACGTTTCCCCAGCAACCTCTTTGTCAAGATTCTTGGTGTATGGGAGGTGTGTAATTTTCAACTCGATCGTGATTTTATATCCTATCTAACGCGGTGATTAGCCTATGGACGATTCACCTCAACTCGTCGCCAAGTCTGGCATCACTTACTACATGTCGCCACCACACACTTTCAAGGAAGTTGTTCTGGACCCCATCCACAATGCAGTCTACGTTACCTTCATGCTCTCCACCTGCGCCCTTTTCTCGAAGACTTGGATTGAGGTTTCTGGCTCAGGCCCACGGGACGCTGCCAAGCAATTGAAGGATCAACAGATGGTAAGCCTCCGCCTCGCTCTTTTATATCGTTGTGACTTACCATATTGTGTAGGTCATGGCTGGTCATCGTGAAGCCTCGATGTACAAGGAACTCAAGCGGGTCATTCTCACTGCGGCTGCTTTCGGCGGTGCTATCCTTGGCCTCCTCTCCATCGCCGCTGACCTCTCTGGTGCAATCAGAAGTGGAACGGGTATTCTTATAACAGTCACGATCATCTACGGATGTAAGTTCTACCCCTTTTGTATCAATCACCTACTCATGAGTTCTTTCAGACTCGGAAATCGGCATGCGCGAGTCTGGTGGCCCCGAGATGGCTGCCTTTGGCGACCTTATGTAGATCTTCAAAGTAACGTATGAGGTAGTTGACGTAGGCATCTGGATTTGACTGATGTCTTATTGGGCGAAAAGGGCGCGACCGGGAGACGGTGTTAAAGGCTCGTCATTGTGGCGACTTTGCATCGTTGTATCTCCGTCGGAAGAGGGAACCCGCCCCCCTTTGTTATTACATGTACACGCTCGCTTCATTAGGAACTTTATAATTTAATCGCCAGCTTTCAAGAACTTGATCTTCGTGTACAAACATTGTGAGGACTTCAATGAGGCTCCTCATGTTATCCTATGTATGTATGTCCTGCCGCACTTCTATACAAATATCAACTCTCTCAAACTCACCACGAGATTTGTTTGCGATTGGGTGGAAAAGGCACCAAATGAAGCTACGATACTTTGTTGCCAGCAAGACTAATCGATCATTAGATGCGGTATGGCGTCAATGTTAGCACATGATACTCTATGACAAGCGACTTTCGTTCTACGATCGCATTGCTTGAGTTTAACATCATCCAGCCTTCCCCTCCAGTCTAGCAAGCGGCCGAATCTATATTCCCTCGCGTAAACATGGCACTCCATGAGGATTACCTTCTTTCGAGCCTCATGAATCTTGATAATCGATGTGTCCGCCCATGTTCTTGTCCTTCAACTCTTACGTGAACTCGTTTTGTTTATGGTGAGGACAACTTGATATGAGAAATCCACAATAACGGTGATATTACGATGTATGCCAATCTACCAGGTAGGTACTACATTAGTTCTAATTAGGACATATGGCGCTGGGCCAGTTTTCAGGTTACCTGCACACCTCACAAACCTCGCATCTACCTTCGAGTCGGATTTCCACATTTTGCCCGCCTGGAGAAAAGGGAACCATTCCAGCTGATCAAATTTCGCCTTCAACGCCGTACGCATTGCCGCGACAAATTCATCTGAACCTTCACGCAGCTGCATGTACATCCCCATATACTCCGTGTTCGGATATCCTTGTCGATCCTTGCTGACCGCCTTGCCCTTCGGTGGAAACATATTATCGAAGGCGATATCCCATAATTTGGGAGCAGTCCGACGAAGACAGTACCGGCAATCGAAGAAGTAGGTCGAAAGGTTGAGGTTTTGGTAAGTCGTCATGTTGACAAGCAGGCGCTCATCAACTGTCAAGATACAGTACGAGCATTTGGTGAATGACAGCTGATTGCAGCATTTAGAAGTCACATCAAGGAGACCTTGCCTCCAAGTGGCTGTCAGCGACGAGTCTAATCCCGCATCCTGGTCCAGGCCTAAGGACTCGTCAAGAGGTTGGAATTCCTCGTTATCGGAACCACCGTCTTGAGCTGGTGGCGGAAGATCAAAGCCCATCTCCTGCAGCGAGAATGTGTCGGCTGCTAGGCCTTGACCTTGATCGTACCATTGTGTCGTCGTTCGTGTTTTATTGGAGATGCGGTTCGGATTAGGCTCAACACCTGAACCCAAACGAAAGACCGAATTGAGGAGATTCTCATGCCCTTCTTTGAAGAAAAAGACACATGCTGCGGCTGACATGAGGATTGGGATATGTGAAAGGCGGGGGCAGGGTATGTCTTCACCCATTCGTGCCTCGCGAGTAAAGTAGAGGCCCGTCGACACAAAAGGTATCGTTTCCGCTGTAGTTTTGCGGCGCTTCGGAGCAGGATCGCCATCGTCGTCATCGCTGCTTTCCTCTTCCTCAAGCGGTGCGGGTAGTGTCATTGGGAAGGGTAGTGCTTCACGGTTCCGCAGATCGCGAGGATGGATATGGGGAAGTATGAGAGTCAAGAGTTCTCTGCACGAAGGACCGAGGTCAGGTGTCGAATGCAAAGCGTTCAGCATCCAAGCCATTCCAGCGGTCAGAAGAAGAGCCGGATGAGTAGAACGGAACTTCGGTACCGATTCGCGTTGCCAATCGATAATGGTCTTGAAGGCTAACGCACGATAAGCGCGGAGGCTCCTGTATGATTAAGTTTAAATCGGTAAAATATCAGGAAGAGGTTAGGATGAGCGACGTACCACCAAACTGACCGTGAGACGGAGATCAGGTATCGCCGAAAAAGCTCTGAATCGAGACCAACAAAAACGGATGTTGCCCGTGAAAGTGGGACCCTAACCTCGGCACGAGCATTTGAAGACGAGGACTCAATGGCGTTGCAATAGGTCGAATGCAACCCTTGGAGATAGGTGGTCATGTCCTTCGTTAGAAGATCATGGGCGGTGACATATTTCCCAGTGTGTCCGCCATCCATTAGATAGGTAAGTCCTTTGTCCGTGAGGTACAATTGCAGATAACGAATGAAGTCAGGTCCACCAACATCGCGAATGCGACATCCTGCAATTTCCACGAGGAGGCTGGTGAGATCGCGGCTATATTTGGAGCTCCCGATCGAAGATAGCCGCAGAGCCTCGTCTTCCGAAATGCCTAGGATATCGACCATGAAGTTATAGTGTGAGTCGGTTCGAAAAGCAAGGCACTGTTCGTCTGTGGACGTCACTTCGAGCCCAATATCGAAGTAAGTGTGGTCAGGATCGACTTTCTCGCCGTCGATACCAAACTCGTTATAGAAAGCCCTGATAGCGTCTTCAGCAGTTTCCTCGTCGTCGGGCTCGTGGCCCGTTGCAAATTTCACGCCCCTAACCTGGTGAAGGAACACAATGCCGTCGTGCCAAGGAACACCGTTCCGCTGAAGGTTAGCGCGTAGGAGTTGGCCAAACTGCGAACTATCAATGGCGGTAAGAGGCCTCGACTGGAAGCCAAGCTTCCTGCTATTCTTCGGCTGGGCTCTCCACATTTCTCCTCCATAAGTCAAAGGTAGGTCACAGCCCTTGCTCTTGAGGAGATCAATGAGCGTAGGCCGCATCCCCTTCTCATAGAATATAGTTTGCTCTTCCTGGGTGAGGGTGGGCGAGCGCCGTTGGACTTCCCCTGGGCGTACATTCTGTCCATATAGCCCTGGGATGAAGGCTCGCATCAACCCTCGAACTCCAAAGTTGCCTACGACGATGTTTGGTATGAGGTGAGGACCAACGCGGAAGAGGAGCTATATTGACAACATTAGATGCGTTAGAATTGAGAGGGACAAGCACGTACGTTTCCATACCGGAAAGGATAAACAATGTGAAGATCTTTCTTCAATACTTCGTAGTTGTTTGATAGGACGTGGATTGAGACAGGACTTTGGAGGTACATGTTCTCACTGAACCCAAGGAAAGAGTCGATGTCCCGTTCGATCGTGAACTCCTCGTCTTCAGACATTTCATTTCGAAGAGCATCCACGCACACCTGGTGACCGTCGTGAACACCACTGACGTTGAGACGAACAAAATCTTCGATGGTCGATGGATCACTCTGAAGGAGAGCGCAGAGATCGCAGTATTGCTTCAACGTGAGGTTTTTGCGAGGGAGGTCTTCCATACGAGGTTAAAAGGCTACGAAGCGACTGGCAGGTCAAGAGATGAACGGCTTAGGAGGAGATAAGTTAGTTTGTGGTAATAAGAAAGGAATATCAGTAACATACCTGAGACGACAGTGAAGTGGTTGTGCCAGATTGGATTATGTGTTGATGCGTAGTCGAAGGAAAAGGCTGAGGGAAGAGTAAGTCAGAGGGAGAGTAGAATCAAAGAAGGAAGAATAATACCTGAGGTTTACACTTAAGTTCTTTATACGGGCACATACTGGACAAAGTGTCCCAGATTCCAGCGATAAATATTCAGGGATCATAGAATGCGATGCGGCCTGAGTTGATACGCGTAGGAGGAATGTTCGAGGCGTCGATAGTCGAATAGGAACGTGTTGCGCGACCGACAAGAGGAATTGATGAATAACGATGCAAGGGAGAACCCCTACGTCGCAAACATCATGCCACACAGGGGAGAACCCCTGCGTGGATGTACCAGGTACTGAGTCTAGTCGAGGAAGAGCGAAAGGAATGACGAAGTAGGAAGTTTGAATCGGTGCGAAAGATTCTGTTGATTGTCATGTGATCGTTACGCGTCGTGACTTGATGCGATACCGATCAACAAACTCTCTTTCTCCTTCAGCCACCATCTACCTTCGATGTGGCAAGGAGAGCCGGAAATCGACCACATCCACGCAAGGGTTCTCCCTTGTGTAGATGCCGACACGGAACGTAGGGGTTCTCCCCTGCATCTACGTGTGCGGACTGGAAGATCAAGGCTGGGAGTTCGACTATACCTCACTCGTTGCTGGTACGTTTCGCATTCAATTTCATCTTGCCAATTCACACCGATTTCCGCTCAGATCCTCTGGCATTTTGGACCAACGAGATGATTGAGGCTCAACCGGATACATATTCTATTCGCTATGTTTCATGAGTACGTCTACATGTTCCTTTCATCTTCTACTCAATTCAAGTTAATGTCCGCTCAGACATCTGCAATGGACCGAGCGCAGCACACTGGCCATATGGAGACTATTGCACCTGGATCCTTCAACACGACCTTCTACGAGCAGTGTATCCGTGCGTGTGTATACGTGTTTCTCTCTTTATTCGCAGCTGACTCTCTGCTCCATAGACACACAGGGTGTGGTGGCCATATGAAGATTATTATATTATACTTGGACTCTCAAACACGACCTTCCGCGAATAGCGTTTCATGGCAGGTGTGTATACGTGTTCATTTCTTCATCGGTAGCTGACTCGTTCTGTTCCACAGGCACACAACGTGTGCTGCCCATATGAGGATCACCATACCTGGATCCTCGAACATGACCTTCCGCGAGTAGTGCATCCATGCAGGTGTGGCATCTACGCTATCTCTTTATTCGCAGCTGACCCATTCTGCTCCATAAGAAAACAGAACGTGCTGGCCATATGAAGATTATCACGCCTGTACTCTCGAACGTGACCCTCCGCGAATAGTGTATCAGTGCAGGTGTGCCATACACGTTCATTTCTTTATCTGCAGCTGACTCGTTCTTCTCTATAGGCGTCATTGAAAGATCTTCGGTGTTCTCTGTTGCAACGATGTGAAATAAGCTGGCTAGCCTGCACGCCTCCGAACGCACCTGTCGCCTTCACGCCTGCAAGATCAGTCATGTATCCTAAAGTAATACTTCTTCGGTAGTGTCGAGGCAAATATAACCAGAACTTCAAACCTCATCCCTCCTTGTCCGACTCCGTTTCGCTGCTCATATGCCGAGTCATTCTGGTCCATGCGGTTTTGTCAAAGCTTTCAAAGAAGATGGTGCCCCTTGGTTTTGGGTGAAGTGGCAAGATATCACAGGTGTCTACTATGGGCTCTTCCCGGACGACGACGCACTCCTGCCCAATGATTGGACTCGACAGAAGGCGGACGATATTCGTTCGTTCTTTACAAGATATCTCCAGGCCTCTTCAGAGGAAGATCGCCTCCAGATTGCGAACGGTAGAAAAACTTTCATTCCCGGTGTCCAGTATTGGAACGACTACGTCAATGGTCATTTTACAAAGACTTGGGGCGTATCTGTAATCATCATCCGCATTCTCAACAACCACAAGGTGCACCCTCTTCGAATCATGCTTTCCAGGAAGCCGCAGAACTTGGACAAGTGGCCTAGCGGTGACATGTACATTCCTCTTGTCGTCGATGATGTTGGCCATGCACTCTATGGCGATGAGGCTTTCAATGAAGATGGTCTCCTACCTACCGAAATTCGTGCAGTCACTCAGATCTTCATCCAACGGACTTGGTCCAATCTTCGTGGCCAGATTACTCGCAGTCGCAATCGCCTTGCGAAAATGGAACAGAAAGTTACCTCTGCATTCAAAGGTAAGCTTGTTTGTCAGTCGATCATATGTATATCTCACTAACGGCTGTGGATCTTTAGCCCTCGACCGGGAGAAACCTACAAAAGCGAGGATTACCACCGTCATTCGCACTGTTGCGACATGGAAATCCCTCGCCGAGGTCTTTGGCTCAACCGAAAACCTCCAACTGATGGAAGATATGGAGAACGAGCTCACTCGACTAATGATAGGACTCGGAGCAAACGTTAAGAGTGGCACTGTCCTCACTGCGCCAAGTATGTATCCATTTATATGACCCATGCGAGTGGGAGTTGATGTTTCATCCGATAGAACTTTGTAAAGTTACTGCTGCTATGCTCGCAACTTTGGCCACAGATGACGGAATTCGGGAGGCTATTTTGTTGTATCAAGACTATTTCAAGTCCTCTGAATCTCAGCCGGAGATGATCGAACCCGAACCCAGCCACTCTCTCAAATTTGCTGAGATGACGAAAGGAGCATCGATTGGCGTCGACTTCGAGGCCACTCTCTCCCCTGAAAGTCTCGCATCCAATCTAGGGTTCAAAGAAGGCCTTCCTGTCTGTTTCAATGCCCTTCGTCACAGAGGCGGTCTGACGCCATGGGATCCTCAATACCGAGAACTACTGGCCAGTGACCCGGCCCATGTCCAGTTCGACCCCATCGTACTACATCCTCACCAGCTGGCCGGCGTACATGCAGTCATACGCAAGAATTTCACTCTCGAGCCATCTCCCAGTCAGTGTACTGGCATGCTGATCGCGGACGAGGTTGGCCTAGGGAAGACGTTCCTAACGGCAACACTTATTGCGTTCTTGATGACTATTTTGAGAGGACAAGGAAAATACCCCCTTCCGCCCATTCTCTGTGAGTTCTATAGATTCGCTTGTTAGCTGGGCACTGACTTTATGACTGAATCTATTATAGCAAATGCCTCATATCTTGCCGAGCATCAATGCCTCCCGCAACTTCCATATCTCATTGTCGTACCGGGAACCATTCTTTCCCAGTGGGAGGTGGAACTCAAAACACTGTTTCTTCCTCAATCTGTGGATATATTCATCTATACGGGTGGCAAGTCGCGAGCGGCATTTTGGGCCGCAGACGGACCATTCCACTCCTCGAAACTCGAACTTGGCTATAGGATTATCATTGCCACTCATACAGTAAGTTGTATGCCATGATGTTAGACTTTGAGCTCAACTCTGTTGTAGGCGGTTCAGGCGGATTTTAATCTGCTTTATCATACGCCACGAGCAGTCTCTGTTGGCGGAAGCGTTCCTTGGGACTTGCCTGACAAGCTACCTAGTTACAATCGTCACGTCTCCGAGACCCTCTTCTGCCTCAAGTACTTACTCGTGGCGTTTGATGAGATTCAACACTTTCGCAACTGCGGCCCCAAGCACGCTGCTGCGCTTCTAATCATGGCTCTTGCTATCCTGAGGCTCGCCCTTACAGCTACGCCGCTCCACACATCTCCGAAGGTCAATAATACATTATACCTCGGATATAAAGACAACTAACACTTATTCCTCAGGACGTTGCTGCTATTGGTCGAATTATCGGCATCAACTATTTCTTAAGCAGAGCGGCTTGGGCCGAAGAGAAAGAAGACCTGAAAGCCCTTCGTAATGCAAAGCCGAAACCCAATAAACCGCCACCCCAACCATTGTCAGATGATGGTCGCCCGCCAGATCAGCCAGTCGAACTCGATAACCATAATGAACCGCAAATCGACACTCTCAGAGTTTGCCAGGTGAAAATCGCCACTCGCATGAACTTGCAATTCGACGGCCGAGTTATTCGGCGCTCACTGGATAGCCTCGATTGGCAAGAAAAACCTCTACTCAACCTTCCTCCGTGCATCATTATCCATGGCTGCCTCGATTTGACGAAGCGAGAGATTGACATTATCGAGGACATCGCAGCCGAAATCAAACCCGAGTAAGTATCTCAATTATTCAATCATTTGGTATATTCTAACAAGATGTTTATAGTGCTTCAACAGGTAACAGTGGTACAAAGACGATATCTGCTCATAGCTTCTATCTCATCTACCGAATGGGGACTGCCTATGCTCTCGAACCCGATGCGCAATACATCCCATTCACCTCTCTCGACGCCTGGTCAAACGCAAAATCGACAAAGATGGACGTCGCTGCGAAGATCATTGCATATCTCTTAACAAGAGATGATGCTCCTGACGTTACTTTTTCTAACGGCGCTGCTATTTTCTCTCCATTCCCTCAACTAGCTGATGGCCATGCTATCACGCAGGAGAACAAGGTGGTCTTATACCTTGAATTCCCTTCGCTTGGCCATATCATGCGGAATGTGAGTTATTTTCGCTATTCGCCTACTCTATCTAACTCAGGATAGGTGCTCGATCTTTACTCAATCGGTTACATGTGTATTGATGGACAAACTACCTTCGACCAACGATCCAGGGCCGTAGAGAGGTTCAATAATGACCCAACGATCCGACTCGCTGTTATCTCGCCGGCATGTAGTGTTGGTCTGAACCTATCTCGCGCGAACGCGCTCATACTCCTGGTGCGTTACAATTTTGCTGTTGAGCAATGCTTTACTAATTAGCTCATGCAGGATCAGCCTTGGTCGGCGCAAGATGAGCGGCAAATTCGGGGACGAGTGCATCGACAGCCTCAGAAGAAACCTGTTACCGTTTATCACCTTCTCGCAAATGAGACCGCTGACATCATCCTTTCCGGTATGGCGCGGGGAAAACATGATATGCTGGAGGCATTCTTGAGCAATGGTACCGGGAATATGCAAGATCGCAAGGGTGAGCCTAACTTCTTCGACAAGTATATTTGACATCTAACTTATATCCATCAGACATGTTAGATACGATACGCGGCAAGATGCTGGAAAAGGATGACGCTGACTTTGAGGACGATGAGCCGAAAACCAAAACCGAGCTTAGAGCAATCGAACGAGAACAGAAGAAGGCGATGAAGGATGAGGCGATGGCGTTGAAAGCGAAGGAGGCTGCATTGAAAGCAGTAGTGACCAATGAGAAGGCGGAAGCGGAGAAGCTGGTTAAAGAGGAAAGGGCAGTGGCAGAGAAACTGGCCAGAGAGGAAAGGGCAGTGGCAGAGAAGCTGGCCAGAGAGGAGAGGGCGGCGGCGGCGAAGATTGCAAAGGACGAAAAGGCAATCAAGAAAAAGGAGAAGGATGAAGCGAAGGCATTGAGAGACGCAGTCACAGCGTTGAAAGCAGTTGCAGCGAAAGAGAAGGCGGCAGTAGCGAAGATCACGAGAGACGCGAGAGAGGCAACTAAGCTGGCTAACGAAGAAAAAGCAGCAGAACGGAGGTTGAAGAAGAAGGCTGATGACGCTGCAAAGGTGTTGAGACCTACGAAACGAAAGTCAAAGTCGAAAAATGTTGTCAAGTCCAAACCGAATGTGGAGAGCAGCGACGGCGGCGAATTGGGTGGTGGTGACAGTATCGGCACTGGAGCGGACAGATTGGGAGAGTTAGGTGGAGCTAGCAGCGATGGCGATGGATTAGTAGGCGGAGGTGGAACTAGCAGCGATGGCGATGGATTAGTAGGCGGAGGTGGAACTAGCAGCGACGGCGATGGATTAGTAGGCGGAGGTGGAACTAGCAGCGACGGCGATGGATTAGTAGGCGGAGGTGGAACTAGCAGCGACGGCGGAGGACTGGATGTCGGAGGGTTAACCGCTTCCTCAAGAGTGCCATCCTCAGTGCCACCATCATCCGCTGCCCCATCCGATTATGATACGCAAGACGACGAACGTGAGTTACACACTCTCATCGCAAAAACATTACTGACCTTGGTATCTAACAGTTGACAGTTCTCGGCCTCAATCGAGCATGTCCATTGCCGATTATAGTGATCAAAATCGACCTGATTCACCCATGGTTGACGTCGAGCAAGGTTCGTCTTTGAAGTCATCTTTCGGTTTATAGTGGCTGATACTCTACACTTTCTAGAAATTGTTGAAAATCCTGTTCCGCATCATGGGCGACGCCAGTTCCTCATCCCGAGTAAGTTTCAAACGAGCGTCTCTTTCTACTAAATTTGACAAACTATACTAGAAACACCTGAGAGTCCAAGGAAACGTGCGCGTCCGGAATCCACTTCACCATTGCAAAGGATGGGGAAAGGGAAAGAGACCAGTCGTCTGGGAACTGAATTGGACCCTTTCGAAGACCCAACGTTTGGCCTGCCCGTCTCGCCTCTCCATTACAAGTCGTCGCCACTAAAACCACCTGCTGCACCGAGGCAGCCACATCGGACTGCCACTGTGTCCCCGTCAACCATGCTGAAACCTCTACCAGCTGTATTACCTATTACCCCCATCTTGAAGGCTATTCCAAGTGGATTGGCACCGCCTAGTAAGATACTTCTCTAGTCTGTCAGCTTGCAAGTACTGATCTTATCTATCTAGAAAAACAACGCAAGATCGACTTCAGTAATCATGGTGCGACTATCATAACTGCCCCGTCAACCTCGACTTTCTCGCAAATACTGCAATCGTCAATCTCTACAACTCAGCATGTACCTTCAACGCACTCGACTTCCAGTTCAGCTCCCAATGCAGTTTTCTTGAGTGCGAAAGTTGCTGCTGCAGAGTCCGCCTCGTCCTCTGTCATTCAGTCAAAAACGAAAGCAGCAGCAGACGACACTCCTTCTACCACCATTGCTTCGCATGCGAAAGCTGTTCCGAATATGAAATCGGCAGTACTCTCAGCTCCTGCTATTCCATTGAAGGCGAAAGCAGGAACATCTGTCCGTTCCGCTGCTGTTCTGGCAAAAGTTGTAGCTAAGCGAGCAGCAGCTACTGCCTCTTCTACGGGTGCTCAATTGCAGATGACGGACACACCAACTGCTTCGTCAAGTCGTTTACAACCCTCTCACCTTCCATCAAGTGATTCGGGTGAGTTTGCAAGCTATATGTGTCCATCGTGATTCTTACATTTCTTAGCGCCCGCTTTTAACGGATACGAGCCTCCTTTGAGTTCTGCTCATCATAAAGGTAAGACATTTATTCTCGTCTACATGTACTTGTACTAATCTAACTTTATATAAGATTCCAACCGAAAGATGAATAATAGTGAGGAAGTCAGCGTTCCTCGCCCACTTCCAATGGGGGCTGCGATTCCGAATCCGCATAAGAGTGGGAGTGGGAAGAAAAAGACCACAAATCAAGTAGGGCGTAGATAGATTAAGATTATGTACGAAACTCTAGAAATATCCATATCATGACATATTTAACAAAATAATCTGTCGTTCAAAGAGTTTTTGAAATGTTCGATTTTTGTAAGCTCACCCGAGAAAGCCGATGCTCGGAGACGAGCGACTTTCTCAAATACACACCCAAATGGGCGCCCGCCATGTTGTGGGTTGGGGTTGGGGGTGTCTATTTTTAGACTCAATGTGATCCTCCAGGAATAGCACATTCACGGTGAGCACAAATGTGTACCATTCATACAATCCAGTCTATTTCAACCAGTCTTCTTAAGCAGGAAATATGTCTGAGGAGATGTGCTTGTCCAGGAAGAGCATATGTGAGGGCACGAACAGCAATCAACAGATTTTTGGGTCAAAAGTGCGAAATGAGATAATCATTGATTGTACAACAACCAGTGGTCACATTTGCGCAAAATAAACTGAAACATGTTCATAAAATGAGTATGAGTAAATGTACACATCCATGAAGAGCACATGTACATACATAAATTACCAAAGCAAGATCAAAAAGTTCTACTCCTCCAAAGTGAGCAGATGCAAATTGTCATATTTTACAATGAGGAGTGATCGGATTTCCGCGATCTAAGATGGAGCTTAATCTGTGAATATGCGAGAATATACCTGCCTGTCTCTGAAGAGCGGGTGTACTTGGGTGAGTTTCTGTAAACGAAATGAGATTTCCTACTAGCCAAAAGTGCGAAATGAGACATGCACTCACCAAATGCGAAGGAGTGATCGGAATAACCTGATCTAAAGTGGAGATATTTCAGATAATATGTGAGATTATATATACTCGTCTCCGAAGAGCAGGTATGCTTGGATGTGTTACTGTAAACGAAATGAGATCTCCTACTAGCCAAAAGTGCGAAATGAGACATGCACTCACCAAATGTGAAGGAGTGATCGGAATGACCTGATATAAAGTGGAGATATTTTAGAGGATATGTGAGAGTATATATACTCGTCCCCGAAGAGCGGGTATGCTTGGGTGTGTTACTGTAAACGAAATGAGATCTCCTACTAGCCAAAAGTGCGAAATGAGACATGCACTCACCAAATGTGAAGGAGTGATCAGAATAACCTGATATAAAGTGGAGATATTTCAGAGGATAAGAGAGAGTATATATCCTCGTCCCCGAAGAGCGGATGTACTTGGATGAATTTCTGTAAACGAAATGAGATTTCCTACTAGCCAACAGTGCGAAATGAGACATGCACTCACCAAATGCGAAGGAGTGATCGGAATAACCTGATCTAAAGTGGAGATATTTCAGATAATATGTGAGATTATATGTACTCGTCTCCGAAGAGCGGGTATGCTTGGATGTGTTACTGTAAACGAAATGAGATCTCCTACTAGCCAAAAGTGCGAAATGAGACATGCACTCACCAAATGTGAAGGAGTGATCGGAATAACCTGATCTAAAGTGGAGATATTTCAGAGGATATGCGAGAGTATATATACTCGTCCCCGAAGAGCGGGTATGCTTGGGTGTGTTACTGTAAATGAAATGAGATCTCCTACTAGCCAAAAGTGCGAAATGAGACATGCACTCACCAAATGTGAAGGAGTGATCGGAATAACCTGATCTAAAGTGTAGATATTTTAGAGGATATGTGAGAGTATATATACTTGTCTCCGAAGAGCGGGTATACTTGGATGTATCACTGTAAATGAAATGAGATCTCCTACTAGCCAAAAGTGCGAAATGAGACACACACTCACCAAATGTGAAGGAGTGATCGAAATGACCTGATATAAAGTGGAGATATTTTAGAGGATATGTGAGAGTGTATATACTCGTCTCCGAAGAGTGGGTATACTTGGATGTGTTACTGTAAACGAAATAAGATTTCCTACTAGCCAAAAGGGCGAAATGAGACACACTCACCAAATGTGAAGGAGTGATCGGAATAACCTGATCTAAAATGGAGATATTTCAGAGGATATGAGAGAGTATATATACTTGTCTCCGATGAGCGGATGTACTTGGATGAATTTCTGTAAACGAAATGAGATTTCCTACTAGCCAAAAGTGCACAATGAGATATGCACTCACCAAATGTGAAGGAGTCATTGGAATTTTATTATATAAGGTGGAGACAACTAAGGATATATGAGAGAGTACACTCACTCATCTCAGAAGAGTGAGTGCGCTTACATGAGCTTCTATGAATGAAATAAATTATTCTACTACCCAAAAGTGCGAAAAGAAGGATACACTTACTGAATATGACTGAGTCATCGGAATATCATTATCTCAACTGGAGATTGCTCAGAATATATATGAGAGTATATCTACTCGTCCCCGAAGAGCGGGTGCGCTTGCATGAGTTTCTGTAAGCAAAATCAAATCTTCTACTACTCAAAAGTGCGAAATGAAGGATAGACTCACCGAATATGAAGGAGTGGTCGGAATATTATTATCTAAAGTAGAGGTTTCTCAGATTATATGTGAGAGTATATATGCTCGTCCTCGAAGAGCGAGCTTGCTTTCCCGAGTTTCTATGAATGAAATAAATTTATCTACTACTCAAAAGTGCGAAATGAGACATGCACTCACTGAATATGAAGGAGTGGTCGGAATATTATTATCTAAAGTGGAGATTACTCAAAGAATATGTGAGAGTATATGTGTCTGTCCCCGAAGAGCGAGTGCGCTTGCCCGAGTTTCTATGAATGAAATAAATTCCTCTACTACTCAAAAGTGCGAAATGAGACATGGACTCACTGGATATGAAGGAGTGGTCGGAATATTATTATCTAAAGTGGAGATTACTCAGAGAATATGTGAGAGTATATGTGCTTGTTCCCAAAGAGCGAGTGCGCTTGCCCGGGTTTCTATGAATAAAATAAATTCCTCTACTACTCAAAAGTGCGAAATGAGACATGCACTCACTGAATATGAAGGAGTGGTCGTAATATTATTATCTAAGGTGGAGATTACTTAGATAATATATGAGAGTATATATGCTTGTCTCCGAAGAGCGAGTGCGCTTGACCGAGTTTCTATGAATGAAATAAATTTATCTACTACTCAAAAGTGCGAAATGAGACATGCACTCACTGAATATGAAGGAGTGGTCGGAATATTATTATCTGAAGTGGAGATTACTCAGAGAATATGTGAGAGTATATGTGCTTGTCCCCGAAGAGCGAGTGCGCTTGCCCGAGTTTCTATGAATGAAATAAATTCTTCTACTCCTCAAAAGTGCGAAATGAGACATGCACTCACTGAATATGAAGGAGTCATTGGAATATTATTATCTAAAGCGGAGGTTCTTCAGATAATATGTGAGAGTATATCTACTCGTCTTCGAAGAGCAAGTCCGCTTTCCTGAGTTTCTGTAAGCAAAATATATTCTTCTACTACTCAAAAGTGCGAAATCAGTGTATCACTCATTGTAGCACAACCACTGGACGCATTTGCAAGAAATAAAGTGTATTCAATTCACAAAATATGTATGAATAAATGTATCCATCCATCATGAGCAGCTCTCTTCACCAAATACCGCAATTCTCCACCAACTCCAGACTCAACCCCACACATTTCAGCCAACCCAGGATTCAACCCTGGGATTCAACCCTGGGGTTTTAAGGAAATAATCTCCTATAACCCTATACGGCAGACCTGATCCAGAGGCGATGCGAGACGAGTCGTACTCGATAAAGTCTTTGGTCATGGCTCTTGCCTTTCCAGCTCTACCTTGTTCGCGATCCCTATGAATCATGAGTAGAGTATGACAGGAAAATAGACTGCTTACTGTTGCCGTTTCTTCTTTGCTCTGTCATTTCTCTTGAGCCTCTTGCTCTGCAGAGCCGCAAACTCTTCTGGACTGGGTCGGCGTTGGATGAAAGTAGACAAGTAAAGAATCAAAGACTCTTACGACATCTCATTTTCCTCCTTCTTCCTATTTTTTGGCTTCTGAAAGTCAGAGTAGACTTCAATGTCGAGGATCGTGTCGTACTGGGGCATGGTTGAAGGACAAGCGGTGCGCGGCCTGCGCGTGTACAATTGGCGAACGCAAGGTTGATTCCCCTTTTTGGAATTCGGCAACTTGTTTCTTCCTCTCCACATCAGGATGCTGCCCGCACACGAAGTCTTTAATCAATTTTTGGAGAAGAGACTGCAAGATAGCCAAGCCTATAAACTAGTGGTGAGACGCCTCTTTTTTCAATGTCTATTTCACTTCTCAAATCTCAAAGTACGAGGTCATTGACGCTTCGTTTGAATACATGAAGCAAGAAAAGATGGAAAAAGGGTTTTACTTGAAGGTGAATGTGTCGACTTTTCTTGCCTTGATATTGCAGTATTAAACTACCACAGCTCGCTCGCATGGTCGGACTCCCTGTCGACATGGAGGCGCAGCAACATTTATACATATTCTGGCGTCACATGAGAGAGGTGATACACTCCCTAGAGGTAAGTCTGCACTTGATCCCGACACTCGACCCAACAAACTTTTGCAGAATTTCAAGGCCAATGATCACGTATACCCAATCGAAACATCTACCGAACGACAAGGATTATTCGGTCTATTACTCGTATACGATGCTCGGCTGGAAAACAGTTATCCCGCATTTCTCAAAAACGGCTGCTTTGGAGGGGAAGAACTCATACGCATATGTGGACTCTTTGACGAAGCTGAAATGGCCCAGGTACTGGTAGATTTGGGGGGACACTCGTTTGATTTAGAATACGCTCGCGGGCTTTCTAGATACCTAAACCGGATGATTGACCATCAGGTCGAACTCTAATCACAATTCAACGTCTTCGCATCTCCACGGGAATCCAAGCACACCGGAGAGCCGCATCCGTTCCACACACGCATCGATTTCAAAACTCGAGTTTAGTGTTGAACTTGTCACTAGGATTCTCGTCGATAATCGTAATGCGCATACCGAATGGCATTCGACCTCTCGGGTTCCCGATACAATGTGACCAGGTCAACGTGAAGCTTCGAAGAATGAAAATAACCTTGACTCTCGGCCTACTCGAGTCGGAAATTAAAAGACTTCTACAAGAGTAGAAAAAGTGTCAGACTGGATTCGAGATTCTCATTCTACGGAGCCAATAGAGCGGATAGGCGGTTCCAAAATGTTTAATTTATTTGATTTCATTCAATTACAGGGAAGCTGAAGTATTGGCGTGGGGCGGACTACCAAACACAAAAGATTCGAGGTCTAATGCCTGATCGACGAGGTCGCGGTCGTCGTCTGCATGCTGTTCTCCGCGGCGAATTTCGTCCTCTGCATTTGGGTCTTCGACATCGGGACCCCGGTCGTTGTCGATGAACTCGTTTTCCAATGCGAGAATGGAGTCGGTAGGGTCTTTGTGAGCCACGTCGGAGAAGCGAGATAGGTCAGAGGATTGATAACTCGGGGGAGTAGGATAGCCGATGTTGATCTGTTATGTAAACACGCGGAAGTGTAACATTGCCCATATTGATAAGGGTGGTGCAATAACCGCTCAAACTGATCGTTCCAGGCATAGAACGATCGCGCTTTCGGATATTTCGGTCCCCCAATTCATCCATATTGGGCAGGAAAGTTCCCCAACGCGCTCGATTAAAGGAACTGTCTAGATGAGAGAAATTCAAGTGAAAATCAGAATCGTCGGTATAAAACCACGTCGCGTCCCCCAGAGCTTCATCATTAACCACATCATCATCACCACCAAAAAACTCAACCATGACCACTGAACAATCCGCCACTGATACCAATGCCGCGAATGACGCCACGCCCGGTAAGTAACTAGTTACGCTTTCGTGATTTTTTAAAATAATGTCCATCAGTTGAAGAGGCCTCCTTTGAGTCCGATGAAGAGAATGAGTGCGATTGTCGCTCCAAGTTTGGCATCGACGATGACGGAGAGGTTCGACACTATTGTGATGAGGAGGACGAGGAGTAGACGGCGGGCAGCATGTATTCGTGTTCTGGGTTCCTTTTCGAAGAATTAAATTGTCAATTTACCGAGAGCGAATTCGACATCTAAGGAGAAACAGACATGACTGTTGGAATTTCAGATCGCACAGTGATTGACATTCGACGAGAGGGAAAATCACACTAACCTAATCGAATCTCCAACACAAACTTCAAGTCGACCGCTAACATACCCAAACGTCACCCCAACTGTCTAAAGCTAACATCTAGTGCGGTGTCGCGTGCCTGCCTTGCTAGATGATTATCGCAACATTTATCGCAACGCTTGTTGCGATAAATCCCAGCGTCTGATTGCGCAGCGGTTGACATCACACTAACCTAAACGAACTCCAACACAACATTGACATACCCAAACGTCACCCGAACTTTCTAAAGCTAACATATAGTGCAACAACGCACGCCTGCCTTGCTAGATGATTATCGCAACATTTATCGTAACAAGTGTTGCGATAAATCCCAGCGCCTGATTGCGCAGCGGTTGACATTCTAGGAGAGGGCAACATTGATATATCTCTCACGAATGCTAACCCAAACTATAAAATACTCGAACGTCACACTAGCTTTCCAACACTAACATCTAGTCGGTGCTGCATGTCTGCCTTACTAGAAGATTATCGCAACATTTATCGTAACAAGTGTTGCGATAAATCTTCAGCGCCTGATTGCGCAGAGGTTGATATTCTAGGAGAAGGGAACATTGATATATCTCACACTAACCTAACCGAACTCTAGCGCAACGACGCACGCCTGCCTTGCTAGAAGATTATCGCAACATTTATCGTAACATGTGTTGCGATAAATCACCAGCGCCTGATTGCGCAGAGGTTGACATTCTAGGAGAGGGCACACGAATGCTCACCCAAACTATAAAATACTCAAACTTCACACTAGCTTTCCAACACTAACATCTAGTATGCCTTACTTGCTGGATGATTATATCGCAACTGTGGTGCGAT
>Ga0247735_1000307_pt1 | contig 20295 bp, 21 predicted proteins | sample UWRJL178409R2_FD_180934 | JGI IMG/M metagenome (GOLD analysis project Ga0247735, IMG submission 180934) | Plant litter microbial communities from Arlington Agricultural Research Station in Wisconsin, United States - UWRJ-L178-409R-2 | ecosystem: Environmental > Terrestrial > Plant litter >... | reverse complement strand
TGGGTCTGCGGCGATCGTAGTTCAATTGGTTAGAGCGTCGGCTTGTGATGCCGGATGTTGCGGGTTCAAGTCCCGTCGGTCGCCCCATTTTTTCATCAGCCAGGAAAATCGCGTGACCAGCGGCTGGGGCTTCCCCGATTTCGACGATCATGAGGGCGTGCACCTCTTCACCGATCCGGCATCCGGCCTTCAGGCGGTCATCGCGATCCACTCGACAGCGCTTGGCCCGGCGGCGGGCGGCGTGCGCTTCTGGCATTATGCCGACAGCGACGGCGCGATCACCGATGCGCTGCGTCTCTCGCGCGGCATGAGCTTCAAGAACGCCATGGCCGGCCTGCCCATGGGTGGCGGCAAGGGCGTCGTGCTCGCGGCGAATCCGGGCGATTCGATCACCGAGCCTCAGCTCGAAGCGTTCGGTCGCGCGGTCGAGTCGCTGGGTGGCCGCTATGTGACGGCCGAGGATGTCGGCATGTCCGAGGCGAGCATGAAGACAATCGCCACCATGACGCGCCACGTTTCCGGCCTGCCGGTCGCGGCGGGCAGCGCGGGCGGCGATCCCGGACCCTTCACCGCGATGGGCGTGTATCTCGGCGTGAAAGCCGCAGCGAAGCGCGGCCTGTCGGCCGACTCGATGAAGGGTGTCCACGTCGCGATCCAGGGCGTCGGCAGCGTCGGCGGCGGACTCGCCCGCCTGCTGGCAAAGGACGGCGCGCGCCTGACTCTCGCCGACGTCAATGCCGACAAGGCAGCGGCGCTCGCAGCCGAACTGGGTGCCGAGACGGCGGCAGCGGACAAGATCCTCGGCATCGAGGCCGATGTGGTCAGCCCCAACGCACTCGGCGCGATCCTGACGGCTGAATCGATCGCCGCGCTGCGCACGACCGTGGTGGCAGGCGGCGCGAACAACCAGCTCGCGACCCGGGCCGATGGCGCGGCCCTCGCTGACCGCGGCATCCTCTACGCGCCGGATTACGTCATCAACGCCGGCGGCATCATCAATGTCGGCCTCGAATATCTCGGCCGGGGCGACCAGGCGGAAGTCGAAGCCCGCATCACGCGCATTCCCGATCGCCTGATCGAAGTGTGGGACGAAAGCGACCGCACCGGCGCGCCCGCCTCCGACGTGGCGGACATGATCGCAAGGCGCCTGATCGGGGCGAGGACCTCCTAAAACAGCCTTCTTAGCCCTTCCGCTTCAGGGGAGGGGTTAGGGGGTGGGGCGCGCGTCTGCGCGCTCAAAAAGAATAGTCTCGCCAAGTGCCAAAGCGTTGAGCGAGGCATCGAGCACCGCTCAACGCTGCCCCACCCCAACCCTCCCCTGAAGGGGAGGGGCTTAAATCTGCTGCGCGGTACCGCCGCCATTACGACACAGTCCCCGCCAATTTATAAAACCGGACGGCGTTGTTGTAGAAAATATCCCGCTTCTGCTCTTCACTGAGGAATGCGGCCGACTCCACCCCTTCGATCGCCAGCCCGATCGCATCGGGCCAATACATATGGTCCGATCCGAACATGATGCGCTTGCCGAAGCCCGCATCGACGAATTTGTGAAGATAATCATGGAAATGCGCGCGCGGCATGAGCCAGTCGAGCGCCCCGGTGTCGATGTTCACATTCGGATACAGCATCAGCATCGCGAGTGTGTCGTCCAGATAGGGCCAGCCGCCATGCATCAGGCTGATCCGAAGTTTCGGATGCCGGTTGAGCGCCTCCTCGACCAACTCGGGATTGCCGAGCCGTGCCCGTGCCGTCCGGCAGCAGGGATCGAAGGGCGTTCCTTCCGGCATCGTTCCGGTGTGCAGCGCCACCGGAATGTCGAACTCCTCGGCTAGCGCGAGATAAGGCTGATAGGTTGGATCGCTGAGTGACAGGCCGGCATATTGCGACGTCACTTCGCCGAGCACGCGCAGCCTGCCGGTGGAAAAAGCCATCCGCAGCGTGTCGAGCGGCGGCAGCGGTGTATCCGCCGACCCGCGAATGCCCGCGCCCGCGACGAATCGATCGGGATCGCGATCATGCCAGTCGGTCGCCGCCTTTAGCCGGTCACCATCGCCGCCACTGACGATTCCGCGGACCACATTGTGCCGCTTCATCTCGGCGATACAGGCCGACAAATGGTCGGCCCCGTTCCGGATCGGGCTCTTCGCGCCGGTGATCGGATTGACGATCGGATTGGGGAACGGCGTCGCCGCAGGATAAGCATGCATATGAACGTCGATGATCGGCCGGCCCGCGGAAGGGTTGGCGGTCAGGGCGCCGGGTAGGGCAATGGTGGCGATGCCAGCCCCGCCTAGTTTCAGGAAATCCCTGCGTGCGATCTGCATTACGGTCCTCTCTGGATCCAACGGGGCGCCGGCGTTCGGCTGCCTCGGACGATCGGGAATTATCCCGCGCGCCGCCGACGCGAAATGACCTGGGAGGTCATGTTCCCTGAGAATCAGATGGTTACAGTGCCTGCCGGGCGGCGCTGCATCGCGGATTTGTCGCCCGTGCGGTGCCATCCGCTTAACGCGCGGTTGAGTAGCACCCCAACTCGCTCTAGACGCGGAACCGACGTGCCCAGCCTTCATGCCCTCGCCAATCCCGCCCGCTTCCTCAAGCTTGCGCGGCCGCTGACGCCAATCCTGTTCTGGTCGGGGCTGGTGCTGCTCGCGATCGGCCTGTGGGGCGCGCTGTTTCGCATCCCGCCCGATTATCTTCAGGGCGAGACGGTGCGGATCATGCATATCCACATCCCGACTGCGTCGCTCGGCATGGGCGCCTGGGCGGGAATCGCGCTCTCGTCGGTCGTCTATCTGGTCTGGCGCCATCCGCTTGCGATGGTCGCGGCGCGTGCCATTGCGCTGCCGGGCGCGGTCTTCTGCGGCCTGTGCCTGGTCACCGGATCGATCTGGGGCCGACCTACCTGGGGCACCTGGTGGGAATGGGACGGCCGGCTGACCTCGATGCTGCTGCTGTTCTTCGTCTATCTCGGTTTCATGGCGCTGAGTCGCGCCGATGCCGAGCGGGGCGGGGACGGGCGTATCCCCGCGATCTACGGCATCGCCGGATCAGTCCTCCTGCCGATCATCCGCTATTCGGTGATATGGTGGAATACGCTCCACCAGGGGCAGAGCATCAGCTTGACCAAGTCGACCATCGACAATTCGATCCTCTGGCCCTTGCCCTTCACGTTGCTCGGTTTCTCGCTGATCTTCGGCGCGGTGGTGCTGATGCGGATGCGGACCCTGCTCGCCACGGCCAAGGCCGAGGCACGCATGCGGCGGATGGCGGCATGAATCCCTGGCCTTTCGTTTTCGGTGCGTACGGCGTCACCTTCGCCGCGATCATGGCCCTGGTCCTGTGGAGCTGGATCGCGATGCGGCGGAGCGAACGTAAATGAAGGCGAAGCATCAACGACTGACCCTCGCACTGCTCGCGGTCGCGGCGGTGATCGGCGCGGCGCTTCTCGCCCTGTCGGCGCTGAAGGACCAGGCGGCATTCTTTTACGCGCCGGGCGACGTCAAGAAGGGTGAGATGCCGCTTGGTCGCGCGGTTCGCCTGGGCGGGATGGTCGAGGCAGGCTCGATCGCGAAGCTGCCCGACGGCGTCTCGATCCGCTTCGTCGTTACCGACGGCATCGCCAAGGTGCCGGTTGCGTTCAAGGGCATCGTGCCCGACCTGTTCCGCGAGAAATCGGGTGTGGTGGCCGAAGGCAGTTTCAACGCCGACGGCAGCTTCACTGCGACCAACCTGCTCGCCAAGCATGACGAGAAATACATGCCGCCAGAAATCGCGGGCAAGATGCATGAGACGAAGTCGCTCGAACAATGATTGCTGAAGCAGGCCTGGCCGCACTCTGGTTCGCCGCCGCGCTCGCGGCCTTGCAGCTTGCGCTGGCGGCGGTGGGGGTCCGTCGTTCGATGTTCTCGGGCGCCGCCAAAACAGGCGCTGACGATGTCGCGTTGACCAGCCAGATCCTTTCGGCGGTGCGCCCGGTTGCGGTCGTGCAGGGCCTGCTCGCCGGTCTTTCGCTCCTGCTGCTGATCATCGCCTTCGTCCGCTCGGACATGTCGGTTCTGCTGGTCGCCACCAACAGCCATTCGGACAAGCCGCTGATCTACAAGATCGCCGGCGCCTGGGGGAACCATGAGGGCTCGATGCTGCTCTGGGTCACTATCCTCGGGCTGGCGGGCGGCGCGGTGGCGATCCTGGAGCATCGGCTTCAGCGCGCGACCCTGATCGCGACGCTCGGCGCGCAGGCGATGATCGCGCTGGGTTTTTACGCTTTCCTGCTCTTCTCCTCCAACCCCTTCGCCCGACTGAACCCGGCGCCGGTCGACGGCAACGGGCTGAACCCGTTGTTGCAGGACCCGGGTTTGGCCTTCCATCCGCCGACGCTCTATATCGGCTATGTCGGCATCTCGGTCGCCTTCTCCTTCGCGGTCGGCGCTTTGGTCACCCGCGATGTGGGGCCTGCTTTTGCCCGGGCGATGCGCCCCTGGGTGCTCGGTGCCTGGATTTTCCTGACGCTCGGCATCACTGCCGGCAGCTATTGGGCCTATTACGAACTCGGCTGGGGCGGCTGGTGGTTCTGGGATCCGGTCGAGAACGCCTCGCTGATGCCCTGGCTCGCCGCGACGGCGCTGCTCCATTCGGTTACTGTCCTTGCGACCCGCGACGGCCTGCGCGCCTGGACGGTGATGCTCGCCGTCGTCGCCTTCTCCATGTCGATGATTGGCACCTTCCTCGTCCGCTCAGGCATCCTGACCAGCGTGCATGCCTTTGCCGTGGACCCGAAACGCGGCGCGTTCATTCTCGTGCTGCTCGCACTCTATATCGGCGGCGCGCTGCTGCTGTTTGCGGCGCGGGTCGGCACGGTGCGGCAGGGTAACACCTTCGAGCCGGTCAGTCGGGAAGGCGCGCTGGTCGCGAACAACCTGATGTTGAGCGTGATCCTGGGCATCGTGTTGATCGGCACGCTCTATCCGATCGTCGCGGCGGGCATGGGTGTTCAACTCTCCGTCGGCCCGCCCTTCTTCGACAAGACCGCCGGGCCGATCGCGCTGATCCTGGTCGCGATCATGGGCGCAGGGCCATTGCTGCGCTGGCGTCGCGACGAGGCCAATGTCGTGCTCGGCCGCATGCTCGTGCCGGTTGCGGCGACGGGTATAACCTTCGCGGCGTGTGCCGTGCTTGGTCGCGGGATCGGCATCCTGCCGTTGCTCGGGCTGTCGCTCGCGGTCGGCGCCGGCGCAGCGAGTGTCGCACCGCTGTGGAAACGAAATCTGCGTCGAACGCCGCTCTTCACCTGGGGCATGGTCATCGCGCATCTCGGCATCGCGGTCAGTCTTTTCGGCATGGCTTCGGACAGCGCGTTCACGAAACAGACTCTCGTCGCGGCGCGCATCGGCGAGCCGCAGCGTGTCGGGCCGTTCACCGTCACGCTCGATCATATCCGGCCAGTGATCGGTCCGAACTGGTCCGCGCTCGAGGCGACGCTGACGGTGCGGCGTGGCGACGGCGCTGCCTTCACCCTGCGCCCGCAATCGCGCTTCTTCGCCTCTCCGCCAACCGTGACCAGCGAATCCGCCATCGCGACGAAGATCGACGGCCAGCTTTACACCGTTCTGGGCCAGGAGGACGAGCAGGGCCGCTGGCAGCTTCGCCTGTGGTGGAAGCCCTTCGTCACGCTGATATGGTTGGGTGGAGCGCTGATCGCGCTGGGCGGGCTATTGTCGCTCCTTGGTCGAGTGCGCCGGGAGCGCCGCGTCGCAACGCGGGAGGATGAGGCGTGAAGCGCATTCTGCTCTGGGTTCCGTTCGGCGCATTCGCGCTGTTGTTCGGGGTGGTGGCAAGCGGGCTGTTTGCACCGGCCGACCGCACGGTGAAATCGGCGATGGTGGGCAAGGCGCTTCCCAAATTTACCCTTCCGGCGATTATCGAAACCAAGCCGGGCCTTGGCACCGAAGCGTTCACGCAGGGCAAGCCCCGGCTGCTCAACGTCTTCGCCAGCTGGTGCGTACCCTGCATCGCCGAGGCGCCGAACCTGATGAGGCTCAAGGCGATGGGCGTCCCGATCGACGCGATCGCGATCCGCGATACCGGCCCGGCGATCCGGGGCTTCCTGGAGCGCAACGGCGATCCCTATGAGCGGATCGGCGACGACAAGGTCAGCGCGGTACAGCTGTCGCTCGGATCATCCGGCGTGCCCGAGACCTTCGTGATCGATGGCCAGGGCCGGATCGTGAAGCAGCATATCGGCGACATCCGCGCCGAGGACATTCCCGCCATCCTCGAAGCCTTGCAGGCGGCGCAATGACGCCAGCTCACATCCGTCATGCCCGACTTGTTCCGGCATCCATCGTGCCGCGAACGCTGCTGCGCGTGGGGAAGCATGGACGCCGGAACAAGTCCGGGATGACAGCAGGTTTGTTGGGATTGCTGCTCCTCGCCGCCCCGCTCCAGGCCGATAGCGGCCTGCCGCCCGCCGCGCTCGCCAACACGCAGCTGCGCGATCCGGCCAAGGAGGCCAAGGCCCAGGCGCTGATGATCACCCTGCGCTGCCTCGTCTGCCAGGGCCAGTCCATCGCCGACAGCGATGCCGACATGGCGGGAGACATGCGCGCTCTGGTGCGGCAGCGCATCCAGGCGGGCGAGAGTCCGGATGCGGTGCGGCGCTGGCTGATCGAGCGATACGGCGACTATGTCACCTATGACCCGCCGTTTAATGGTGCAACCGCGGCGCTATGGCTGGCTCCGTTGGCGATGCTGCTTGTCGGTGCGTGGCTGGCGCGCGGCAGTTTCAAGAGGAAGCGGCGCTGATGGGTTGGATCATGCTCGCCCTGATTGGTGTGGCCTCGGCGCTGGTGCTCTGGCTTGCGGGCGTCGCCCGGCCACTGTGGAGCTTTGTCGGCGCCGCAATGATGCTGGGCGCGGCGGGCTATGCGCTACAGGGCGATCCGGTGCTGCCGGGCCATCCCGTCGCCGCCATTGCCGAGCCGATCGAGATCGATCCGGTCCAGACCGAGCTGCGCGATTCGATGCTGGGTCGCTTCACCGCCGAGGGCTCGTATCTGATCGCGGCTGATGGCGTCACGCGAGCGGGAGATACCAGGAGCGCGGTTCAGGCCATATTGGGCGGGATCAACAAATATCCCCGCAGCCTCGCGCTGTGGACCGGGCTCGGCTCGGCACTGTCGCTGCACGACAAGGTGGTGTCGCCCGCTGCCCTCTACGCCTTCAGGCATGCGGCCGAGCTCAACCTGGAGAACCCGGCGCCGCCCTATTTCCTTGGTCTCGCCTATATCCGTGCCGGCGAATATGCAGCGGCTCGGCCCTATTGGGCGAAGGCGCTTGAGCTGACCGATCCGAAACATCCCTATCGCAAGGAAATAGCGGCCCAGCTCGCGCGGCTGGACGTGTTCCTCGCCATGGCCGAACGCGCGCAGCAGGCGCCCGCCAACTGATCGCATTGGATGATGAATTTCTTCATCAAGATGTTGTAATAATTTAATTAAATGGCGCGTAAGCCCTTGGTCGCGCGGACAGAGACATGGGACAAGCCAGTGTCCCATATCTCCCTGGATTCAAGTGAGCCGGTCCATTCCGTCTAGGGCTGCAATGGCCCGTTGAGAGCCGTTCAGCCCTGCCACGGTTCGAACGGCAGATCGAGCGCTTCGGCAACCGCCTGATGTCGGATCTTGCCGCCCGAAACGTTCAGGCCGTTGGCGAGATGCGGGTCGGCCTTCATCGCTGCCTCGGCACCCAGCGTCGCAAGCTTCATCACGAAGGGCAGGGTCGCATTGTTGAGCGCAAAGGCCGAGGTGCGTGCGACTGCGCCGGGCATGTTGGCCACGCAATAATGGATCACGCCGTCTACCTCGAACACTGGGTCCTCATGCGTGGTCGGATGCGAGGTCTCGAAACAACCGCCCTGGTCGATCGCGATATCGACCAGCACGGACCCACGCTTCATCGTCTTGAGCATCTCGCGCGTCACCAGCTTCGGCGACGCCGCGCCCGGCACCAGCACTGCGCCAATCACGAGATGTGCGTTCTTCACCGCCGCCGCGATCGCTGCCTTGGAGGCATAGGCGGTCTTGATCTGGCTGCCGAAGAACATGTCGAGCTCGGCGAGCCGGGCATTCGAAATGTCGTAGATCGTCACATCGGCGCGCATGCCAACGGCCATTTGCGCCGCGTTGACGCCAGAGACGCCGCCGCCAAGGATCGCGACCCGAGCCGGGGCCACACCCGGCACGCCACCCAGCAACACGCCGCGACCACCTTGCTCCTTCTCCAGGAAATGCGCGCCGACCTGGATCGACATGCGGCCGGCCACCTCGGACATCGGCTTGAGCAGCGGAAGGGAACGGTCGTTCGCCGTCACCGTTTCATAAGCGATACAGGTGGCGCCGGACTTTATCAGTCCTTCGGCCTGCGGCTTGTCTGCGGCAAGATGGAGGTAGGTGAAGAGCAGATGACGCGGCTCCAGCATGGCCACCTCGCCCGGCTGGGGCTCCTTGACCTTCACGATCATGTCCGACTGCGCAAACACGCTCGCCGCGTCTGGCAGGATCGTGGCGCCAGCCGCGACATAATCCGCATCATCGAAGTCGATGCCGAGACCGGCGCCGGTCTCGACGAACAGCTCGTGCCCGGCTGCGGTCAGCTCGGCAACCGACGGCGGCGTGAGGCCAACCCGGTATTCTTGCTTCTTGATTTCCTTGGGAACACCGATGCGCATGAAAGCTCTCCTGGATTTTTCCAGCTTATACACCAGCGGGGCCGGGAAGTGCTTGCAATCTGGGGATCGAGCAGGCGCCGATTGCAATCGCATTGCGTATATCTTTCAGGTAGCGCAATAGATTCCCGTATGGATGGTATAGACCGCAAGATCATCTCGCAGCTTGGCGATGAGTCGGGCATCACCAGCGAGGAGTTGGGCGAGCGGGTAGGGCTGTCGCCATCTGCCGCGCACCGACGGGTCAAGACGCTGGAACAACTGGGGTTGATCCGGGGCTATCGCGCCCGATTGTCGCCGGAAGCGCGAGGTAATCCGTCCACTGTGTTCGTCTCTGTGACGCTTACCGATCAGCGTCAGGCGACGATGATGGCGTTCGAGAAGGCGCTCGCTTCGACGGCGCAGGTGAACGAGGCGCATTTGATGAGCGGCGAATCGGACTATTTGCTCAAGGTGCTTGTCCGCGAGGATGACAGCTATGAGCGTATTCACCGCGAGGTACTGTCGGTCCTGCCGGGGGTCCACCGCCTCGTCACCCAATTCACCATCCGCACGCTTGCTACGGAGGAATAGGATGCATTCCTGCCCCAATCCGGGTGCCGTTGCCGCGGCACCGGGCGCGTGCTACTCCGCCGCCTCTTCGAACGCAGGGGCGCAGTTCGTTTCACCCATGACCTATATACTTGAAAACCGGGCAAGATTGATCCGCCCGTGAGCAGCGATTCGCCCAGCGTGGAGGAGTCTGCGCCCGCGGAAGCCACGGCTTCCGCTATTCACCACCACAAGGACGGCCTGGCCAAGCTGGCGATCGGCGCGATCGGTGTCGTGTTCGGTGATATCGGCACAAGCCCGCTCTACGCGTTTCGCGAGACCTTTGCCGGTCACCACAAGCTGGCGCTCGACCCGGCGCACATCTGGGGTGTCGTGAGCCTGATGTTCTGGTCGATGATGGTCGTGGTGACGTTCAAATACGTCTCGATCATCATGCGCGCCGACAACAAGGGCGAGGGCGGCAGCTTGGCGCTGCTCGCATTGATCAACGGGCAGACCAAGACGCGGCGCTGGTCGAACGGCATCATCCTGCTCGGCGTCTTCGCGACGGCCTTGTTCTACGGCGATTCCATGATCACCCCGGCCGTGTCGGTGCTCTCGGCAGTCGAGGGCCTGGCGGTTGCGGCGCCTGCGTTTGGCAGCCTGGTGATCCCGATCGCGGTGGTGATCATCATCGGGCTGTTCATGATCCAGCGCAGTGGTACCTCGCGCGTCGGGCTCTTCTTCGGGCCGATCATGCTGGCCTATTTCGCGGTGATCGCGACGCTTGGCCTGCTCAGCATCCTGCACACGCCGGAAATACTCTGGGCCTTCTCGCCGCATTATGCCGTCGAGTTCTTCATGCTCGATCCCGTTCGCGCCTTCCTCGCGCTCGGCTCGGTCGTGCTGGCGGTTACGGGCGCCGAGGCCCTCTATGCCGATATGGGGCATTTCGGGCGCAACCCGATCCGCGTATCCTGGCTGTTCTTCGTGCTGCCGGCGCTGATGCTCAACTATATGGGACAGGGCGCGCTGCTGTTCCGCGAGGGCGATCACGCGCTGCGCAGCCCCTTCTACATGCTTGCGCCCGAGCATCTTCAGCTGCCGTTGGTCGTGCTCGCCACCGCCGCTGCGGTCATCGCCAGCCAGGCGGTGATCTCGGGTGCGTTTTCGGTGACGCAGCAAGCGATCCAGCTCGGCTTCATCCCGCGCCTTCGTATCGAGCACACCAATGCCGCGACCGCGGGGCAAATCTATATCCCGCTGGTCAACTGGGCGCTGCTGGTGATGGTGCTGCTGCTGGTGATGTTCTTCCGCACTTCGTCCAATCTCACCTCGGCCTATGGGATCGCGGTGACCGGCGCGATGCTGATCGACACCTGCCTGTTGTCGGTGGTGCTGTTCCGGCTGTGGAAATGGCCGAAATACTACGCGATTCCGCTGCTCGCCGTATTCTTTCTGGTCGATGGTGCCTATTTTGCGGCGAACCTGACCAAAGTCCCGTCGGGCGGCTGGTTCCCGCTTCTGGTGGGGCTGATCATCTTCACCTTCCTGACGACCTGGTCGAAGGGGCGGCAGCTGATGATCGATCGGATGCGTGAGGCGGCGATGCCGATCAAGGTGTTTATCCAGTCCGCCGCGACCTCAGCGACTCGCGTGCCGGGCACCGCGGTGTTCATGACCTCGTCGCCCGAGGGCGTGCCGCACGCGCTGCTGCACAACCTCAAGCATAACAAGGTGCTGCACGAACGGGTGATCCTGCTCACCGTGAAGATCATGGATGCGCCCTACCTCCCCGAATCGGAGCGCTTCATGCTCGAGAATCTGGGGGACGGTTTCCACCGCATGATCCTGCGCTACGGCTTCATCGAGGAGCCCGACGTGCCGGTCGCGCTCTCCCGAGTGCATCAATGTGGCGCCGATTTCCGCATGATGGACACAAGCTTCTTCCTCGCGCGGCAGACTCTGCTCCCTTCGGCGCGGCCTGGCATGATGATCTGGCGCGAGAAGCTGTTCGCCTGGATGCTCCGTAACGCGGAAAGCGCGATGGAGTTCTTCCGCCTGCCGACCAACCGCGTGGTCGAACTCGGCAGCCAGCTCGAGATTTGAGCGGGTCTGAGCCGATTATCGTAACGGCCTTGTTCGGCAAGGCCGATGCGGCGTGGTTCGACGGTCTCCGTCGCGCCCATTTCCCGCCGGAGCGCAACCAGCTCGAGGCACATCTGACGATGTTCCACCATCTCGCGCCCTCGCTCGAGATGGAACTGAAGCATCGGCTCGCCGGCGAGACGCGCGGTGTGAAGCCTCCCCAGGCGTGGGCGGCGAGCCTGATCTCGCTCGGCGGCGGAGTCGCGTTCCGGATCGAGAGCCCGGAACTGGCCGATATCCGCGACCGGCTGGCTGAAGCGTTCGCGCCGATGCTGATGCCGCAGGACCGGGCGGGATGGCGCCCGCACGTGACGATCCAGAACAAGGTTCCGCCACAGGAGGCGAAGACGCTGCTGCACAAGCTGGAGGCCGATTTCAGGCCGCGGCCGGTCGCGATCGCGGGGCTGGCGAGCTGGTGGTATCGCGGCGGGCCATGGGCGCCACTGTCGCGTCACATGTTCGCTTGACCAGAACGGGCGAGCACTCCTATAGGCGCCGCTCTCGAATGGCTGGGGCGGAGTAGCTCAGCTGGTTAGAGCACGGGAATCATAATCCTGGGGTCGGGGGTTCAAGTCCCTCCTCCGCTACCATTTCGTAGTGGGCCCACCTGCCATTCGCGATCCTCACAGACTGACCGAATCGATCCAGCGCCGCGCGCGCCGGGAGATGTCGGCCGGCAAGTCTGCCGAGTCCACCTCGATCACGCGCTCGATCTCGATCGACCAGCGGTTCGGCCGGTACACTACGTTGCGGATGATGAAGACCCATGCGTGATCGCGGCGATTATCGAGCTGCTCGTCCACCTCGAGAGCCAGGCTCGGCGCATCGTGCGCGGTCATTCCGATTTCCTCCCGCAACTCGCGCACCGCGTTCTGCTCGGCGCTTTCGCCGGATTTGCGGCCCCCGCCGGGCAGGTGCCAGCCATGCGCATAGCTGAGCTTCACCAGGATGACTCGCCCCGCCGGCGTGAGCGCGATGGCGTGGGCGCCCTCGACGTCCGGCCTGGTGACCGACCAGAAACGATGTCGTCCGAACTGGACGGCGCCGACCAGCACCCGCATCATCTTCCGGTAGAGGGTGTGAACCGCCATGACCCCGGCATGGTGCCTGGGCGCCGTGGACGCAATCGCCCATCTCCGCCTTTTCCGCTTCTGCCAATTCGGCTAGCGGGACCTCATTCGAGGAGATACCCATGAAGACCCGTGCAGCCGTAGCATTCGAGGCGAAGAAGCCGCTTGAGATCGTCGAACTCGACCTCGAAGGTCCCAAGGCCGGCGAAGTGCTGGTCGAGATCATGGCGACGGGCATCTGCCATACCGATGCCTACACGCTGGACGGGCTCGATTCGGAAGGCTTGTTCCCGAGCGTGCTCGGCCATGAAGGCGCGGGCATCGTTCGCGAAGTCGGCCCGGGCGTGACCAGCGTGAAGCCGGGCGACCATGTCATCCCGCTCTACACGCCCGAATGCCGCCAGTGTAAGTCGTGCCTGAGCGGCAAGACCAACCTGTGCACCGCGATCCGCGCGACTCAGGGCAAGGGGCTGATGCCCGACGGCACCAGCCGCTTCAGCTACAAGGGCCAGACCATCTTTCACTATATGGGCTGCTCGACCTTCTCGAACTTCACCGTGCTGCCCGAGATCGCCGTCGCGAAGATCCGTGAGGACGCGCCGTTCAAGACCTCGTGCTACATCGGCTGCGGCGTGACCACGGGCGTGGGCGCGGTCGTAAACACGGCCAAGGTGCAGGTCGGCGAGAATATCGTCGTGTTCGGGCTTGGCGGCATCGGCCTCAACGTACTGCAGGGCGCACGGATGGCGGGCGCCAACAAGATCATCGGCGTCGACATCAACCCCGATCGCGAGGAATGGGGCCGCCGCTTCGGCATGACCGACTTCATCGACGCTCGCGGCAAGTCGCGCGAGGAAACGATCGCGGCGATCCTGGCGCTGACCGACGGCGGCGCGGACTTCACCTTCGACTGCACCGGCAACACCGAAGTGATGCGTACCGCGCTCGAGGCATGCCATCGCGGCTGGGGCACCAGCATCATCATCGGCGTGGCGGAAGCGGGCAAGGAGATCAGCACGCGGCCGTTCCAGCTCGTCACCGGCCGCAACTGGCGGGGCACGGCGTTCGGTGGCGCCAAGGGCCGCACCGACGTGCCTAAGATCGTCGACTGGTACATGAACGGCAAGATCGAGATCGACCCGATGATTACCCATGTCCTCAGCCTGGAGGAGATCAACAAGGGCTTCGACCTGATGCATGCCGGCGAGAGCATCCGCAGCGTCGTGGTCTATTGATGGACACGATCAGCACCAACCGGGCTCATGGCGGCGTCCAGGGCGTCTATCGGCACGACTCGACCGTGACCGGCACGCCGATGACCTTTTCGGTCTTCGTGCCGGATCACGAAGACGGCGCGAAGCTGCCGGTGCTCTGGTATCTGTCGGGGCTGACCTGCACCCATGCCAATGTCACGGAGAAGGGCGAGTATCGCGCTGCCTGTGCCGAGCAGGGCGTGATCTTCATCGCGCCGGACACGTCCCCGCGCGGTGACGAGGTGCCCGATGACGAAGCCTATGATTTCGGCAAGGGCGCCGGCTTCTATGTCGATGCGACCGAGGAGCCCTGGTCGGCGAATTTCCGCATGCGCAGCTATATCGAGGACGAACTGCCGGCGCTGATCGCGGCGGAGTTTCCGGCGGCCGACCTGGCGCGGCAGGGGATCACCGGCCATTCGATGGGCGGACACGGTGCGCTGACCATCGCGCTGCGCAATCAGGGGCGGTTCAAGAGCGTCTCCGCCTTCGCGCCGATCGTGTCGCCGCTGCATTGCCCCTGGGGCGAGAAGGCGCTGACCGGCTATGTCGGGGCCGATCGCGCGAACTGGCGAACCTATGATGCCTGTGCGCTGATCGCCGATGGGTTTCGCATGCCGGAAATCCTTGTCGATCAGGGGGATGCCGATAGTTTCCTCGCAGAGCAGCTCAAGCCGGAATTGCTCCGCGATGCCTGCGCCGAGGCCGGGATCGAGCTGACCTTGCGGATCCAGCCCGGATACGATCACAGCTATTATTTCATCTCGACCTTCATGGCCGATCATGTCGCCTGGCATGCGGCGCGGTTGAAGGCCTGAAAGCAAAACTGCGCCTCCCGGCCATTCCGCCGGTACCGCGCCGACGCCATGTTGCCAGCGGACACTGATCGCCCCTAGATGCGGGCGACCTCATCACGGACGATTCCATGACCACCCACACGACCCGCATGCTCATTCTCGGCTCCGGCCCGGCCGGTCTTTCCGCCGCCATCTATGGCGCGCGCGCCGGCCTGGCGCCGATCGTCGTCCAGGGCATCCAGCCCGGCGGGCAGTTGATGACCACGACGGACGTCGAGAATTACCCAGGCTTCAAGGATGTGATCCAGGGCCCGTGGCTGATGGAGCAGATGCAGGCCCAGGCCGAGCATGTCGGCACGCGCATGATGTGGGACACGATCGTCGAGATCGACCTGTCGCGGCGTCCCTTCCGGCTGATCGGCGACAGCGGCGACGTCTATCAGGGCGACGTGCTGGTCATAGCGACGGGCGCACAGGCCAAGTGGCTCGGCCTCGACAGCGAGGAAGCGCTGAAGGGCAAGGGGGTCAGCGCCTGCGCAACCTGTGACGGCTTCTTCTTCCGCGGCAAGAAGATCGCGGTGATCGGCGGGGGCAACACCGCGGTCGAGGAGGCTCTGTACCTTACCAACCACAGCCACGACGTCACGCTGATCCATCGCCGCGACTCGTTCCGCGCCGAGAAGATCCTCCAGGACCGGCTGTTCGCGCACAAGAACGTGAAGGTGTTGTGGAACAAGGAAGTCGAGACGTTCGTCGATGGCGGCGGCAACGCCGGGCTGGTCGCGCTCGACCTGGTCGACACCGTGACCGGCGAAAAGTCCCGGCTCGATGTCGAAGGCGGCTTCGTCGCGATCGGGCATCATCCGGCGACCGAGCTGTTCCGCGGACATCTGGAACTCGACAGCGACCATTATATCAAGGTCCAGACCGGCTCGACCAGGACGAGCGTGCCGGGCGTATTCGCGTGCGGCGACGTGATGGACAAGGTCTATCGCCAGGCAGTGACGGCAGCGGGCACCGGCTGCATGGCCGCGCTGGATGCCGAGCGCTTCCTGGCCGAGGCCGATTTCGAAGTTGCCGAAGCGGCTGAGTGATCGTCCCAACGCGGGCGCGATTCTCCAACTTTTCCGCCGTTTCGGCGGTTTGTTTTTCTTTCCGCTGTTATGTTGGCTTTTGCGGTCGAAAATCCTGCGCTGTTTCAGCGAGTTGAGCGGGTTTACCGCTGTTACGCATAACAGCGGTAAAATGCGCCGATAACAGCGGAAGGATACCGCTGTTATCGCTGAAAAAGCGTGCCTTGAGCGTCCAACATTGCAGCCATGTCAAAGAGCGGCGCCGGGGCGAGGTTCGCGGTCCTGGCGGCAGGGAAGCTAGCCTGGTTTTGGCGCGTTTGAATCGATTGCGCGCATCACCTTTCCCGGCGAAGGCCGGGGGCCAGTTGCGAAGGTTTCGGTAACGACGTGCGACGCCAACTTTCAGGCGTCCCCCAACTGGGCTTCGGCCTTCGCCGGGGAACAAGGTTATTGCTGGAGCGCTGCCCGAACTTCCTCGAACAGCCATTGCTTGTCGGCCTGGGTGGCGAAGCTGTGGCTGTCGGTGTCGTATTCCCGCAGCGTGACGTTGGCGAGCGGCGCTGCCTCCCAATGTTTGCGGAAGGCGATGGCGGTGTTGTCTCGGCGGGCGAGCAGGATGGTGACGGGGATAGTGCTCGCCGCAAGCGCCGCGATCAGGCGGGTAGCGAGGCTATCGGACGCCGGAGGCGTCGCGGCAGACATCTTGCGTAAGCCACCGAAAACCTTGCCGATATTCACGCCGCCCCGCAGCAGGCGGAGCACCTCTTTCGGATTGCGGAGCTTTTCGGCGTAGCGGGCGCGGATCGCGGCGGCGGGGGGGAGATTGTCCTTGTCCTCGATCACCCAGGGGTTGGCGAGGATCAGCGCGTCGATGCCGGCAACGCCGTGGAACAGGGCAAGTGCGGTCGCGGCGTCGCAATTGCCGAAGGCGACAAGGCGGCGCACGCCGGTTTCGGCGACGAAGGTCGCAGCGGCGGCGGCGATGTCGGGGGCGGAATCGAGGAAGCCGTGGTTCTCGCCGGTGGAATCGCCGACGCCGCGACGATCGTAGCGCAGAACCGGCGTGCCCGATGCGGCCAGCCGCGCCGCGAGCATCGCCATGCCGCGATGCGCGCCGATCCTTATCTCGTTGCCGCCGGAGACGATCAGCAGGCCAGTCGTATCGCTGCCTTCATCCAGCGTACCGGCCAGCCGGTCGCCGGTGCAGGGAAAGGTGATCAGCCGCCGCATGTCGCGATCCAGGCGGCGATGTCGTCGGCAAGGAGCCGGGCAAGGGCCGGGTCATTGTCCGGCTCGCTGCGGCGCCAGAGGGGCGAGCCCGGGACGTGGCGATCGGCGGCTTGCGTGTCGCTGTCCAGGCGGACGGTGCGCAGGGGCATGGTGCCGACTGGTACGGTCGCCTTGAGCTGGGCGAGAAGCGTGCGCGAGAGACGGTTGCCGGCAAGCTCCACCGGTGGGCCGGACAGTTCGATCGCATCGTCGGCGCTGTCCTTGCCGGTGAGGCGTGTACGCAGCAGATCGCGGACCAGACTCTCGCCGGGAATCGGGGCGAAGTGCCAGCGGCTGGCGAACGGAGCGTCGATGAGTGCGCCGCCCCGGACAGCGATGCCGTGCACCGCGCCCCGTTCCGCGCCGATATTCTCCGTTAGCGATGAAAGAGCAATATTCCAGTCGTTTAACGAAGCATTCTCAGTGTCGATGAGACTTTCGCCCGTGCCCGGCAGATCTGGCAGCACGCTGGCGATACCGCGATCGGCCAGGGCCCGCAGAACGGTAACGATAAAGGCGCGGGTACGGTTGGCTTCCTCGAACAGCGGCATCGCCGCGATCACGACCGGGCCGATGGCGGGGCCAAAGCGCAGCATCGCCTCACGCCCGCCTGGCCAGTCATAATGGTAGTTCAAGGCGTGCCTTTCACTGATTTGCCTTGGTCGCGGCGAAGCGGACCAGCGCGCCGAAGGTCTCCAGCATCTCGCCATCGACCTCGTCATCCTCGATCAGGATGCCGAGGCGTTCCTCCAGCTCGGTGAGCATGCCGGCCACGGCCATAGAATCGAGTTCCGGCAGCGCGCCGAACAGCGGCGTCTGACTGCGGAAGGCGCCGACGCGCTCCTCGCTCAGGCCAAGCACATCGCGAAGCACCGCGCGAACCGCGGCATCGATTTCGGCATTGTCGTCAGGAAGCACTGCGTACCCCGGTTTTATCCCCTGTTGGCTTTGCCGTTAGAGAATGGGTCGAAGGATGCCAAGTGCAGGCCTTGGCAGCGTAGGTGCGCGGTGCGTATCAGGGGGCATGATCCCACTCGATCCCGTGCCGCAGCCGATCGACGCACTGCCCGCGCGCGGCGCGGCGGGCGATGTGGCGCTGGTCGATCGGGCGGGGAGCCTGGATTTCGCCGAGCTCGAGGTACTGACGGGATCCGTGGCCGCATGGCTGGCCGGGCAGGGGCTCGCGCCCGGCGCGCGGGTTGCCTCCTGGCTGCCCAAGACGCGGCTTGCCTGTGTGCTGCCGATGGCGGCGCCGCGCGCCGGGCTGATCCATGTGCCGATCAATCCCGTGCTGAAGCGCGCGCAGGTGGCGCATATCCTCGACGACAGCGGTGCGGAACTGCTGGTGACTCAGGGAGCGCGAGAGTCTTCGCTCGAGATGGGTGACGTACCGGATGGCTGCCGGCTGGCGCTTGAGGACGAGGCAGTCAGCGACGACGTCATGCCGCCATCCTCCGCCGATACCGATGCGCTGGCGGCGATCCTCTACACTTCGGGCTCCACGGGACGGCCCAAGGGCGTGATGCTCAGTCACGCCAATCTGTGGCTCGGGGCGATCTCGGTCGCGCATTATCTGAAGCTCTCGCCGGACGATCGGGTGCTCGGCGTGCTGCCGCTGAGCTTCGACTATGGCCAGAACCAGCTTTTTTCGACCTGGGCGGCCGGGGGATCGGTGGCGCCGCTCGATTATCTGACCGCGCGAGACGTCATCAAGGCAGTCGACCGGGTCGAGGCGACGACGCTCGCGGGCGTGCCGCCGCTCTGGGTGCAATTGCTCGAGGCGGAATGGCCGGCCGAGACCGCAGCGCGGCTGAAGCGGCTGACCAATTCGGGCGGCGCGCTGACGCCAGGCATGATCCGGGCGTTGCGGCAGCGTTTCGCGCAGGCCGATCTCTATCCGATGTATGGGCTGACCGAGGCGTTCCGCTCCACCTATCTGGCGCCCGAGCTGGTCGATGCGTTTCCCGAGGCGATCGGACGGGCGATCCCCTTTGCCGAGGTGATGGCGGTACGGCCTGACGGATCGCGCGCCGCGCCGGGCGAACCGGGCGAACTGGTCCATGCCGGCCCGCTGGTTGCGCAAGGCTATTGGCACGATGCCGAGCGGACTGCCGTGCGTTTCCGACCGGCGCCGGACTGGGCCGGGCATGACGGCATGGCGGTGTGGTCGGGCGACACGGTGATCGAGGGAGATGACGGCCTGTTCCGCTTCGTCGGGCGCGACGACGAGATGATCAAGAGTGCTGGCAACCGGATCAGCCCAACCGAGGTTGAGGAAGCCGTGCTATCGGGCGGGGAGGCGGCCGAGGCCGTCGCGATCGGCGTGCCCGATGCCCGGCTAGGCCAGGCGATCGTGGTGGTGGCGCGGGCGAGCGGCGATACCGGCGCTGCGGAGGCTGGATTGCGGGAGCGGCTGCGGCGGGAATTGCCGAGCTTCATGCAGCCTGTGCGGTATGAGTGGCGTCAGAAATTGCCCAAGAACGCTAACGGTAAGCTGGACAGAGCGTCCATCACCCATTCTGTTCGCCCTGAGCTTGTCGAAGGTCTGCCCGTTTCTTCGGGCGAAGGGGAAGAGCAGGGGTTGGCCTCCGGCCGCCTTCGGCCCGACAAGCTCAGCTCGAACGGTGGAGTGGGTGCTGCGTCCGATAATGGGGTGACGTCATGAAGCCGATGGGTGCGATTCCCGCGGAATTCCGGGGTGAGGGGCCGCTGTTCATCGCGGGCAAGACTGCCGGAGAATGGATCGATATCGCCGGCGACACGCCGCTGTTCGTCTATGATGTCGGCATGGTCAAAGCCCGGATCGCGCGGCTGCGCGCGGCGATGCCGGCGGGGCTCGACGTGCATTATGCGATCAAGGCAAACCCGTTCGCTCCGCTGATTGCCGCCATGGCGCCGCTCGTTGACGGGCTGGATATCGCCTCGAAGGGCGAGATGGCGCTGGCGCTGGCGGCGAAGCCGGGCAGCGCGATCAGCTTTGCCGGGCCGGGCAAGCGCGACGACGAGATCGCAGCGGCTATCGAAGCGGGGGTAACGCTCAACCTGGAATCCGAGGGCGAGGCGACGCGTGCGCTGGTGGCGGCGGAGCGGCTTGGCGTCACGCCGCGGCTTGCGGTGCGGGTCAATCCCGAGATCGAGCTGCGCGGATCGGGCATGCGCATGGGGGGGCGGGCCTCGCCCTTCGGCGTCGATGCCGACCGGGCAGGGGCCCTTGCGAAAAAGGTGATCGCGGCCGGGGCGGCGTGGCGCGGCTTCCATATCTTCGCTGGATCCCAGGCACTTGATCCCGCGGCGATCATCGAGACTCAGGCCGAGACGCTGGCGCTCGCCGGGCGGCTGGCGGACGAAGTTGGGGTCACGCCGCCATTGGTCAATCTCGGGGGCGGGTTCGGCATCCCCTATTTCCCGGGCGAGGAACCGCTGGAGGTG
>Ga0247735_1000306_pt1 | contig 20330 bp, 17 predicted proteins | sample UWRJL178409R2_FD_180934 | JGI IMG/M metagenome (GOLD analysis project Ga0247735, IMG submission 180934) | Plant litter microbial communities from Arlington Agricultural Research Station in Wisconsin, United States - UWRJ-L178-409R-2 | ecosystem: Environmental > Terrestrial > Plant litter >... | reverse complement strand
CCTGGCTGCCGCGGTACAAAAAAACGGCCCCCAGTTCTACAGCGGAACGGTCATCGACGTCGCGGACGATATCGACGGGGATGTCTACGTCGCCGGCCAGAGCGTGACAGTCAGCGGCAACATCACCGGCGACGTGATCGCTGCCGGCCAGACCATCAACATCACCGGCACCGTCGACGGGAACGTACGACTGACAGGGCAGAGCATCGGGATCAGCGGCCAGGTCACCCGCAGTGGCACCCTGTTCGCCTCGGACGTCACGGTCACCGACACCGGGTCCTTCGGAGGTGACATTGTGGGGGCCGCCAGCACGATCACCATCGCGGGTGCCGTCACCCGGAATCTGCTGGTCGGAGTCGACCGACTCACGATCAGCGGACCCGTCGGCGGCAATGTGACCTACACCAGCAGCAAGGATGCGCAGATCAGCACTGGCGCCGTCGCCGGTACCGTGGAACGCATCGAGGCCCCCGAATCGGATGACGCCGAACCTTCGCCGGGGTCACAATTTCTGGGCTGGATCCTCGGGCTGCTCTACGCCCTGGTTGCCCTCAGCCTGATCACCCTGCTCGCGGGGCTGCTTGTCCCACGCCTGCTCCACCGGGTGACAGATCACCTCATGCCGGTGCCGTGGAAAGCCCTGCTGGTGGGGTTGGTTGCATCCATCGTTGTCCCCATCGCCCTCGTCCTGCTCCTGGCGACTCTCATCGGAGCACCGCTGGCACTTGCCGGCATGCTGGTGTGGTTCGTCCTCACCCTGGCGACATTCATCTACGGCGCGTACTACATCGGTCGTCTTGTTTTCCGCGGCCCGCAGCATCCGGTAGTCAAGTCGCTCGTGGGCGGCGTTATCCTGATCGTCGCGCTCCACATTCCCTGGCTGAACGTGCTGGTGTGGCTCGTAATGGTCTGGCTCGGACTCGGTGCCCAGCTGCTCGAATTCCAGCGGAAGCGCCCCTGGAAGATGACGGCGGCATCGGATCAACCACGGGCAGCCGGGGTTGCCGTGGGATCGTCCATCCCACCCTCGCAAACGACTCCCTGACCCGGGGACGCGACACTTCGGCGCCCATCAGCTCACCACGCCAAAGCTCGTCGCACCTCGGCGGCAGTGCCCTCTGTTCAGGATGCTTCGTCGATCTCGACGCGTGTGTCGGGGTTCGTCGTCGCGATGTTCCCTGCGGTGGGATCCCGGACGGTTCGATCGAGGTAGAGCACGGGCGTATCAGGATGGGTGGCCGCGGAGGCCTCTTCCGCGGCCAGCTTCGTGCGAAGGAAGTCGATCGCCTGCGAGGCGAAGGTGCCGGGTGGAGCGACCCAGACGATCATAAAACAGTCGTCGGAGACGTTGAGGATCTGGAAGGGGAACTCCCCCATTCCGAACCCGTCGATCCTGATCGGGGCCGTTCCACTGCCGTAAGGCTGGGCCTCATGGTCGGCCCACAGGGTTCGGAAGTCGGTGTCCCGAACGGACAGCTCGCCAACAATCTCCTGGAGTCGAGGGTCGGTCGGGTCGCCGTAAAATCGCAGCGCGGCGACAGCGCTGCGAGCGATGTGCGCCCAGGAGGCCATCCCCCGCGCCTCCGCAGGGACGGCGAATGCAGAAACGACCGAATTCGATCCGGTCACCCGCAGCGACGGGAACAGTTCTTTCGCGAGGTTGTTGGCGATCAGAACGTCCTGGTTGCGGTCGAACACGTACACGGGGATCGCGGACCACTGCTCGACCAACTGGACTAAAAGATCACTGACCGCACCGGGTTTGCGGGGAAGCAGTGGGACCGGTGCCGGCACGGCAAGTCGGTAGAAGTAGGTCACGGCGTACCGATCCAGCTTCAGCGCCCGCGCCGGGGCGGCAAGCACCTGCTCGGACACGTTGTGACCGCGACCCTGCTCAAGCCGGGTGTAATACTCCAGGCTGATTCCGGCCAGATCGGCTACCTCTTCGCGCCGAAGCCCCGGAACGCGGCGGTAGGGATCGCGCGGGTAGCCCACGTCTTCCGGTTTGAGCTGGGCTCGCCGTGCCCGAAGGTACTCCGCCAGACGGCTCGCGTGGGAATTCATATCGCCTCAGTGGATGGGACCGGAAAGAGCGAAAAACTCTACGGTTATTACCCTGCGATACGGGAGTGCGGAAGTAATCCCCTGTCGGGCACCCCCATATCCCCTGTTTACGGTCGCGGTCCGGCGCCTGCGGAAAGGACCCGGTCGGCGAGGGCTTTCCTGCTGGAGATTCCCCACTTCTCATAAATGTGTTTCACGTGGGTGATGACCGTGCTCTGGGCCACCGAAAGATCGGAGGCCACCTGCTTTGTTGTTGACCCCCGAGCCAGCCGCTCCGCGACATCCCGCTCACGGGAACTGAGCACGCCGCGGTGCGACTCGAGAGCCTTCGGGCGTCGTCGCACTCCCCCCTCGCGCAGCAGCTTGAGCACCCGGCCGGCGTCCCGAGTGGCCCCGCACTGCTCATAGATGTCGGCGGCTTCGTGCCAGTGCAGGTCAGCGCTCGGGTTTCCCGTATCCCTCAGTGCTCGTCCGAGGTCTTCCAGAGCGGCAGCGAGCGGCAGTGGCCGCTCGCACTTCCGCAAAAGGGACACGGCGAGCTGCAGCTGCTCGGGAGACCCCGCGATGATTCCGTGGACCTGTTCGTTGATCCCGCGGACGAAGTCGTTTCTCGGGTTCGCATTTGAGCGTGCCTGGGTGACTGCGCCGAGCCGCGCCAACCGATCGACGGCGCCGCTGCGCGCCCACAGCCGCGCCAGTTCGGCGTCATCGCTGAAATCCGCCGGCGTCGTCATTGAGGGGATGGGTGCGTCCAGCGTCTCGAACGCGTCCGTGGTCAGCGCGAGCGCCTCGTCTTTTTTGCCGTCGGCAACGGCGGTGAGGGCCAGGAGCCAGGTGCCCGTCAGGTGAAGCGGTACCCCATCCGCCATCTGGTGCACCGTGCTGCTGCGCGCCTGGCACGCGGCGAAGTCGCCCTTGTGGAGGGCAACTCGGTAGAGGATAACGCCGGCCGTCGCCTGGGCGAAGTCCCCGAGCCCAAGCTGGTCGGCCATGGCCAGTACAGCTTCCGCGTGCATTTTTGCTTCGTCGAGCTCGCCCAGGTCGAACAGGACCCTGGTTCGCACCATCGTCCAGTACGCCATCGCGATGGCGCTGCCCACCCGACCGGCTTCTTCGACATTTGTTTCAGCAACCCCCAACGCCCAGCGGCAGTCTCCGATGGAGTTGGCGAGGAACGCAGCCCAGAGTCCTTCTGGCAACCACTGCACCGCGGTGAAGTCCGACACCTGGGTCATTTGCTCCGCGGCGGCGGCGATGAGCGCCGAGGCGTCGTCGAACCGGTGCTGGTAGAAACGCAGGACGGACTCGGTGGCATTGATGGTGGCCAGGGCCTGCAGGTTCCCGGCGGAAACGGCAACGTCCCTTGCCCCCTCGAGGGAGCCGGCCAGTTCGGTATGGTCTCCGAGGTTCGCGAGGTTAAGGACCCGCACCGCCATCAGTAGTGCCCGGACATCCGCGGAGATCCCCTCGAGCGAGAGCGCGGCATTGCAGGTTCTGATCGCGTCGGCGAACGAAGATTCGGTCTCGAGTCTTGCCACGGCCAGTTGCACCCGCGCGACGTCGTCGGCTTCGAGGGTTGTGCACAGTCGGAGGGCAAGCACTTTGGCCTCCTCGGCCAATCCACCCACCCACAGCACGGGGATCAGCTCCGCCAGGAGGGAATCCTGGTCGGTGGATGCGGTCAGTTCCACCGCGCGGGTAGCGAGCCGGGCAGCGCCGGATGCATCACTCGCGGCGAGTTGCAGCGCAGCGTCGTGGAGGAGCACAACGGCGGCGGTATCGCCCTTCCCTGCAGCATCCGCCACCGACGAGGCGACAGCCAGCAGCGGCTCTCCCGACCGAAGCCGGATGTCGGCGGCCTGGCGGCGAAGATAGGTCCGCATCGAGGGGCTCAGCATCGACTCTGCGGTCTCGCGGATCGCATCGTGGCGGAACTGCAGGGGTGAGCCGTCACTGAAGATATCCGCGTTGATCGCCTCGTCGAGGCCGCGCATGAGGTCGATGGTGCCCGCACCGAGCAGCTCGGCCAGGTTGGTGATCGTGAAGGTGCGGCCGAGGGTCGAGGCGACCTGCACCAACAGTGAGGTGCTTTTCGGCAGGTGGTCGATGCGCTGTCGGATGGACGTGCCGAACCGCTCCGGAACGGCGGCTTCGTTCGCACTCGCCGTGGCGCCGGAGACGGTCACCAGGTTCTCTTCGACCAGGCCCTGCACCAGTTCGGTGACCAGCAGTGGAAGGTTTTCCGCCCGGCGCAGCGTGTTCCTCAGCGGGGCATCCGGCATCGCTCCGAGGAGGTCGGCGGCCATCTGCTCGACGGCATCGTCCGGCAGCGTGTCGACGGTGACGGTGATCGTCTCCGTCGAGGACCCGGCAAGGGTTGCACCGACCGCGGGCCCGTAGTCGCCGGTACGAATGGCGAAGACCCAGAGGATCGGCACGTCAGTGAGGTTGGCGAGGAGGGAGCGGATGATGGCGAGGGAGGCGGAGTCGACCCAGTGCAGGTCGTCGACCAGCACAACCACGCTGCGCTGGGTCGTCGCCGATTCCAGCGCATTGCAGAGTGACTGGGCGAGCCAGTACCGGGAGTCCGCGTCGCCGGACAGCGGTCGGATCTCGTCGGAGGACAACAGCGGTGGGGATGCCGCGAGGGCGGCATCCACCAGGACGGCCGCCGGAAGCAGGTGCGAGTCCGGCTCCGGTACCGCGACGAGACTCCCCCAGCCACGGGCGCCGGTGATTTTCAGGATTTCGCCGAGAAGACGGGTTTTCCCGACCCCGGCGACACCACGAAAGACGAGGGTGCGGGAGGCGCCGGCCTCGACGTCGCGGATCGCCTGCTCAACAACCCCGGACTCCCAGGCACGCCCCCGCAGTGGCATCCGGAACTGGTCGTTGTCGCTGCCGACGAGGGTGCGGCGGCCGCTCCACGGGGAAATCGGGCCGGCGCCGCTCACTGTCATAGGTCCAGTAAATACCGGATCGGACACCCCCGGAGCCAATCGCACAACACCGCGCCACCGTTGTGGCGGCAACGTCAGCGATGCTCGAGGGTTTGTGGTGCCTGCCTGATCGAGAAAAGGTTGCCGAACGGGTCGAGCAGCTGGCAGAGCCGCTCGCCGGTGAAAACGGTTTTCGGTCCGCGGTGGGCCGTGGCGCCGTGCGCCGTCCAATCCGCCACCACCGCATCCACGTCGGGCACGGTCCAATACGGCGAGGTTCCGGCGGGGCCGGGTGTGTTGAATTCGTCGGCTTTGTGCACGGTCAGCCGCACCCCGTCGATGTCGAAGGCGGCAAGGGCACCTCCGCGAAGCACGGGTTCCCGGCCGAGGCGTTCGGAGTACCAGCTGACCGCGGCATCCAGGTCGCTGACAAAATAGAAAACGTTGCCCACCGGGCCAAGCTCGAGACGTGCCATGGGATGCTCCTTTCTCCTGCGGTAGTGCCCGGGGCCGGAACCGATACACCGGTATCGGTTCCGACCCCGTGCGGTGGTGCAACTCAGCCGTGCAGCGCGTCCTTCAGGAACGCAACGGCCTGGGCGACCGCGGCCGTGGAGGCGTTGGTGTTGTGCAGCGCGTTGAGCATCACGAAGTCGTGGATGGTCGCGGCATAACGCACCTGGGTGACGTCGACCCCGGCGGTGCGCAGCTTGCCCGCGAAAGCCTCACCCTCGTCGCGAAGCACGTCGGCTTCCCCGTTGATCACCAGTGCCTTGGGCAGCCCGGTGAGTTGCTCGGGTGTCGCCCGCAGCGGGGAGACGGTGATCAGGGCGCGCTCGTCGTCGCTGGTGGTGTACTGGTCCCAGAACCACTTCATCCCGTCGAGGGTGAGGTAGTAGCCGACGGCGAACTCCCGGTAGGACGGGGTGTCGAAGGCAGCATCGGTGACCGGGTAGAACAGCAGCTGGGCAACAAAGGACACGTCGCCGCGTTCCTTCGCCAGCAGGGTCAGCGCGATAGTCATGTTGCCGCCGACGGAGTCGCCGGCGATAGCGATCGTTGAACCGTCCAGTCCCTTCCCTGCGCCCGACGTGGTGACCCACTGGGCGGCAGCGTAGGACTGCTCGATGGCGACGGGATAACGCACGTCCGGCGAGCGGTCGTATTCGGGGAACACGACGGCGGCGTTCGCGCCGATGGCCAGGTCGCGCACAAGACGGTCGTGGGTGTGGGCGTCACCGAACACCCAGCCGGCGCCGTGTACGTACAGGATGACGGGGAGGGGGCCGGTGGTGCCGGCGGGCTTAACGATGCGGAGCTTCACCGTACCGGTCGGGCCGCCGTCGATGCTCACCCATTCCTCGTCGATGTCCGGTTTGTCGATGGGAGAATCCTGCACACCGTCGACGGCGGTGCGGCCCTCTTCGGGGGTGAGCTGCCAAAGGAAAGGGGGTTCGGAGGTGGCGTCGACAAAGTCCTGCGCGGCCTTTTCGAGGAAGACGTGAAGTGGGTTTCCGGTCATGATGATGTCCTGTTCGGTTCGAGGTAGCGGACTGCGACTAGCCGAGTTCGGCGATGGCGTCTGTGATGAACTTCGCGACCTCGGTCGGGTGGGTCTGCATCACCAGGTGGGGTGCGTCAATCTCGATGACCGTGCGCAGGCCCGCGCGGGTGTAGCCAAAACGCTCCACGTCGGGGTTGATGGTGTGGTCGGCACTGGAGACGATTCCCCAGCCTGGCTTGATTTTCCAGGCTGCGGCGGAAGCGGGCTCGCCGAACGCGATGGCGGACAGTGGTCGCTGGGAGACGGCGAACACGCGCGCCTCTTCCGGGGCGACGCCGGCGGCGAAAACGGCGGGGAACGCGTCAATCTTCACCGAGACATCCGTTCCCGGCTCGGCGCCCTCAATGGGGTACGGGGCGTAAACGAGGTTGGCGGCAAGATCAGAGTCCGGGAATCCCCCCTGCAGTTGGCCGAGGCTCTCACCCTCGGCGAGCGCATACGCCGAGACGTAGACCAGGCCAACAACGTTCTCGGCTACACCGGCGACAGTGATCACGGCGCCGCCGTAGGAGTGGCCGGCGAGCAGCACCGGTCCGTCGATCTGCTCAACGAAATCGCGGATGTAGGCTGCGTCGGCGACGAGGCTGCGGTTGAAGACCGGGGGAACCAGAACGGTGTGGCCGTCTGCGAGCAGGCGCAGGGTGACCGGTGCCCAGCTGCTGGCGTCGGCGAATGCGCCGTGGACGAGAACGATGGTGGGTTCGTTAGACATGTCTTCTTCTTTGTGTTCGAGGGCGAAGTTGCTGGATCTCCAGAGTGCTGTGCGGCGCTCTTGGCGAATTAGCACGGGCGTCAAGTGATGATTCGACATTCGTCGAAAGCTGTCCGGTCAGCGTTCACCATCCGTCGAGAGGCCGAGGATCAGAGTCGGCCGGTAGCTTCCCAGAGCCGGATGAGTTTGAGGCACAGGTGCAGGGTGCTGCGTTTGACGCCGTCGTCGAGGGCATCCTTCACCACCGCCGGCATCCTCTCCAACCGGTAATAGAGGGTGGCGCGGTGGATGTGCAATTGTTCGCAGACGTGGGTGACGTGGCCGCCGCCGTCGAGGTACACCTCGATGGTTTCGCGCTGGGTTTGGTCCCCGTCGGCGCAGAGGACGGATGCTGCCGGCGAGAAGATCGCCAATTGCGCATGGTCGCCCACCACCGAAGCCAGAAGTGCCCACGGTCCCAGTGCGCTGATGTCGGCGCTGGTGCCCAGCTGCGGGACGGCAGCAACAATGTGGGCGGCCATCGCGGCCTGCTCCGCGGCTTCGGCGAGGTCGACGGAGCGGCGGCTGTGGTGCGCGGTGCCTATAGCGTTGATCGGGATTGCCCGCTCGGTGGCCTCCAGACGGAGCGCTGCTTCACTCTCGGCAGTGTCGGCGTTGCGGCCGACGAACAGCATGGTGTCGTGTCGTTCACCGATGTAGGAGAGCGAGGAGGATTTGACGGTGCTGAGGCGCCGGGCGTAGGCGAGCCGGTCGAGCAGCGCGATTTCCGGCGACACGTCTACCGCCCACACAACGGTGGCGTCCCCGCGTTCGATCCGGCGGCGGGCGACGGCCTCATCCAGCGCACGCCGGCGCTCCCCCGAATCGGTGGAGAGCATCCGCCCCATCACGTCGTCGCTGGTGCCAGGCTCGCGATCGGCCGAGTTTCCGGCGAGCAGGTCACGGGTGATCGACACCGCCGCGTCGATGGCCGCATAATCGGCGCCGCGCAGGGGCGGCAGGTCTCCCGTGATCAACCAGAGTGTGGCGAGGTGGCGATCGGTATCGCGCACGGGGACGGCCAGGCGCTCGCGGCCGCCGAGCTGGTCGAACCGGACGGTCACCGGTTGGTGGGAGTCGTGCAGGCTGAGGCTCTCCAGGTAGACCTTGTGCTCGGCCGATGCCTCCCGGTGTTGCAGGCTGGTCAGCCGGATGCCATCGCTCTCTCCGTCCTGGGCGCTGGCGGCAATCAGGCGATAGCGCGGGTCTCCGATCAGTACCGATCGGCCGATGGAGCCGGCAAGTTCATCAACAACATCCTGGAAATTCATCATTAGAACCGACGGTATGGCCCGTTCTGGTGGGCTGGGTAACACCGGCAGTACTACCTTCAGCACGTCGCACTGTCCGCCTTCGACATTTGTCGAGTGCTGTTGCGACAGCTGCCGGATCCGGCAGTGGAGCGAGGGCCACTAGCGTCGAGCCCCAGAAGTCACACTGGCCACTCCCCGCCGGCGGTGTCGGAGAGGGTTACAGCAGACATGACGGCGATCCACAACGGCGAGCCCTCCGGCGAGCGCCCTGCAGTACTTCCGTCCAGTGACCATTACGACATCGACTCGTTCCTGCAGGGCTGGCTCGGCGTTGCCGCGCTTCTTATCAATCGCCAGTTGACCGTCCTGTCGCTCAGCACGCTGGCCGAGGAACTGTTCCCGACACTGCGACCCGGCCAAAACCTCGCCCACGAGGTTTTCCTTGGTGAGTGCGCGCCGGACGAGCGCGGCAGCACCGAAACCTTCAGTACCCAACTTGTCGCCATGCTGCAAACCTCGATCGGGCGCAACGATGACGCGGAGCTGCGCCACATCGTGGGAGAACTGTCAACCAGGAGCCGAGAGTTCTCGACCGCTTTCGCCCACGGGTCAGAGCCGGTCCAACCCAGCGGGATGCTCCGGGTGCAGCATCCCGCCCTCGGCTGGATGTCGCTGCGCTACCAACTCCTCCGCCTCGGCGCCGAGGTGGATGGCACCCTCATCGTCTGGCAGGGCAGCGACCCGCATTCGGTTAGGGCCCTCGACCAACTCGTGCAGCGACCACGACGTTTGTCTAGCGAGATCTGAACACCGGGCGGGAGTGCCGGCCGGGATGCATTCCTAGGGTCTACAGCAGCAGATGCCCACCGGGCGTTCGATGCAGCAGACACCACTGGAGGATTGCCATGACCGTAACAACTCCGACCTACACCGATGTTCCCATCGGACTGGATTCCTCCGGCACCCGCGCCGAGTTCGACAGCATAGGCGCGGTCGACGTTCCCGCCGACCGGTACTGGGGCGCGCAGACGCAGCGTTCCCTCCTTCACTTCTCGATCGGAAACGACCACATGCCCGTCGAGGTCTACCGCGCCTACGGGATCGTGAAGAAGGCAGCGGCGCTGGTCAATACAAAAGCGGGACGTTTGGAGGACTGGAAGGCGCGCGCCATTGTGCAGGCCGCCGACGAAACAATCGCCGGCCACCTCGACAGCGAGTTTCCGCTCTTCGTCTGGCAGACCGGATCCGGTACCCAGAGCAATATGAACGTCAATGAGGTCATCTCGAACCGGGCGATCCAGCTTCTCGGCGGGGAACTGGGTTCCCAAGAGCCGATCGGGCCGAACGACGACGTGAACATGGGGCAGTCGAGCAATGACTCTTTCCCCACCGCGATGCACATCGCCGCCATCACGGAGATCGACGAACGCCTGCTGCCCAGCCTGCGGGCGCTGCACACGGAGATCCTGGCGAAGTCCATCGTGTGGAAAAACGTGGTCAAGATCGGCCGCACCCACCTCGAAGACGCTGTGCCGCTGACCGTTGGCCAGGAGTGGTCGGGCTACGCCGCCCAGATCGAGGGGTGCATCCGGGAGATTGAACACAGCCGCACCGGGCTGTTGCGACTCGCCCTCGGCGGAACCGCCGTCGGCACCGGTTTGAACGCGCCGGAAGGGTTCTCCGAGAACGTCGCTGACACGATCGCCGAACTCACCGGAAAGCCCTTCATCACGGCGCCGAACAAGTTCGAAGCGCAGGGTTCACTGGACGCCATGGTGCGCGCCCACGCGGCGCTGCGCGGGGTCGCGGTGTCGATGATGAAGATCGCCAACGACATGCGCTGGCTCGCTTCGGGTCCGAGAACCGGTTTTGCCGAGCTGGTGCTGCCGGCGAACGAACCCGGTTCCTCGATCATGCCGGGCAAGGTCAACCCGACCCAGTGCGAAGCCATCGTGATGATCGCCATCCAGGTCATCGGTGACGATACCGCCGTTGCCTTTGCCGGCTCCCAGGGCAATTTCGAACTGAACGCGATGCGGCCCATCATCATCAACAACTACCTGCACTCCGCCCGCATCCTCGGTGATGGATGCGCCAAATTCCTCGAGTTCTCGGTGCAGGGCACCGAACTCAACCACGCCAAACTTTCCCAGTACGTTGGTGACAGTGTGATGCTGGTCACCGCGCTCAGCCCGGTCATCGGGTACCAGAACTCCGCCCACATCGCCGAAGACGCCATCGCCAGGAACATCTCGCTGCGCGAAGCCGCCCTCGCCTCCGGCCACGTCACTGCCGAACAGTTCGACCAGGTCGTCAACCCGCTCGACATGGTCGGCTCCGGAGTTGGCGGAGCCTGATGACCGACACCGTTCCGATCACGATCGTGCGGCCGACGCAGGATGCCGACCAGGCCCTCGTCGCCCGCGCGGCCGCGCTGCTGCATCACCACGGCGAGTCCACGTCGGTCACCCTCACCGCCGTCGACCGCCTGAACCGCGGGCTCGGAACCCGCTTTGAACTTCTTCCAGGGTGGGCGTCGCTCACCCTCCTCGACGGCCCCAGCCGCCCCCTCACCACGGCAGCGCCACCCTCCGCCGTGACGATGCGTGCGGTCGCCCTCACCATGTCGGCGGTCGACCGTGTCGGAACCAAGCAGGCCGACCGGGCGGACCTGGCGCACGCCCTCGATCGCGCCAGCGCCGCGAAACCTGCCAGCACAGCACTTTTTGTGCTCGCCTGCGCCACCGGCGCCGCCTCCCTCGCCGTCATCTTCGGCGCAGCGGACGCCACCGCCGTCCTCCTCGTTGCCCTGAGCGCCGCCCTCGGCGCCCTGGTTCGGCGGTTCCTCGGCTACGTCGGTGTGGGCGCGATCGGACAAGTTTTCGCCGCCGCCTTCCTTGCCGGGATTATCGGCGGGATCGCGGTCAACGCCGACCTCAGTTCAGCGCTGCGCCTGGTCGCCGTCTGCCCGGCGATGATCCTCGTCCCCGGACCGCATATCCTCAACGGCACCCTCGACCTGCTGGCGTTGCGTATTCCCCTCGGGTTTGCCCGCCTCGGCTACGCCGCCGTCATCCTGGTCTCCATTGGAACGGGCCTCGGCATCGCCCTCGCCCTGTTCGGCACCGCTTTGCCGCTCGAGCCTGCCGAACGCGCCGTTCCGCTCTGGCTGGATGTCCTCGCCGCCGCGCTGGCCGCCGCCTCCTACTCGATCTACTTCGCCATGCCCTACCGCCTCATCGTCTGGCCGGTCATTGTGGGTGCCCTCGCCCACGGGCTGCACTGGTGGGCACTCACCGACGCGGGGATGAACATCGCCGTCGGCGCCCTGCTGTCCTGCCTACTGGTCGGCGCAGTCCTCGCACCGGTCGCCCACCGGCGGCGCATCCCATTCGCCGCCGTCGCGTTCGCCTCGGTCGTCTCCCTGGTACCCGGTGTCCTCATCTTCCGGATGCTCGACGCCCTGGCCGGCCTGCCTTTCGGGGGAACCGAAACGGACCTCCTCGGCGCAATCACCGACGGTGCAACCGCCATCCTGGTCGTCCTGGCCATGGCCGTTGGCCTTGCCGTCCCCACCCATCTCTACGGACGGATCATCGCGCGATGACTACACAGCCCGCCGCCGCCACACTCCCCCGCACCACCACCATGCGGCTGCCGGCAGCACTGGCCTTTATCGCCGGAGTCACCGACGTGACCAGCTGGATCCTCCTCGGCGGACTGTTCACCGCCCACATCACCGGCAACCTTGTGGTGATCGCCGCGAACCTGGTGAGCGGAACACCACCGCGTTTGGCATCGGTCCTCGCGCTCCCCGTTTTCCTCCTCACCACGATCGCCGCGACGATGCTCGCCCGCCGCTTTGCCAACAATCGCACCCGAACCACACGGGTCCTCCTCGGAGCGCAGGCATTACTGCTCACAGTCGCCGCCGCACTCTCGTTCACCGGAACGGCGTCGGCGAATCCGGATGCTGCCCTGGCGGTCACCATCGGACTCTGCGCGGTGTGTGCAATGGCGGCCCAGAACGCATATTTGCATCTGGTTCCGGTGACGGCTCCGTCCACGGCGGTGATGACCGGCAACATCGTCGCCGCGACGATCGCCGCCGTCGACCTTGTCACCTCGCGCGGGCAGTCCCCCGCAGCGCGCGCCAAATGGCAGGCGGCCTGGCCCCTGCTTGCCGGTTTCGTTGGGGGCTGCCTGTTGGGCGCCGCCGCCTCGACCGTGCTGGGAGACCACGCCGCCGTGGTACCGGCAATCCTTGCCCTTGGGCTGTTCGGCGGTGTCGTATTCCGCGAAGCTGAAACGGCACCCTGACCCAAGGAGCATCCCCATGACACAACGGATCACCCGCGACGAACTCGTCGGAAGCTGGCAGATTCTCAGCGCCGTGCAGCATTTCGATGACGGCTCGACCGCCGCAGAATTTGGGCCGCGTATTCGCGGCTACCTCACCTACTCCGCTGACGGAACGGTCAGTGCCGTGCTCGGCGCTTCGGACCGGCCGACCATTGCCGCATCAGATCCGCTGGATGCTACGGCCGAGGAATACGAGAGTTCAGCTCGCCGGTTCGTTGCGTATGCGGGCAATTTTATGCTCGACGAGGACACCGGGCACGTGCACCACACCATCGAGCTGTCGCTGTACCCGAACTGGCAGGGCCAGCGCCAGCTGCGCCTGGTGGAATTCGACGGCGACATCCTGACAATCACGGCGTCGTCGCGCACCACAGCAGATGGACGCAGCTTCCATTCGGAGCTGCGGTGGCGGCGCGCTCACTGACCAGGTGACTTCCAGCAGGGATCGGCTGCGTACCGAAGGTCGCTGCCTGGTGTTCCGTGACCGTCGGTCTTTCCGATTGGTGTCCAGGCGCGGATGGTGCCGGAAACAGCGACCTACTCGGAGTCGATTTCCAGGACCCCGCCAAGCCACAGTCCGAGTAACGCACACGCCACGGTGATGAGTGTGATGCCTACGACCCCGCCGATGGCGAGTGCGAATCCATCCCACGCCGTATTCGTGGCCTCCACGCGAGGGCTGATGTACTTGTTGATAACCACAAAGCACATCGCGGCTGCGCCGTCCTTCCCGGCCCACGACGAACTATCGTGCTCCCACCGGGACAATCTGCGTCAGATGCTCAACGACCGGGGTACCGGTGACCAGCGCCCTCGCCTTGTCCAATTCCGCCTGGTCGAATCCCGTCATCCGGTCTTCGTGCTGGCTCAGGTGCTCCCGCCAGGATCCGACGGCGAACGCTTCCATAATGACGTTCGGGGCCTCCCGGTCGTTGTACAACTCCCACTGGCGTGCACCGGTGCGGCGCCGCGTGTGGCTCACCACCTGCATCTGGGCGACGAAGGCGGCCCGGTTGGCAGGCTCCACCTGGTAACGGATAAGAACGAGGGTCTGCGCGGCATCACTGATGGACAGTGGTGGCACGTCGTCGATGGGCGGCACATCGGTGAGGGGGATGGTGACAACACTGCGTTCTTTGTCGGCTGTTGACAGCAGTGGCCAGAACAGTTGGCTTGCGGCTATGAGGATCACAACGATCCCTGCGCCGATGCTGGTGGGGATAACTCCGACAGCCTGCGCCACCGCGCCGGCGGCCGCAGAGCCTGCGGCCGTGCTGCCGAACAGCACCAGTTGGTAGACGGAGAGTCCGCGCGAGCGCACCCAGGAGGGCAGGAATGCCTGGACCGAACCGTTGAGCGAGGCGATCACCGCGATCCAGGCGACACCGCCGATCACGAGCACACAAAGAGTCAGGGGAAGCGACCGCGAGATCGCGGTGAGCGAGATGACGGCGCCGAACGCTGCGCAGGCGATCATCACGGTGGCATTCGCGCCGAGCTTCGCCCGGGCCTTGGGGATCACAAACGCGCCCCCCACCGAGCCGACACCGAGGGCACCGAGCAGGAGGCCGTACCCGTTCGAGTCGAGTCCGAGTTGGCTGGAGGCGACAAGGGGAAGCAGCGCCCAGAGCGCAGAGGCGGGAACGATGAACAGCGCCAGTCGGATCAAGACCCGGCGCACCACCCCTGAATTCCAGACGTAGCGGATGCCGGCCCGGGTGGCTTCGATAAAGGGCTCAGGGCGGTGGGCCGGCGGCGAGTAGCCGCGCCAGGCGATCAGCACCACGAGGAAGACCGCGAACGACAGCGCGTTGAGGGCGAAAACGAACGGGATGCCAAGGCTGGCAATGGCGATGCCCGCCAGGGCGGGACCGATGGACCGGGCGACGTTCACACCGATGGAACTCAGCGCCGCGGCACTCGGGATAATTTCCCGCGGAACAATCTCCGGAACCAGCGCCTGGTAGGCGGGCCCCTGCACAGCAGAGCCGGCGCCGAGCAGGAACGTAAACGCGAGAAGCAGCGCCGGCGTCATCCCGCCGGTCCAGGTGACAACGCTGAGGACGATACCGATCGCAACGAGGCAGCTCTGGACGATGATCAGCAGGGTGCGCCGGTTGACGAATTCGCCGAGCACACCGGCGGGGATACCGAGCAGCAGGAACGGTGCAGCCGATGCCGTCTGGATCAACGCGACGATCGCGGCGTCGCTGTGGTGTTCAACAAGGAACCACTGCGCGCCCACCGTTTGCATCCAGCCGCCGATACTGCTGACCAGCGAGGCGATCCACAGTGCACGAAACAGCGTGATCTTGAGCGGACCCAGCGCCGAGGTCGACGGTGTGACAGCCGCAACAGTGGGAGTAGGGGTGGTCGAAGTATCGGTCATGGTCTCAGCATCCAAACGTTCGATCAGTCGGCGGCAGTGGACGCGTTACGCAGTTGCCGTTGCGGCCACCGGGGTGAGCCGGAGCAGATATTCGTGCTCGCCGCGCAAGACGACTTCACCGCGCTGGTTGTGCACCGTGACGGTGGTTGTCACGACGCCCTTGTCGCCCTGCGTCTCCAGCGAGGAGATCACCAGTTGCGAATAGAGGGTGTCTCCGCTGTGCACCTCGGCGGTGAAGGTGCACGATAACCCGGTGAACGCGATGAACACCTCGCCGATCACATGCGGGAACAGGGTCGCCCCGGGAGCGGTGAACGCGAGCACCTGCAAGCCATGGACGACGGGCGCGCTGTGTCCGTGCGCTTTCGCCCACACCGCGTCGTAATGCACTGGGTGGTTGTCGGCGGAGACCGTCTGGAATGCCGAGCTGTGCGCATCGGTCAGTGTGCGGCTGGGTGCACGGAACACGTCGCCGATAACGAGGTCCTCGAAGGTCTTCGCTCCCACAATCGCGAAATCCAGGGGATCGAATGCGGCGTCCTGGGGAGGCAGGTCCAGCGTGGTCATCGGGGCTCCATTCACGTGGCTGACGGTGGCCGCGGGCAGGAACGCACACCTCGCGGGTACGTTCCTTCGGCGAACTCGTTCAGCGTAAATGCGCGCGCAGCTCGCACCAGTAGACCGGCGTCTGGGATGAATACGACAAACGTCGGACCATGGATATCGCCTGGCCAGCCCGGCGGTGAGAAGTCACGGACAACCGCACTGCCCCGTCGCGTTTTCGTCGGAACACCCCCTGCAGGCCCCCAACGAGACACCCCCCGTTAAGGGGATGCGCGAACACTGTGAGAGCGCTCTCACGGCGCTTCGCATGACCCAGAACCCCTCCACAAGAAGGAAATCCGTGTCTAAATCTCGTAACCCTGTCATTGTCGCCGGCCTTGTCTCGGCGGCCCTGCTGACCGTGACCGGGTGCAGCAGCTCCCCCGCAGCGACCGACGGGACTTCCGCCGCCCCCAGCGCGGACGGTTCGACCCTTGTTGTGTACACAAACTCCAACTCGGATGGCCGGGGTGAATGGTGGACCGACAAGGCCAAGGCCGCCGGGTTCGACATCCAGATTGTGGGCGCCGGTGGAGGCGATGTGGTCAACAAGCTCGTGGCCGAGAAGAACCGCCCCCTCGCCGACGTGGTCTTCGGCCTCAACAACATGTACTTCGCACAGCTCGACGCCGAGGAGCTCGTCACGGCCTACACACCGTCGTGGTCGGGCGAGGTCGACGCGTCCCTCGCCGACACCGAGGGTGATGCCGCCTACTGGCCCCTTGTGCAGCAAGCCAGCGTCCTGGTCTACGACGAGGCCGCCTACTCGGCAGCGGATGCTCCGACCAGCTGGTCCGAGCTCGCTACCGACTTCGCCGGAAGCTACGAAGTTCCCAACCAGGCCGGACTCGGCGGGGCGACCACCCAGCTGATCATCGCGGGCATCCTCACCGAGTTCAAGGATGACGACGGCGACCTCGGCATTTCCAAGGAGGGTTGGGAAACAATCGCGGACCTCTTCGCGAACGGAATCCCCGCCGAAACCGATGTCCCGCTGCTGCAGCGTATGTCGGAGGGCACCGTGACCGCCGGCCAGATCCACACCTCCGGGATCCTCGGCTTCGAGGAACTTTTTGATGTGCAGGTCGCAGTGGTCTCGCCGAGCGGGGGCGTCCCGTTCGCCATCGAGCAGGTCGGAATAGTTGCCGGAACCGCAAAAACCGCTGATGCTGAGAAGTTCGTTGACTGGATGGGCAGCGGCCAGGTGCAGGGCGAGTTCGCCGCCGAGTTCGACGCCGCCCCCGTCAACGAGGTTGCCGTCGAACAGGCCAACCCCGCTGCCCTCGCCCTCGTCGCCGAGGTCGAGCCGCAGGACATCGACTACGCCTGGGCCAGCGAGCACATGGGCGACTGGATCGAGAAGATCACCCTCGAGTACCTCCAGTGAGTTCCACCCACCCCGCGGTGAGCATTCCCGCATCGCAGCCAACGACAGAGATCGCGGATGCTCGCGCAATTGCGGTGCAGTACGACGGCGTCCGCGTCGAGTTCGGCACGTTCACTGCGATCCCCGACCTCAACCTGAGCATCGAGGAGGGTGAGTTCTTCACCTTCCTCGGTCCGTCGGGATGCGGCAAAACGACAGCGCTGCGCGTAGTGGCGGGGTTTGTGAGCCCGGCCGCCGGGTCGGTGCGCATCGCCGGTGCCGACGTGAGCCGTCTTCCGAGCGATGCCCGCGGGGTGGGAATGGTGTTCCAGAACTACGCACTCTTCCCCAGCATGAACGTGCGCCAGAACATCGAGTACGGCCTTCGTGTGCAGCGCACCGCCCGGGCCGAACGGGATGCTCGGGTCAACGAGGTTGCCCGCCGTGTTGATCTCTCCCCCGAGCAGCTCGAGAAGTCGCTCACCGACCTCTCCGGCGGCCAGCAGCAGCGCGTCGCCATCGCCCGCGCCATGGTGATGCAGCCCACCATCCTGCTGCTCGACGAACCGCTGTCGAACCTCGACGCCAAACTGCGTGTGCAACTGCGCGGGGAACTCAAGGCGCTGCAGCACGACTTCGGCATCACCACCGTCTACGTCACCCACGACCAGGACGAGGCCCTCACCATGAGTGACCGCATCGCGGTGTTCAACCGGGGCCGGGTCGAGCAGGTCGGTACCCCGACCGAAATCTATTCCAACCCGCAGACGGAATTCGTCTGCACCTTCGTCGGCGAGAGTTCGAAACTCGACAACGAACTGCTCGCGCAGCTTGGCCTGCCGGACGCGGTGTCCTATGTCCGTCTCGAGCGCACCGCGATGGCCTCCCCCGGTGCTGCCGGAGTCGCGCTCACCGGGATCGTTTCCGAGGTCGCCTATCACGGCATCCACGTTCGTTACGCCGTGCAGGTCGGCAACCCCAGCGTCAAGGTGCTCACCACACCCTCCACCGGCCAACTCCGCATCGGCGAGACGGCGACGGTCCACATCGACCCGTCCGACGTCCTCCAGTTCGACGCCAGCGGCCAGCGAATCTCCCGCGACATCACCGCGGCGAGCGCCGTATGAGCCGGAGCGCCGTCGGCCCGAGGCGTCCGCGTACCCGGTCGCTGTTCCCCCTCATCATCGGGGTGGTGCTGGTCTGGTTCGTCACCGCATTCCTGGTCTGGCCGAACTTCGCCGCGATCGCCGCCGCCTTTGCTCCAGACGGCCAACTTTCGACAAACGCATTCGACAAGCTCGCCTCCTCCGCCCGGGTACAGAAATCGCTGCTCAACAGCGGACTCCTCGCCGCTGCGCTGGCCATCACCACCAACGTTGTTGGTGTGTTCATCGTCCTCGTCACCAGCTACTTCCGGGTGCGCGGCTCCCGAGTGCTGTGGTTTGGCTACGCGACAACCTTTATCTACGGCGGCGTTGTCCTCGCCAGCGGCTACCGCGCCATCTACGGCGACGGCGGGATCGTCACCGGCTGGCTGCAGAGCTTCCTCCCCGCCCTTCCCCCGGACTGGTTCACGGGCTTCCCCGCCGTTTTGATCGCGATGACCCTCGCCACCACCACCAACCACATGCTGTTTGTCTCCGCGGCGCTTTCCCGCATCGACCAGCAGACGCTGGAAGCGGCGAAGCTAATGGGCGCCAGCCCATGGCGCGTACTTCGCACCGTGGTGCTTCCCGCGCTGCGCCCCGTCCTGTTCGCGGTCACGATCCTCTCGTTCCTCACCGGGCTCGGAGCACTCAGTGCACCCCAGGTGCTCGGCGGAACCAGCTTCCAGACCGTCGCCCCGACGATCCTCACCCTGTCGCGAAGCCCCGCCTCACGCGACGTCGCGGTGCTGCTCGCCCTCATCCTTGGCCTCGCCACCCTCGCCCTGCTCCTCGTGTTCAATCGGCTCGAGCGCGGCGGCACCTACTACTCCCTCGCCCGCGTCACCACCAAACTTGAAAAGCAGAGTCTCAGCTCGCGGCCCGCAAATGTCGCCCTCCACGTTGCCGCCTACGCCCTCTTTTTCGTCTACGTGCTCCCCGTCCTCCTCATCGTTCTCTACTCATTCCTGCCGAGTACCGCGATGTTCAGCAACAGCATCGTTCTCGGCGACCTCACCCTCGACAACTACATCCGTGTCCTCAGCGGAGCCGACGCGCTCCGACCGCTTGTGGTCAGCATCCTGTACTCGCTGGGCGCAGCATTTGTCAGTGTCGTGGGGATGCTTTTTGTGGTGCGGCTCATCACCCGCTACCGCAGCTGGTTCACCAAGCTGATGGAAGTGCTGCTGCACATCCCCTGGGTCCTGCCGTCGACGCTCGCCGCCCTCGGCCTCATCGTCGCCTACGACCACCCATCCGCGCTTCTCGGCGGGTACGTGCTCACCGGCACCACACTCATCCTGCTCATCGCCTACGTCGTCGCGAAGATCCCGTTCACCCTCCGGCTGTTCCGCGCGGCGTTCGCCTCCCTCGACCAGTCGGTGGAGGAAGCCGCCCAGAACCTTGGAGCCTCCCCACTGCGCATCCTGCGCCAGGTTGTTCTCCCAGCCGTTTTCCCCGTCGCGATTGCGGTGTTCGCGTTGAACTTCAACACCCTGCTGGACGACTACGACCTCGCAGTCTTCCTCGCCAACCCCCTCTACCAACCACTCGGAATGGCTATTCGCGCCAACACCACCGGTGACCTGAACGCGGACGCCACGTCGAACAACTTCGTTTACACCGTGCTGCTGATGGTGGTGACGGGCCTTGTGATGTCGCTCGTCTACTGGCGGCCGAAACGCCGCGTGCGGAAAAGCGTTGCGGTCACAGCGGGACCCCTCACGTGAGTGCCGTCACAACAGCGCCCGCGAGCACCGCAGTGGCTGGCCTACTGTGCGCTCGAGGAACTGCGGTCATGGCGCACCGCGGCACCCCCGGGGTGACGGTGGTGGAGAACACCGCGCGCGCCGCCATCACTGCCGTACTTTCCGGCGCGGACATCATCGAGATC
>Ga0247735_1000304_pt1 | contig 20435 bp, 21 predicted proteins | sample UWRJL178409R2_FD_180934 | JGI IMG/M metagenome (GOLD analysis project Ga0247735, IMG submission 180934) | Plant litter microbial communities from Arlington Agricultural Research Station in Wisconsin, United States - UWRJ-L178-409R-2 | ecosystem: Environmental > Terrestrial > Plant litter >... | reverse complement strand
ATTTCCTGGGCATACTCAGCAAGACGTTGTGGGTCTATACCATATTGCCTCTCGCCCATAAGGGCCTCACCGCTTAGCTTTAACAGGATCCGGTTGTATTTCATCAGGGTTTGTTTTAGATTGGTGCAAATATAATAATAAAAGTTTTTCTGTAAACAAGTTTTTATGTGCTATGGGTAACTAAACAATAAGCTCGCTGTACGACTTTTTTGCTGCCTCATAACCTATCATGAAAATCTCGTCCATTTTAAGTTTATTGGTCTCAAAAGTGCTATAAAGCGCTAACTCATCGGGGCTTATAACCCAGTCGCATAGAGTAAATTTTTGCATGTTGCTGTTGGCCGAAAGTAAATCGTAAGCCCTCGTGGTTATCGATTTTATCGATTTCAGGTCGGATGCCTCGATTTTCTGTATGGGGCTCACATAAATACCTATCAGTGTATCGCAGCGCCCCTGTAAAATATCGGTAGGAAAGTGGTTTATAATCCCGCCATCACTATAAAGCCTCCCGTCTATTTCATAAGGCGATATAACTCCTGGAAATGCGGACGAAGCCAACACAGCATCGGCAATTTTGGTTTCAGGCCCAAATATTCTAAGCTTGCCCGATACAAGGTCGGTAGCGGTAAGATGCATTTTATAGGGCAGGTCGCCCAGGGTAGCATCTTCAAAAATATTATAAAAATAATCCTTAAAGGCACTGGAATCTATAAAGCCTGCTTTGCTGAATGTAAAATGTTTCCAGTGAAAGAAGTAAATGGATTTAAAAAATTCCAGTATTTCTTCGGGCTGCTTGCCCCAGGCATATAATGATGACACAATGGCACCCGAACTGGTACCTGCAATATGCGACGGACATAGGCCTATTTCGTCGAAAAACTTTAGTACACCCGCGTGGGCTATGCCTTTGGTACCACCGCCCGAGAGAATGATGCCAATGGTGTTTCCTTCAAATTTCATTATAGATGTGATTTCATGACTAAATTACTGCTTTTTATTTAATGGTCTTTTTTTTGAAGTAGTAAAAGAGGAATTAATTTTTTCCGTTAAATTTTGCATTATGACAGCAATAGATTCTATTATAGAAAAAAGCCTTAAAAACAGTTATACTTATACTGATTACAGGAGCCATGTGTCGCAATTATTATTAGAAGGGCTTAGCACGGGCACTACACAAAGTGAAGCCCTAACCCATTACAGCACACTTAACGAGGTGCGTATGAACCGCCTGGACAAGACCATAAAAATACCGCAGGACTTAAACGATACCCTTAAAAACTTAGATAAGGAATATACACTGCTTGTAATTTCTGAAGGATGGTGTGGCGATGCGGCACAGATACTTCCTGTTATTAACAAAATGACGGAAGCTACTGATAAGCTCGATTTGCAGATTGTTTTGCGCGACGATAATCCTGAGTTGATGGATGCCTATCTTACCAATGGCAGCCGTTCTATACCTAAACTAATTTTATTAGATAAGGAAACGCTTGAGCCAGTAAACAGTTGGGGGCCACGCCCGGCAGAGGCCGCTAAGCTTATTGTAGATTTTAAAGAAAAATATGGCGTTATAAACGATGAAGCCAAAACCGAACTGCAAAAATGGTATTTGCATGATAAAGGTTTAAGCACTGTGCAGGAAATTGTAGGGTTGTTGGGGTGATTTTTTGAGGTATATAACTTTAGATTATCCGTTCTGTCATTCCGACGAAGGAGGAATCTCTATTTACAAAGTAATTAAGATTCTTCTACTACGTTGTACTTCGCTTAGAATGACAAGCAAGACTGAAAATGTGACTGCGACTAAAAACTAAATAGCACCTACTATCTCAATCTTATCACTCAAAGATATTCCGCCGGGATTACAACCAGGCTGACCTTCTGGAATTGGCCTACCTATTTGTTTGTAGTAATTTACCCATGCCGGAAAAAACTCGTCAGTACCGGGTTGCTTATATGTCATTGGGAATAGCTGAAAGAAAGGCTTACCATTATTCGCTTCTTTAAAAGCATCATAAATTAATTCTGAACAATAATAGCTGCCGTTATCATAGACGTATTCATCATCATAAGGTACGCCCATTTGTTTTAATGAAAAAGCTATGGCAGGCTTAATGAGTTTATGGTATTTCTTTTTTAACCGGCCCACATACATGGGCTTTTTTGTGTTCTTAGAAAACTTTTCGAGGGTAGATAGCCGTACGGCGTTACCGGCAGCTTCTACAATAAATACGGTGTCATTGCGGTGGTATACCATGCCCATGTGGCTGAAGTCATTGCCTTTATAGCCTTCAGTTACCGCTTCTATAGCGTCGCAAAGCGGGCCGCAATCCATATCCTGAAAAATAAGGTCGCCATCCTGCAACTGAACTTTATTTTGAGCAAAAAGGGCAGCGAACGCTAAAAGAAGAACTGTAATATATTTCATATAGTAAATACGTGGGTTAGTCTTAAAGTAGCGAATTTCTATGTAATAATGAGTTTTTCAGACACTAATTTCACGAATTTCCACTAATGATTAGTGTCAATATGTGAAATTAGTGTCTGTCGTATGCATGAATGTTGACTCCAAGTATGCTTTTTAAGTGGGAGGTTACGGAGTAACGCCCTCTTCAAAACCATCAGGAGTGATAGCGTCTTCAACAGAGAATGCCCCGATTTTTGTACGGCGCAAAGCCGTTAAATGCCCACCCGATTGCAATGCTTCGCCAAAATCATTGGCCAGTGAACGTATGTAGGTACCCTTGCTACATACCACCCTAAAATCAACTTCAGGTAAAGCAATGCGGGTAATTTCGAACTCGTGAATGGTAGTTTTTCTAAAAGCGATCTCTACTTCTTCGCCTTTGCGGGCATGCTCATAAAGGCGTTTGCCGTCTTTTTTAATAGCGGAAAAAATAGGCGGTTTCTGGTCTATTTCGCCTAAAAATTGCGGGATGGTAGCGTGTATAAGTTCTTCGGTAATATGCTCTGTAGGGAACGTCGCATTTATCTCGGTTTCCAGATCGTATGATGGGGTAGTGGCACCCAGGTAAAACGTACCCGTGTACTCTTTTTCCATACCCTGCAATTCGCTGATGCGCTTGGTAAATTTACCAGTACATATAATGAGTAGCCCGGTAGCTAAAGGATCGAGCGTGCCGGCATGGCCCACTTTTATTTTTTTAAGGCCAAGGTGCTTTTTAAGGCTCCATTTTACTTTATTCACTGCCTGAAACGAGCTCCAGGTAAGAGGTTTATCTATAAGTACAATTTGGCCTTCGGCAAATTCTTCGGGAGTAATAGGCAATGGTTATGGTTTATTAGTTACAAAATAAGCCAAAAGTGCAGCGCCTACAATTATGCGGTACCAACCCCAAGGCTTAAAGCCGTATTTTTTAATGATGCCTATAAAACCTTTTATAGCAATAATAGCTACCACAAAAGCAATAATGTTGCCTATAAGAAACAGCTTAAGATTGTCTGCTTCCATAAGTAATTTATAGCCTTTCACCTCGGCATTTTCAGGTCCATATCCTTTAAGGAAAATGGAGTATACCGTTACGGCAAGCATGGTAGGTACAGCAAGAAAGAATGAGAATTCGGCAGCAGCTTCGCGGGTTAGCTTTTGTTGCATACCACCTATAATAGAGGCGGCCGAACGGCTTGTGCCCGGCATCATGGCAAGGCATTGCCAAAAACCTATGGTTACCGCTTTTTTTATACTTATATCTTCTTCGGTAAAAACCGTAGGATTTTTAAAGAAATTCTCAATGAATAATAATACAACACCGCCTACAATTAGTACAATGGCAATAGGTATAGGGTCGCCAAGCATTTCGTCTATAGGGTCGTCTAAAAGTTTGCCTAAAAGCAATGCCGGTATCACGGCACACGCAAGCTTAATGTAAAAGTTAAGTCGGCTAAAATCAAAGAATTTTCTCCAGTACAGTGCCACTACGGCAAGTATGGCACCAAACTGAATGGATACCTGGAAAAGTTTTACAAACGGATCGTCCTGTATGCCATAATATGAGCTTGTAAAGATCATGTGTGCGGTACTCGAAACAGGAAGATACTCTGTTAATCCCTCTATTATTGCAATGATAATGGCCTGATAAAACTCCATGTACTATTTCTTGTTTTTAAAGTTCTTGATGGCTCTGTCTTCCGGGAAAGTTTCATCGGTAGTAACCGTATTAACCGCCGGGTTAGGGTTTTTAAGAATGGCATAAATGGTAACACCAAAACCCATAAGTACAACCGTAGGTGCAAGGCGGATCCTCTGGAAATTGAAAATAGCATCGCTAAATACCGCAGGATCATCACTGCCACCGCCGGCCATTAATATAAAGCCGAGAGCTATAACACCAAGGCCAATAAGCAGTATTTTGTAATTTACCTTCTCAAAAAGGAAATGTGTTTTTATTTCGTTGTTTTCCATGGTACTCAGTTTAAAGTTTCAGGTTTAAAGTTTCAGGTTGGCGTGTGTGCTATCCGTAGTTTTAAATCTAAACGTTGGTTTTATATTGTTATTTGCAATTTGGCTTCAGTTTATTATCTAACGTCTAATATCTGATGTCTATCATCTATCATCTAAAATTAAAAATCTAGTAAAGATCATCCGTCCTTAAATTCAGGAATCGCTGTGTGGCAAAGAAAGTACTTATAAGTGCTATGATAATACCAAAGGCTAAAACGCCACCAAGTACAATAGCGGTAGGAATCCAGTCTTCCCAAATGTTAAGCATAGGGAACGCACCATCCAGCCAATACACAAGATAAATAAGTGCAGCGATAGAAAGCAATGCGCCATACAACCCAAGCTTAATGCCCTTCCATATATAAGGCTTACGTATAAACGATTTTGTTGCCCCCACCATCTGCATGGTTTTTATGGTAAAGCGATGCGAAAATATAGATAGCCTTAAAGCGCTGTTTATAAGCAGCATGGCAATAAATGCCAATACACCACTAATGATAAGGATCCAAAAAGTTATTGTTTTAATATTCTCGTTGGCAAGGTCTACCAATACGTTATCATAGCTAATGTCGCCCACGGAAAGGTCAGAGCGTAGTTCAACTTCAATTTTCTTGATGCTGTCGGCCTGCACGTACTCACTATTTAAGTGGATATCGTAAGAGTCCAGTAACGGATTTTCTTCCAAAAGTGTTTCAGAACCCTGCATTAAGTCAGGGTTATTTTTGGCGGCATCTTCTTTAGATACATATTTACTGTCCTTAACATAGCCGGAATTTGCAAGACGGGTACCAAAAGCTTTGGTAATGCTGTCTGTAGCATCGCGCTTAAAGTATACCGTCATGGGTATGTTCTCTTTTACGTAACCGGAAATTTTATCGGTATTAATAACAAACAGCCCCAGTGCCCCCAGCAGGGTAAGCACTATAAAAATACACAGCACAACGGAAAAGTACGATGAAATTACCCGTCGTTTCTGGAATTTTTCAAAAGATGATGCCATAAGTTTTTAATTTAGGCGTAAAAATAAATAAACTATTTCTTTCGGCATAGTTTATAACGGGCAAAGTTTTGACATTCGTACAATAAGCGTAAATTTGTTTTTTTTTAAGAGGGGCTGAGGTACTGAGTTGCTAAGGCCCTGACCGAAACCTAAGAACCTAAGTGCCTCAGCACCTAAGAACCTGAAAATATGAGATACGACCACAAACGAATTGAAGACCACTGGCAAAAATATTGGGCAGAGAACGGCACTTTTCATGCCGAAGATAAATCAGATAAACCAAAGTACTATGTGCTCGATATGTTTCCGTACCCAAGCGGGGCGGGGCTGCATGTGGGCCATCCGCTGGGCTATATAGCATCTGATATTTATGCCCGCTACAAACGCCATCAGGGCTTTAACGTGCTGCACCCACAGGGATATGACAGTTTTGGCCTTCCGGCAGAACAGTATGCCATCCAGACAGGCCAGCACCCCGCTGTAACTACCGAGGCGAATATAAACCGCTACAGGGAGCAGCTGGATAAAATAGGCTTTTCGTTTGACTGGGACAGGGAAGTGCGTACCAGCAGTCCTGAATATTATAAATGGACACAGTGGATTTTTATTGAATTGTTTAATTCATGGTACAATAAAAACAGCGATAAAGCAGAGCATATTGACACCCTTATTGCCATTTTTGAAACCGAAGGCAACGCTAATGTAAATGCAGTAAGCGATGACAACATTACTGTATTTACGGGTGCCGACTGGAAAGGTTACACCAAAGACCAACAGGAAAAGATAGTATTAAAATACAGGCTTACGTATCTTGCCGAAACCGAAGTAAACTGGTGCCCTGCATTGGGAACAGTATTGGCCAACGATGAAATTGTAAACGGAGTATCAGAACGTGGCGGCTACCCGGTTATCCGTAAAAAGATGACCCAGTGGAGCATGCGCATTTCGGCGTATGCCGAACGTTTACTAACCGGCCTTGATACCATAGACTGGACCGAATCGCTTAAGGAAAGTCAAAGAAATTGGATAGGTAAATCGGTTGGCGCGTCTGTGGTGTTTAGGGTTTTGAATAACCTCACCCCCGACCCCTCTCCGAAGGAGAGGGGAGCGAGCTCCGACCCTGGGTATTTTACTGCCGATAGTGCTAATGCGAATATATTAGTGCAAAATGCTAAAAGTAACCGTAAGGAACCTACAAAAGCAGAAGCGATTTTATGGGAAGAAGTAAGAGATAAAAAACTTGGGTATAAAATAAGGAGACAGCATTATATAGGTAATTATATTGCAGATTTTGTTTCTTTAGAAAAACGACTGATTGTTGAAGTTGATGGGGGCTATCATAATGATACCGAACAAGTGGAACTTGATGAAGCACGTACACTTGATTTAGAGCAAAAATATTTGTTTAAAGTTATTAGGTTTACAAACGATGAGGTGCTTAATAATTTAGAAAATGTACTTTCAAATATCAGGATAGCATTATCAAACAGAAAATCGTTTAAAGACGAGAAAGGTTTAAGTGAAGACCATACGAGTGAAGCTCCGCCCCTCTCCTTTGGAGAGGGGCCGGGGGTGAGGTCAAATGGGGTAAGGTATGAAGAAACAGACGGCCTTACCATTAACCAAAACGGCAACCCATCTATCCTTGAAGGTCTTGGCCTTAAAGATTTCTTTGAAGATATAACCGATGGTTTTGAAGATCATTCAGGAGATGCAAATTATACTATAGAAGTATTTACCACGCGCCCTGATACCATATTTGGGGTAACGTTTATGACACTTGCACCCGAGCATGAACTTGTGGCAAAAATAACCACGCCTGCCCAAAAAGCAGCGGTGGAAGAATATGTACAGGCTACAGCGAAACGCAGTGAGCGCGAGCGTATGGCCGATGTAAAAACCATATCAGGTGTGTTTACAGGGGCGTATGCCGAGCATCCTTTTACTAAAGAACCTATTCCCGTTTGGATAGGCGACTATGTACTGGCCGGTTACGGTACCGGTGCCGTGATGGCAGTTCCTGCGGGCGACCAGAGGGACTATGATTTTGCAAAGCACTTTGGCATCGATATAAAAAATATCTTTGACGGTCAGGATATCTCTATAGAAGCATACGGCGCAAAAGACAATGTAAAGCTACAGGATTCGGATTTCCTTGATGGCGATAATTATAAAGAAGCAACCAAAAAAGTGGTTAAAGCTTTAGAGGGTATACAACAAGGCAAAGGCAAGACCAATTACCGCCTGCGCGATGCTGTTTTCAGTCGCCAGCGTTACTGGGGCGAACCGTTCCCGGTATATTATGTAAACGGCAGCCCACAGTTAATAGATGTGCAGCATTTACCTATCCGCCTGCCGGATGTAGAAAAATATTTACCTACAGAGGATGGCCAGCCACCATTAGGCAACAGCCGGGAGTGGGCGTGGAGCATTGCCGAAAATAAAATAGTAAGCAACGACCTGATAGACGAAGTAACTGTGTTCCCATTAGAACTAAACACGATGCCGGGCTGGGCAGGTAGCTCATGGTACTGGCTGCGTTATATGGACCCGCATAATAACGATGCCTTTGTAAGTAAAGAAGCCGAAGAGTATTGGCAGGATGTAGACCTTTACATAGGCGGCAGCGAGCATGCTACCGGCCACTTGCTGTACAGCCGTTTCTGGAACAAGTTTTTAAAAGACCGTGGCTTTGTTAAGAAAGAAGAGCCTTTTAAAAAGCTGATTAACCAGGGAATGATATTGGGTATGAGTGCGGTTGTTTATCGTATTTCGGGCACTAATAAATATGTTTCTAAGAATCTAAGGAAAGATTATGAGACTGAAGAACTTCATATAGATGTGAATATGGTGAATTCTTCAGATGAAATAAATATTGAAGAGTTAAAAGTATGGCAGCCTCAATTTAATGATGCTGAATTTATACTTGAAAATGATAAATACATTGTTGGGCGTGAAGTAGAGAAAATGTCTAAGCGTTGGTATAATGTTGTTAATCCGGATGATATTTGTAATCAATACGGTGCTGATACCCTTCGTTTGTACGAAATGTTCCTAGGTCCGCTGGAGCAGGCCAAGCCGTGGAATACTGCCGGTATAACGGGAGTTTCTGGTTTCCTTAAAAAATTGTGGAAGTTGTATTTTGATGATAACGGACTTATAGTAACCGCTAACCCGGCCACGCCCGAAGCGCTTAAAATACTGCACCGCACCATTAAGAAAACGCAGGACGATATCGAGAATTTCTCTTTCAATACATCGGTAAGTGCGTTTATGATCGCGGTTAACGAGCTTACGGCTATCAACTGCCATGAGCGTAGCATACTGGAGCCATTGTCTATATTAATATCGCCTTATGCACCACACATTGCAGAGGAACTTTGGAAACAGTTAGGCCACCAAACAAGTATCTCTACAGTGCCGTTCCCGCATTTTAATCCGGAATACCTTATAGAGAGCAGTAAGGAATATCCTGTATCGTTTAACGGTAAGATGCGCTTTAAGATAGAGCTGCCTATGGATTTAACCATAGAGCAAATTCAGTCGGCTGTAATGGCCGATGAGCGTACAATACAACAGCTTAACGGGCAGCAGCCTAAAAAGTTTGTTATTGTTCCGGGTAAGATCATTAACCTTGTGGGGTAATAATATATCAGTTGAGCGAGCATTCCCCTCCGTTGGAGGGGTGCCCGTAGGGCGGGGTGGTTACTGTTTAGCATTAAAAAAAGCAGGGGATGATACAAATATTTATGTCAGGATTTTTTATCTGTAATAAATAATATGACAAAATAACATAAGTAAAGCCAGTCTGTAAAGATTGGCTTTCTTTTTGCTATATACTTAGTATCTCAAAAATGAAAAACAACCATGTTAGGATACTACATACTTATCGGGCTTATAGCTTTAGTTAGCTTTGCGGTAAGCTCAAAATTAAAAAGCAAGTTCGAATTTTACTCCCGCGTGCACCTGCGTAATGGAATGAGCGGTGCCGAGATCGCTCAAAAAATGCTGACAGATAACGGCATCTATGATGTGCGCGTTATTTCAACCTCAGGCCGTTTGACAGATCATTATAATCCTGCCGATAAAACAGTTAACCTTAGCGAAGCCGTATATAACCAGCGCAATGCTGCCGCAGCTGCAGTTGCCGCCCACGAGGTAGGCCACGCCGTGCAGCATGCTACGGCTTACAATATGCTGAAATTACGATCTAATCTAGTGCCTGTGGTTAATGCAACATCGGGCTTATCGCAATGGCTTGTAATTGGCGGATTGGTGTTAGGTGCTGCATCGGGATTAGGCTGGGGTTATTATATAGCTGTAATAGGCTTAGTTTTTATGGCATTTGCCACGATATTTAGCTTTATAACGCTGCCGGTAGAATATGATGCCAGTAACCGTGCATTAGCATGGTTAAAAAATAAAAATATGCTGAGCCAGCAGGAATATGCCGGTGCCGAAGATTCTCTAAAATGGGCAGCACGTACGTATGTGGTAGCTGCTATAGGTGCAGTAGCAAGTTTACTGTACTGGGCGCTTCAGGTTTTTGGAGGCCGTTCCAGGGATTAAAACCCCTGTCTATATATAGAAGGAAAAAACCGCTTTGGCATTTTTGTCAGGCGGTTTTTTTGTGGTTCATTTTGAATAATTTTACCAGAAAGAGCACCAGGGTTTTAAAAGGGAACACAAGGTGTTATTTCGCGTAGGGTGATGCCAATACAATATGTTTGACCATTTGTGGGTAAATAGCCGTGTGGCTTTAAGCAAAAGTGTAGCTCAATCTGAAATCTGAAATTGAAAACCTGAAATATTACTCTTATTCCGTAGGGCGATGCCCCACGCTATTATGTGTGACCCTTTCAGGGTCAGTAGCCGTGTAGTTTTAAGTAAGAGTGAAGCTCAATCTAAAATCTAAAATCTTAATTCTGAAATCTACAATTGTATCTGCCTTTCAATCTGTTGTTCCAGCGATATAAACGTTTCCGTGCGCGATACCCCGTCTATAGGCTGTATCTTCTTGTTCAGAAGCTGCATGAGGTGTTCATTATCGCGGCATATCATTTTTATAAGTATCGACCAGTTACCGGTGGTGTAGTGGCATTCCAGCACTTCGGGTATTTTGCGGAGTTCCTTTACAGTTTCAGAGTTGCTTGAAGCCTTGTCAAGGTAAATGCCCACAAATGCCATAGTTGTATAGCCTAATACACGGGTGTTTACAATAAATTTAGAACCGGCAATTACACCTGCAGTTTCCAGTTTGCGCAGGCGTTGGTGTATAGCCGCACCGGAAATTCCTATTTTACTGGCTATCTGTAATATAGGCTTTCGGGCATCTTCCATAAGGTAGCGAAGTATTTCCTTATCAATGCCGTCTATTTCTATTTGTAACGAATTTATTTTCATGGCTTACAGTTTGTAAGCCAAATATAATAATTCGGTTTTGTTTAACCACGAATTACACAAATTACACAAATTTCACTAATTATTTAAAAGAAGTTATACTCGTCAATAAATTTGTGTAATACGTGGTAAAAAAAACACTTAACTCGCCACGTTTTGAGGATTGTAGCCCATATAAGGCACGTGCTTTTCATGAAACACAACGCCAAATTCTTCCAGTTCTTTAAGGATAGGGGTGTACACTTCACGGTTTATAGGCAGCTGAACGCCCGGCGTAGTAATATTGCCGTTAAGTATTTGCAGCGCAGCAATGGCAACCGGTAGCCCAACCGTTTTAGCCATAGCGGTATACGTCTGGTCGTCGCCTATGCACACCATAGTAGCATCTATTTGTTTTGTTTCGCCATTAAGCTCGTACCCAAATTTGTGGTACATCACGATCATATCTTTATCGTCGTGGTTTAATGTCCATTTGTCAGATAATATTTTTTCAAGAATCTGGGCTGGTGTAGCATCGCGCAGGCCAACAATTTTATTAGAATTAAAAAGGTCGAGCTCTAATAATTTATCCCACTGTATATCGTCCTGGTCTATTTTTAGCACATGCCTTAGTTTTAATTCAACCGAATCGGTAGGGTGGTAGGGCAGGAAGGAGTTGGTAAACTCACGGTAGCTCATTTTTTCACTGTTCTCCATAACATACGTATCATCGGTCATGCCCAGGGTAACAAACATATTCCACGATTTAGAGAAACCCACACGGCGCAGGGTACCGCGGTACAGCGTAAGTACATCATCAAGGCCATAAACGCTGCGGTACTTAAGCGAGTCGCGGTTAGCATAGCCTTCAAAACGGCCGTAACCCTCTACGTGCATAAACTCGGTCCTGCGGAATAACTTGTTATACGGTATATATTTATAGGTGCCTTCTTGTATAAACTTTGCAGTGCCGCCCTGTCCTGCAAGTACCACATTGCGTGGGTTCCATGTAAATTTGTAGTTCCAAAGGTTATTGTCACTTTCGGGGGCTACAAGGCCTCCGCAAAATGATTCAAATAATTTCACCTTACCACCTTTGTCCCTTATTTCGTCTAATATTTTCATGGCGCTCATGTGGTCTATGCCGGGGTCAAGGCCTACCTCATTCATAAAAATAAGGTTGTTTGCAGTAACCAGTTCGTCCAGGTTTTGCATGGCGGGGCTAATGTAAGATGCCGTAACCATGTGCTTTTTGTAGGTAATACAATCTTTAGCTACTTCAAAGTGCAGGTGTGCGGGCAGCATAGATATAACAATATCGGCACGGCTTATCTCCTCATGGCGCTGTGCCTCGTTAAAAATGTCAAAAGCTATGGCGCGGGCATTGTGGTGTCCGTTGGTTTTACGTTCGGCAAGCTCGGCAGAGAGGTCACCTATAGTAAGGTGCAGTTGTTCTGATCCTGACTTGTTTAGCAAATATTGTATTAGCGATGATGCCGAACGGCCGGCACCTATAATAAGTATATTTCTCATGACAATGTTTAAAATTGTAACACGAAAGTAGTAAAACGTTATTTTATATTACATTTTTATAAGGTTAAATCTTGCAGAGTTTATAAATTTACATCACTAAAATTATTAAAAATGGACAGGAAAGTTATCGCAACCGCAGCAATATTAGGCATTGTAGCAATTGCCCTTGGGGCGTTTGGCGCCCACGGATTAAAGAAATTAATTTCTCCCGAATCTATCATTGTTTTTGAGACCGGGGTTAAGTACCAGATATACCATGCACTGTTTTTATTGTTTGTGGGAAGCACAAATTTAATTACCGATAAAGCTAAAAAAACCATACTTATATTAACAGTAACCGGTGTTGCATTCTTTTCGGTTTCTATATATTTTTTAGCATGTAATACACTTTTTTCATTCGATTTTAAGAAAATTGGTTTCATAACGCCAATTGGAGGATTATTATTAATATCGGCTTGGGTAGTGTTATTTTTACACATAATTAAACGAAAAGGATAAAATTATTGTAATATGCTAGGTATTGGTTGATAATTAGTATATTTGCACTCAGTTATCAACCCAACTTAACTCAAAGATTATGGATAATTACGCTCTTTTTACGAAATCGATTTCGCTGGAAACCCTTGGAATCAAAGGCGCTTCCGTGCATTACCAATTAACTCCTGCTGAGCTTCATCGCATATGTGTGGCTAAAGGCCAGGGAGCAGAAACATCTACCGGGGCACTTGCAATTAATACCTGAGAGTTTACAGGACGTTGCCCTCAGGACCGATTTATTGTTGAAGATGCTATTACTACAGACAAAGTGTGGTGGGGAAAGGTAAATTTACCTTTTGATAGTAAAAAGTTTGATGCGCTTTACAACAAGGTAACGGCATATCTTAGTAATAAAGATGTTTACGTGCGCGACGGTTACGTTTGTGCCGACCCTAATTACAGGCTTAATGTAAGGGCAGTTACAGAGCATGCCTGGAGCAACCTGTTTTGCTACAATATGTTTTTGCGCCCCAACGAAAATGAACTTGACGATCTTACTGCCGACTGGCATGTTATATGTGCGCCGGGCTTTAAGGCAGACCCTTTAACAGATGGTACACAAAACCCTAATTTTGCCATCCTTAACTTTACCCGCAAAATTGTGCTTATAGGGGGCACTGGTTATACGGGAGAGATTAAAAAAGGTATATTCTCTGCGCTTAATTTCCTTATGCCGGTTTACAACAATACGTTGCCTATGCATTGCAGTGCAAATGTGGGTGAAGATGGCGACACCGCAATATTTTTCGGACTTTCCGGTACCGGTAAAACTACACTTTCTGCAGATCCTGCACGTAAGCTTATAGGTGATGACGAGCATGGCTGGACGCATGAAAATACCGTATTCAATTTTGAAGGCGGCTGTTATGCCAAGGTTATAAACCTTACCGATGAGCAGGAACCCGATATTTACCGTGCCATTAAAAAAGGGGCTTTACTGGAAAATGTAACGTTTAAATATGGCGGTTATGAGGTAGATTATACTGATGTTTCTATAACACCTAATACGCGTGTAAGCTATCCGTTAGATTTTATTAAAAATATTCAACCGGGTTCAATAGGGTATAACCCCAAAAATATTTTCTTTCTTAGTGCCGATTCTTTTGGTATACTGCCTCCTATCTCTAAATTAACTGCAGGGCAGGCAGCCTACTACTTTATATCTGGTTATACGGCCAAAGTTGCCGGTACAGAGGTGGGCGTTAAAGAGCCACAGCCCAATTTCTCGGCGTGTTTTGGTGCTCCTTTTATGCCATTGCATCCTGCTAAATATGCAGAAATGCTTATAAGCAAAATGGAAGAAACCGGCGTAAACGTGTGGCTTATTAACACAGGCTGGACCGGCGGTGGCTATGGCACCGGCGAAAGGATGAAATTAAAATACACCCGCGCCATGATAACTGCTGCACTTAGCGGGCAGCTGGTAGATGTAGACTATATTAAAGATGAGTTTTTTGGGCTTGCAGTACCGCAAAGCTGCCCTAATGTGCCCGATGAGGTACTTAACCCAAGAGATACCTGGGAAAGTAAAAAGGCGTATGATAAAAAAGCAAAAGAATTAGCCGTAGAATTCAGGAAAAATTTTGCTAAATTTGAGTCGTTCTCAAATGAAGAAATTATTGCCGGCGGTCCGTTGGCATAATTGTGAATTTTAGAATAGATGTTTTTGGAAAGGCTGCCCGGGGACGGGCAGCTATTTTTTTATTAAGTTTTGATGTTAAAACACTATTTGCTATAAACAAATAAAGAGCTACTCCCATTGCAGGAGTAACTCTTAGTAAATTTAGAAAGTAAAGTATTATTTTCCCTTATTAGCTTCTGTTATGTATTTTTCAAGTGCCATAGTCATACTCGGGGTTCCGGGTGCTGGCGCCATAATATCTACGCGCAGGCCATGCTCCAGGGCTTCTTTTTGCGTTGTACTGCCAAATACTGCAATACGGGTATCGTTTTGTTTAAAATCAGGAAAGTTTTTAAATAACGATTTTATACCTGTAGGGCTAAAAAACGCAAGAACATCATAATAAACATCCTTAAGATCTGTAAGATCGCTCATTACGGTACGGTAAAATGTACCGGGAACCCAGTCTACCTTAAGGCTGTTAAGTACCTGTGGTATATCGTCATTTAATTGTTCGGATGACGGTAACAGGAACTTCTCGTCCTTGTATTTTTTGATAAGCGGAGACAGATCGGCAAAATCCTTCTGGCCTACATAAATTTTCCTCTTGCGGTACACCACATATTTTTGTAGGTAAAAAGCAATAGCCTCACTCTGGCAAAAATACTTTAATGTTTCAGGTACTTTATAACGCATTTCTTCGGCTACCCGGAAAAAATGGTCAATAGAGTTCTTGCTCGTAAGAATAATGGCAGTGTAGTTATTTAAATCTACTTTTTGCGCCCTTACATCCTTAGCGCTTACACCCTCTACATGGATAAATGGCCTAAAATCTACTTTTACTTTTAGCTTATGCTGAATTTCGAAGTATGGTGAATTTTCTACTTTAGGCTCCGGCTGCGAAACCAAAATTGTTTTCACTTTCATATTGTAACTGTTGTTTAACTAACTGTTTGTAAACCAATAATACATGAAATAATAGGGTGCTATTTCAAGTGCGCAAAGATACAAAATAAAATAAAACAATTTCGCCAGTATCAACTTTTGATAAATTCTCAGCGAAACGAGGTATGAAATAACGGTTGCGGCTATAATTATGGCTAAAATTAAGTATAATAAAATGCGGGTAGGGGCAATGTTGTAAAAAAGTATAACGTTTATGGGCAATAGCAACAGCCCTATGTAGGCCCGGTAGTTTACTTTATGCAAATTAAACTGTTCGCTAAATTCTTCTATACTAAAGGCGGTTGCTATGATTTTTTCGATCAAAAATTTTGCAAGGATAAAAAACGCCACTACCGTAAACAGTTGTATAAACGATATTCCGCCTGCTTTTACCAGCCCAAAATAGCTTAATACAAACTGCAGTAAAAAAGAGTAAGAAATTACCTGCACAAAAAAGAACGAAATGGTAAACCAGCTTAAAAGGTTAGAGGTGTCCTTATATATTTTTGTGTATTTATCGCTAAATCCCAATTTAATAAATTCGGCAAAGCGGGCCTCAAAGACCGATTTGTTTACGGCTACTACCGCAAAGCAAAATACAAAGAGAAGGGTTGCCCAATCTTTTGCGCCAATAATACGTTCTTGTAAAACCAGGTATTGCATACTGCAAAATTAGCATTTTTTAGGGATGCAATAATCAATTATAATTTAATTATGTTTTGTGCGTTAAGAAATACACTACTTTTGCACCAAAATTCGCCCTGTCCCATGAGTGAAGGAATTGTAATAATCCCTACATACAACGAGATTGAAAATATAGAAACAGTCATAAGGGCTGTATTCTTGCTCGAAACACCTTTTGATGTGCTAATTGTAGACGATAATTCGCCCGATGGTACCGCTCAAAAAGTGCGTGAACTACAGGCAGTATATCCCGGTAAGCTTAACCTTGAAGTTAGGGCAGGCAAAGCCGGCCTTGGTACTGCTTATGTGCACGGTTTTCATTGGGCCATAAACCGTAAATATGAGTTTATATTTGAGATGGATGCCGATTTGTCTCATAATCCTAACGATCTCGAAAAACTGCTGGTCGCCTGTAAAAATGGTGCCGATGTTGCCATTGGTTCCCGTTACAGCAATGGTGTTAATGTGGTAAACTGGCCGTTAAGCAGGGTGTTGTTGTCTTATTTTGCATCGGTATATGTAAATATTATTACCGGTATGGAAATTAAAGATGCCACCGCGGGTTTTATATGCTACAAGCGCAAAGTACTGGAGAGTGTAAACCTCGACAGGATAAAATTTGTGGGCTATGCCTTTCAGATAGAAATGAAATACAGGGCCTACGTAAATGCTTTTATAATAGAAGAGGTCCCCATTATTTTTACCGACCGTACAAAAGGGGTATCTAAAATGAGCAGTGCCATATTTAAAGAAGCCATTTTTGGCGTGATAAGGCTAAGGATAAAAAGAATGCTAAACCGACTATAACAATATAATGAACAGGATACTAATAAAGAATGCCAAAATTGTAAATGAGGGTACAATTTTTGAAGGCGATCTTTTTATAGAGGATAAATTTATAAAGGAAATAGGCGAAAAAATAAGCCCTAAAACCGGAGATTGTGTAATAATTGATGCCGAAGGAAGTTTTTTAATTCCGGGTGCCATAGATGACCAGGTTCATTTTCGCGAACCAGGCCTTACCCACAAAGGTACTATTGAGACTGAAAGCCGCGCTGCCGTGGCCGGAGGTATAACATCTTTTATAGAGCAGCCTAACACAGTGCCTAATGCGGTAACGCAAGAGTTGCTGGAGGATAAGTACAACAGGGCTGCAGGAGTATCGTTTGCTAACTACTCATTCATGATGGGGGGTACTAATGATAACCTTGAAGAGGTGCTTAAAACCAACCCTAAAAATGTAGCGGGTATAAAATTATTCCTGGGTTCATCTACAGGTAATATGCTGGTAGATAATACAGAGGTTTTAGAAAAAATATTTAGCAGTACAAAAATGCTAATTGCTGTACACTGCGAAGATGAGGCGACCATACAGGCTAACCTTGCCAAGTTTAAAGAAGAATATGGCGATGACATCCCTGTAAAATTCCACCCGGAAATTCGCAGTGCCGAGGCTTGCTACATATCATCATCGCGTGCGGTAGAGCTTGCTAAGAAAACAGGGGCAAGGCTTCACGTTTTTCATGTTTCTACCGGTATTGAAACGGATTTGTTTACCAATAAAATTCCGCTTGAAGATAAAATGATAACGGCCGAAGTATGTGTACACCACCTTTGGTTTACCGATGCTGATTATGCTACTAAAGGCGCCCTGATTAAATGGAACCCTGCAGTAAAATCGGCGGCAGATAAAGAGGCTTTGTGGAAAGCATTGCTTGATGACAGGATAGACGTTATAGCGACCGACCATGCACCACATACGCTGGAAGAAAAGAAAAACTCTTACACATCATCTCCATCGGGTGGGCCATTAGTGCAACATGCTGTTGTGGCAATGTTTGAGGCCTATCATCAAAAGAAAATATCTGTAGAGAAGATTGTAGAGAAAATGGCCCATAACCCGGCTAAGATCTTTAAAATAGAAAAGCGTGGCTTTATACGCGAAGGCTATTTTGCCGATCTTGTTATTGTTAACCCGGGCTTACCGTGGAATGTTAAGAAAGAAAATATTTTATATAAATGCGGCTGGTCTCCGTTTGAAGGCGTAAACTTTAAATCGAGAATAAGCCATACCTTTGTAAACGGGCAACTGGTTTACAACAACTTTAAAGTAAAAGACATACGATCTGGCGAACGCCTTTTGTTTAACAGGGAGTAGTTTATTAAGATAGTAAGGCTGGGCATGACCCGGCCTTTTTTATGCCAAATAAATACCGTAGTAGTGTTGTTGGTAAAATAGTTTTATAGATTTGTATAAAATAAATTGGTAACATGAAGAAATTGCTTCTTATAGTTTTATCTGTTTTTGTAATGTCGTGCGATAGCCATACAGCACCAAAACCTGAACGCCTTTTAGGAAAAGATGAAATGGTAGATGTATTGTATGATATAGCATTGCTGCAATCTATAAATTCTTTTCAGCCGGCAGTATTAGATACTAATAATGTAAATGCCCATACTTATATTTATAAAAAATATAAAATAGACAGCATTACTTTTGCCCAGAACCATACCTATTATGCTTCGGATATAGAAGATTATGAAAAGATAGAAAAAAAAGTATCCGACAGGATTCAGCAACAGCGTGACGCGCTATCGCCTAAAAAAGATTCTACAACCGTTAATAAGGCTGCTACTTCTGCGCCTGCGCAGCCGTAAACCTTTCGCACAAATCTTTAATATAGGGTTTTAATGGTGTAAAATTATAACTCAAAGCTTCATGTATCTTAGTAGTGTCATACACATCTGTAGCATGGCTTGATTGTGCCATACTGCGGGTAAGCATTCTTTTTTTACCGGTAAGTTTGCTAATCAGCCAGTCTATCCGCCATCCTACAGAGGTAAGTAAATGTGTAGCATACATAGAGGGCTTAGATTTGCCAAGCCCTTCTGCAACATCATCAAGCATTTCCTTATAGGTTAGGTTTTCGGCTATTAAAATATAGCGTTCACCTGTTTTACTACTTTCCATTAATAAAACCATACAGTTAACTACATCTTCTACGGCTATAAACCCGCATTTACCAAATGTGTAAAAGTATTGTCCTTTTTGTACAGTTCTTAATATTGCCCCACTGCCCTGTTGCCAGTAGCCGTACCCAAAAATAACGCCTGGGTTTACAACAACCACGTTAAGGCCTTCCTGCCCTGCACGCCACACTTCCATTTCTGCGCCATATTTACTAATGGCATAATCGTTATGGCTTCTTTCGGGGTTCCATTCGGTTTCTTCGGTAATAGTGTCGCCATTGTTAATGGTGTCGCCAAGTGCAGCAATAGAGCTTACATGGCAAAATTTATGTATGCCAAAAGCCAGCGCGCAATTTACAATGTTTGCCGTGCCCTCTATGTTTACTTTGCGCAGTTGCTCTTCTTCTTTAGGGTTAAAGGTTATAAAAGCAGCACAGTGGTATACATGGGTTACACCAGTAAAGGCAGTTTCGAGAGAAGGTACATCCAGTATATCGCCCTTTACCCAGTTTATGGTATCAAAAAGAGGTTCTTTGCCATAATGTGCAAAGAGGTTCTTTGTTTTAGTAAGGGTATCTGTATTGCGGTATAGGGCACGGATATTTTCGCCGGCTTCTGAAAGCTTAAGCAATAAATGTGCGCCTACTAATCCTGTTCCGCCCGTAATTAATATCATAGAAACAAATTTAGGCATCAAAAGAATATAATGTTTATCCATAGGGAAACTTTATTGCAAATATTTACAGATGTATAATTGCTTTATGTTTTCACTTTGTATTTTTGCAGGCGTATTAAAAATAGAACATGAAAAATTTTGTAGCCGAATTGCAATGGCGTGGCATGGTGCACGACATTATGCCGGGAACCGAGGAACAACTGCTTAAGGAAATGACAACGGCCTATATAGGTTTCGACCCAACGTCTGACTCCCTGCACATAGGTAGCCTGGTGCCCATTATAATATTAAAACACCTGCACAACTATGGCCACAGGCCTATAGCCCTTGTGGGTGGTGCAACCGGCATGATAGGCGACCCATCCGGTAAAAGCGATGAGCGTAACCTGCTGGATGAAGCTACACTAAACAAAAACGTAAACGGTATTAAAACCCTGCTATCGCGTTTTCTTGATTTTAATTCGGCCGATGCCAATGCTCCCAAACTTGTAAACAACTACGACTGGATGAAAGAATTCTCATTCATTGGCTTTGTGCGCGATGTGGGCAAGCGTATTACCGTGAACTATATGATGGCAAAGGACTCTGTTAAAAAGCGTCTTACGGGCGAAGCAGGATCGGGCATGTC